>Ga0209396_1003350_pt1 | contig 16229 bp, 14 predicted proteins | sample GOMGulsemesocosm_6_FD_184638 | JGI IMG/M metagenome (GOLD analysis project Ga0209396, IMG submission 184638) | Methane-oxidizing microbial communities from mesocosms in the Gulf of Mexico - GOM8C Gulf of Mexico (SPAdes) (version 2) | ecosystem: Environmental > Aquatic > Marine > Cold seeps...
ACAACCATAGGCACTAATGCGCTTTCAATACCTGATGAATTGCTTTGTGATGATACTTGAGATGTTCTTTGTGATGTAATTTGAGGATTAAACAAGAGTATACCTTCCCTTAATAAATAATAATGGCCTGTATGTTGCCATACAAGCCATTAAATTTAAGCGATTGCTTAGTTGGTTGTCAATGTAAAACTAATGAAAAGTAAGCTTTACTTCGCTTCTGGGTTCATTATTTCATTGAAACTAGCTTTTTTATCAGAAACTTTAGCTTTTTCAACTAAAAGCTCAACAGCTTGTTCTTCTAAAGCAACATTTTGCATTTGCTGCATAAGCTCTTGATTGTTTGCATAGTATTCGATTACTTCTTTAGGGTCTTCATAAGCTGAAGCTGCAGAAGCAATTAACTCATTTACTTTAGTTTCATCAACTTTAAGTTCGTTAACTTTAATGACTTCACCTAGAAGTAAACCGATCTTAACACGACGTTCTGCTTGCTCAGTAAACATTTCAGCAGGTAGTTGTGGTAAGTTTTTAGGGTCCATTTGGCCTTGGAAACGCTGCATAGCTTGTTGACGTAAAACATCAACTTCTTGCGTAACAAGTGCTGCTGGTAAATCAACTTCATGGCCAGCTAATAAACCATCAATAACTTGTGTTTTAACTTTAGCTTTAACAGCTTGAGTTAATTCACGTGCCATGTTTTTGCTTACTTCAACACGTAAAGCTTCAACGCCACCTTCTTCAATACCGAAAAGTTTTGCAAACTCGTCATTGATTTCAGGTAAAATTGGACCTTCAGTTTTATGAATTACGATATCAAACTCAGCATCTTTACCTTTAAGGTTTTCAGCATGGTAATCTTCAGGGAAAGTTACCTTGATAGTTTGCGCATCACCAACTTTCATGCCAGTAACTTCTTTCTCAAAACCAGGGATCATACGACCTGCACCAAGTTCCAATTCAAAAGCTTCAGCTTTTCCACCTTCAAACTCTTCACCGTCTACACGACCAGTGAAATCAAGTGTTAATTTATCACCTGATTTAGTTTTACGTTTGTTTTCTTTCCATGTTTGGTGTTGCTTTTGCAGCGTTACAAACATTTCATCTAAATCAGCATCAGTTACGTCTACTTGTGGACGCTCGATAGCAATTTTTTCTAAATCTTTTAATTCAACTACAGGGTACACTTCAAACGTTGCTTCAAACTCTAATGCTTTGCCATCTTCATTGCTTTTAGCAACAAATGAAGGACGACCAGCAGGATTGATTTTTTCTGCAACAATCGCATCAACAAAGTTACGCTGCATAATTTCACCAGCAACTTCTTGACGTACAGACTTTCCGAAACGTTTTTGAACTACTGACGGTGGTACTTTACCAGGACGGAAACCGTTAATACGCTGTGTTTTACTAATTTGACGAAGACGATTCTTTACTTCTACATCTACTTTTTCGGCCGGAACAGAAATAGTCAGACGACGTTCCAAACCTTGTGTAGTCTCAACTGAAACTTGCATTTAAATACCTCAAAAATTTAGCGTATTACGCTTTTACGCATCAATTAATAGCCAGTACATTTGATAAACTTATCAAATGAGTGATAAATGATGCTCTATTACAAAAATTATGACGACGAATTATAGCGAGGGCAAAAAAAAGTTGCAAGGTGTAAGTTTTAACCTATGGAATTTTTTTTAACTATTTAGTAACACTAGCTAATATTCGAGAAGATGGGAATCTGGTTTAAGTCGTAAAAGTACTTGTTTTTTCACTATTTAAAGAGAATATAATTTTACAATAACCTGGTTATATCAATGAATAATAGCTATTGCTTTCTTGCAAGAAAAGGATGCGAAAAAATAACGTTATGAGAGATATTATTAAAAAATAGATTCTAATAATAAGATAATAAAAGACTCGTTAGAGCGAGGGGAATTAGGAATATTCATGTCTGCTTTTAACAAAGTGGTCGGTGATGCAAGATTCGAACTTGCGACCCCTTGGACCCAAACCAAGTGCGCTACCAAGCTGCGCTAATCACCGACATTTAACTTTTATCAACTACTTCTGGGAGAAGTAAAAGATGGGGTGGCTAAAGGGACTTGAACCCTCGACAACCGGAATCACAATCCGGGGCTCTACCAACTGAGCTATAGCCACCATAACACTTTTCCATTCTTATCCTTAAAGATAAGGATGGCGCGCCCTGCAGGATTCGAACCTGCGACCCACGCCTTAGAAGGGCGTTGCTCTATCCAGCTGAGCTAAGGGCGCACATTTACCTACAAAGCATCACTTAATCTCAAGAAGAAAAAGTGGTCGGTGATGCAAGATTCGAACTTGCGACCCCTTGGACCCAAACCAAGTGCGCTACCAAGCTGCGCTAATCACCGACTGATGCTGTTTCAACTAACAATAAATTGCCTCGTTTCAACGGATGCGGATATTACCGAGTTGATTAACATCCGTCAAACTTTTTTTATAAATAAATAACTGTTCGGTCATTTTTACAAGTCGCTGTATTCTTCTGCTACAAAGTATTGTCTTGCGGTCATTCAAGCAAATAATGGCAAAAGTGAACACACTGAGAATATATAGTCACTCAGTCATTAAAGACGTTAGTGCGATATATTGAAAGTCCGATTTCGTCTTTAGTAAATATAATATACCCGTGCGCCATATTTAGCATAACTTTGCCACTCTACTAGTTAAATTTAATGGTTATTAATTACTATCCGTTTAAATATTTCATTATCTGTCACTTCGCTATGGCTCACGAAAACACTGACTATTGTATACAATCATTGTGACAGGGAATAGAAAACCACCTTATTACCTAACCAAGCATACATGGAGATAACCTTAGCCAAAGTAAACCTACAATACGGCTGTAGTTTGTGGCAAAATAACGGTGTTTTTTTTATTACTTACACCAAGGCTAACAATAGAGTTATGACAGCATCATTAATCGATGGCAAAGTAATTGCCCAACAACTTAGAGCTACAGTTAAAGAAAAAGTGAGTTTACGTCTTAATAATGGCCTGAGAGCACCCGGTTTGGCTGTTATTCTAGTAGGCAGTGATCCTGCTTCTCAAGTTTATGTAGGCAGTAAACGCAAAGCTTGCGAAGAAGTAGGTTTTGTTTCTCGCTCTTATGATTTACCTAAAACAACCACTGAACAGGAGCTACTAGCTCTAGTTAGTGAATTAAATAATGATGACGCTATCGACGGTATTTTAGTGCAACTTCCTTTACCTGCAGGTTTAAATGCTGACTTAATCATCGAGCATATTAATCCCGTTAAAGATGTTGATGGTTTTCATCCCTCGAATGTCGGTAAATTAGTTTTAAGGCAACCGGGGTTAAGACCATGTACGCCTAAAGGCATCATCACTTTGATAGAGTCAACAGGCATTGATCCTAAAGGTTTAGATGCGCTTGTTATTGGTGCATCTAACATTGTTGGTCGCCCAATGGGGTTGGAGCTTTTACTTGCCAAGTGCACAGTAACTACTACACATCGCTTCACTAAGGACTTAGAAAGTAAAGTTCGAAGTGCAGACCTTATTGTTGTAGCTGTTGGTAAAGCTGGTTTTATTCCAGGTGAATGGATTAAAGAAGGTGCTATTGTCATTGATGTAGGTATTAATCGCCTTGATAATGGGAAATTGGTAGGCGACGTTGAATTTGACGTGGCTAAAAACAAAGCCTCATTTATTACACCTGTACCAGGGGGCGTTGGCCCAATGACTGTTGCGAGTTTAATTGAAAATACTTTGATTGCTTGCGAACAAGCGACTAAATAATATTCCCTCAACATTTAACTCATTGAAGATAAGTTAGCCGATACAAAAAAGGCGAACACACCTCGTGTTCACCTTTTTTAATGATGTTAACTAAAATAGAGCTTAATTTAAGTTCTATTTCAGCACTCTGCCTTAATTGAACTAAAGTTAAGCTTTACGCCAAGTTGTCTTACCAGAGCTGTCTTCTAAAATAATATTCATAGCATTGAGCTTGTCACGAGCATCATCAGCAAGCGCCCAATCTTTATCAATACGAGCTTGATTACGTTGAACAATCAAGGCTTCAATTATCGCAACTTCATCGTTATCATTTTCACCTTGCAAGAAAGCTGCTGGGTCAAGCTGTAATAAACCTATTATTTTACCAAGTGCTACTAGGGTTGAAGCTAAATCACTCGCTAAAACATCGTTACTTGCCGCTTTTGCAACATTTAACTCTTTCGATATTTCAAATAAAACAGCTAACGCTTGTGGCGTGTTAAAGTCATCATCCATCGCTTGGCAAAATTGTTTAACAAAAATAGATTCTTTATCGAGAACATAATCACTGTGAATAAGTACATCACGAAGCGATGTATAAATTCGCTCAACTGATGCTCTTGCTTGCGTGAGGTTATCCGTTGAATAGTTTAGTTGGCTACGATAGTGCCCTGTCGTTAAGAAGAAGCGCACCGTTTCAGCATCATACTTAGCTAATACATCTCGTATAGTGAAAAAATTACCTAATGACTTAGACATTTTTTCTTGGTCAACTTGTACCATACCTGTATGCATCCAATAATTCACATACGGGGTATCTAAAGCACAACAGCTCTGTGCTATTTCATTTTCATGATGAGGGAAAGTTAAATCAGAGCCACCGCCATGAATGTCAAAGTGATGACCTAACTCTTTAGCATTCATTGCTGAACATTCAATATGCCACCCTGGACGACCTTCACCCCAAGGCGATGACCAGCTAGGCTCACCAGGTTTCGCTGACTTCCATAGTACAAAATCTAACGGGTTATTCTTGTATTGATCAACTTCAACACGCGAGCCTGCCTGTAATTGTTCAAGGTTTTGTCCGCTTAGCTTACCGTAATCAGCATAGCTCGATACATTAAAAAGCACATCACCCTGCCCTGTAGACTCAGCATTAGCGCCAGCTACGTAAGCATGTTCTTTCGCCACTAGGGTTTCAATCATAGAGATGATTTCGTCCATATGTGTGGTAACTCTTGGCTCTAAGTCAGGCCTAGCCATATTTAGCGCATCAAAGTCTTGATGCATAGCAGCAATGGTACGCTCAGTTAGCGCTTCAGGTGTTTCATTGTTTTCATTAGCTCGATTGATTATTTTATCTTCAACATCGGTAATATTACGTACGTAGTTAACTTCAAAACCAGAAAATCTTAGGTAACGAGCAATGTTATCAAAACTAATATAAGTACGGCCATGACCAATGTGGCATAGATCATATACGGTGCAACCACAAACATATAAGCCTACTTTACCTGGATTGATTGGTGTAAAGGTTTCTTTTTGACGACTTAAGGTGTTGTAAATTTGCAACATGATATTTTATGACTCCTACTGAGTAGTTTCTATTAGATAATGCATAGATTGTACCTGAACAACTCTTAAGGATCATCAAGACTGACACCAAATACATTAATTAATTGTCTAGTTTATTGATGTAATTGCTATATGCACTTTATAGCAAGTTAGCGTACAATTATGGCAATTAATTTCCATATTATTTATTAACACTTAAGCAGAGACAATTATGATCATACTAAAAACAAATCTTGGCGATATTAAAATTGAATTAGACTTCGATAACGCACCTCTAACAGCAAAAAACTTTCAACAATATGTAGAAGAAGGTCATTACAATGGCACCATTTTTCATCGTGTAATTAAAGGTTTTATGGCACAAGGTGGTGGTTTTGCTCCTGGCTTAGAAGAAAAAGAAACGCGCGCAAGCATTCAAAACGAAGCAAATAACGGCGTTAGTAACAAACGCGGTACTTTAGCAATGGCTCGCACCCAAGAGCCGCATTCAGCATCTGCACAGTTTTTTATTAACTTAACTGACAATAATTTCTTAGATTTTACTGCTGAAAACATGCAAGGTTGGGGATACTGTGTTTTTGGTGAGGTTGTGGAAGGCATGGATATCGTAGATAAAATGACGCTAGTTGAAACCGGTAATCGATACGGCCATGGTGATGTACCAAAAGATGATATCGTAATTGAAACGGCTACTGTTGCATAATCCCCACAGCACAAGTTATTCAAGATAATGATTAGAAGTAAAGATACAGCAATAACTTACTTTATTGCTGATTTATATTCAAGATAATGATTAAAAGTAAAGATACAGCAATAACTTACTTTATTGCTGATTTACACTTATGTGAAAACAGGCCAGATATCAGTGCCTGTTTTTTACGCTTTTTAAAAAATGATGCGATAGAAGCTGAAAAACTTTATATCCTCGGCGACTTGTTTGAAGCGTGGGTTGGCGATGATGATGATAGCCCGTACCTTAAAACTATCGCTGGTGCACTGACTCAGTTAAGCCTATCAGGGACCAAAATCTTTTATATTCATGGTAATAGAGATTTCCTATTAGGTAAGCGTTTCGCTAAAAAAGCTAATATGAACCTTCTCCCTGAAATAGATACGATTGATCTTTATGGCCGACATGTGGTCATCATGCACGGTGATACGTTATGCACACATGACATTGACTACCAGGCGTTTAGAAAAAAATCTCGTTCTTGGTGGTGGCAAATGGCAGTGAAAAGCTTACCTTTGTTTCTTCGTAAAAAAATGGCTGCTAATTATAGAAAAAAAAGTACTGTTGCTACAGCGATGAAATCACAAGAGATCATGGATGTTACTGACGTTGAAGTGATAAATTGCCTTGAAAAATATAAGAGCCAATTACTCATTCACGGTCATACACACAGACCCGCTGTACATAAAGTAATTGCTAATGACGCCGATGCTGAGCGTATTGTGCTAGGTGATTGGTATGAACAAGGTGCATGGCTCAAAGTAACGCCTGATTCGATTGAATTACTAAACCAACCTTTAAGCTAACCTTTTATTCGGTACTTTATCTTTAATTGCTGTTTGTAACATAACGGATAACCTAAGTTAGCCGTTATGTTTATGTAAAATTAAACTGGACTTCCCGAGTGAAATTTAAAGTCTTCATCTGGCGATGTTATTAACTCAGCCTCTACCTTGGCAAAGTATGCCACTCGCTCACTAATACCTTTACCCGCAACCTGCTTTGCAAGTTCTAAGTAGTCTTGATAATGACGAGCTTCCGAGCGCAATAATGATATATAAAATTTATTTAGGTCATCATCTAGATGTGGTGCTAATTTAGCAAAACGCTCACACGAACGTGCCTCTATGAAAGCACCAACGATCAGCTTATCAACCAATGCATCAGGTTCAAATGTTTTTACGTGTTTGAGCATGCCTTTCGCATAACGACCGGCTGTAAGGCCCTCAAAAGGAATGTCTCGTTTTATCATGATCTCAAGTACTTGATAAAAGTGATGAAGCTCTTCTTTTATCAGTAACACCATTTTATCAATCAGATCTTGGCTATAAGGTGACTGACCTTGAGAAGTACTGCTCTTTGCAACAATCGCTTTAGAAAGATTATTTTTATTAGCTAAAGAAGCTAAGTCGCCCCTTTTTCGATATAAATACTCTTCATAAGGTTTAAACCATTCCAGCAATACCTTGCTACTGTCTTTGTCTACAGCATACTTTCTAATCAAGTACATTGCGGTTTGCCCTGCTTTGAGTTCACAGGCAAGATGATCTCGCAAAATTATCGGTAAGTTTTCTTTTTTCTTTGCTTCATTTATCCACGCATCAGGAGTTTCACATGCTAAAAAACTCAATATAGGAATTAGTAATTGCTCTGCTTCGGTCATCTATTTATCTCAATCCCATTACTCGGGAGTTTGTTGTATTCATGCAACCTAAGAATGAAAATGAAAAGTCCGCTGGTTCGGGTAAACCTTGCATATTAACTAACATGTATAGGTAAATTTATATTCTTGCGCTATTTTAAAAGTCTATTTATTGAGATACTAGCAAAATCTGTTTTTTACCCTACATAGATCAAATTTATGGCCTCTATTATCAAGAAAACACTAACAAGTAAAAATGCAGCGAAAAATCTTGTTAAAAAACATAAAAAATTGGTGCATAGCGAAAACATGAAAGTTATCTCGCACGTACAGCGCGAAGCTGATGACTGGATAATTAATACAATCATGCTGGATAAACTTGATGTACCATTTAAGTACAAGCGTAAAAAGCTTTATCAAAGCCTACAGGGACAAAGAGTTAATCTCACTTATTACCCCGATAATGAAATGATTGCCGGATTTGCTATTGAGATCATGTCGGTTGTGCGCATAAAAATTAGCTAACACCTAAGTCCCCCGTTATTTCTTATCACTTAAAATTCTTAAAAACTCATTTAATAGAGCTTTATTGTTTATTTTTCCATCAACACTTGACGGGAAACTATATATCTTTCATAAATAAGAGAGTAATAATAAGAGTACTGATGTTTTAAAACGCTTTATTGTTTGTTTTGACATAAAAGTACTTTCCGAATACTTACGTGCGAGAGGAAAAATTATGATACTAAATCACATATGGGGGTTGTACGCTCACCCTAAAGAAGAGTGGCATGTTATTGAAAAGCGTCACGAAAGCTTAAGTTATAGTTTGATGCATATATTAACCATCGCATTAATTCCAGCTATATGCAGTTATTATGCCGCGGCCTACATAGGATGGACTATTGGTGTTGGTGACCCTATAAAGGTCAGTGTCGCAAGTGCCCAAGTAATGGCCGTTGGTATGTACTTTGGCTTAGTTTTTGGGGTGTTCGCTTTAGCATACCTCATTCAATGGATGGCCAAGACGTTCGACTCAAAGCCTGATTTTGTTCAAGCCCTTGAGCTCGCTGCTTATACTGCTACACCATTGTTAATGGTAGGAATTACTGCATTATTTCCTGTACTCTGGTTTGTCGCTTTAGCGGGTATTGCGGCGGTTGCTTACTCTATCTATCTGCTATATTCAGGCGTACCTATTATGATGAATATTCCAGAAGAAAAAGGTTTTATCTATTCTAGCTCAGTTGTAACGTGTGGGTTAGTCCTCTTAGTTTCTTTAATGGCTTTTACTGCAATGATGTGGACTATGGGATTTGGCCCTGAATTTGTGTCGTAAATTGTTCTACTCTGAAGAATATTGAAATTAAATAGACGTTAAATAAAAAGCCTTATTTCTGGAAAGAAATAAGGCTTTTTAAATTTACTCATTGAACTTTAATTGAACAGCTAATGAATTATCTCATTTAGATGCTAAGTACTACTCAGCACCTTCATTATGCATATCAATAATAGAATCAGCATTTTTATCTGATTCTTCTTTAGTTGTATTGTTACGTAATGCATCCAACCTTTCTAGATAGGCTTGGTCAATATCATTGGTGACATAATTACCATCAAATACCGAGGTATCAAAGGTTTTTATTTCTGGGTTGCCAACGCTAACAGCTGAGATTAGATCATCAAGAGATTGAAAGATTAATTTGTCTGCGCCAATTAAATTACAAATATCATCTAGTTCACGGCCATGTGCAATCAACTCATTCGCACTTGGCATATCAATACCATAGACATTAGGGAATCTGACTTCAGGGGCAGCAGAAGCAAAATAGACCTTATTAGCACCAGAGGCACGTGCCATATCAATTATTTGTTCAGAGGTTGTTCCTCTGACAACAGAATCATCTACCAGTAAAACGTTTTTACCTTTAAACTCTGTTGTTATAGCATTTAGTTTTTGGCGAACCGATTTTTTACGCTGCTCTTGACCTGGCATAATGAAAGTACGGCCAATATAACGGTTTTTAACAAAACCTTGACGATACGGTAAATCAAGATGATGTGCTATTTGTAAGGCAATATCACATGAGGTTTCAGGGATTGGGATCACAACATCAATATCAACATCTTGCCATTCAGCAGCAATTTTCTCGCCGAGCTTTGTGCCCATCTCTACACGTGAAGCGTATACAGACATTTTATCCATGGTTGAATCTGGACGTGCAAAATATACAAACTCAAAGATACATGGGCTATAAACTGGGTTATCAGCACATTGCTGGCTGTGTATTTGGCCATTTTCAGAAAAGAATATGGTTTCACCGGGAGCAACATCACGTACAAATTCAAAAGAACAAGCATCTAGAGCAACTGATTCAGAAGCTACCATGTACTCAACGCCTAATTCAGTTTCTCTCTTACCAAAAACTAAAGGACGAATGCCATTAGGGTCACGAAATGCAATCATACCGTGGCCAACGATTAAAGCAACACTAGCATAAGCGCCACGTACACGTTTGTGAACTTTAGCTACTGCTGTAAAGATATCATCAGGAGTAAGTGAAATATTCTCACTTTGCTGTAATTCATGCGCTAAGATATTTAGTAAAACTTCAGAGTCCGACGTAGTATTAACATGACGTCTAGCTTCGTTAAATAACCATGTTCTTAACTCTTCAGCATTGGTTAAGTTGCCATTATGTGCCAATGACAAACCAAATGGTGAGTTTGCATAAAACGGCTGTGCCTCTGAAGAGCTAGAAGTGCCCGCAGTAGGGTAGCGAATATGACCAATACCGATGTTACCTTGTAGGCGAAGCATATGGCGGGTATGAAAAACATCTTTCACTAGGCCATTGCCCTTTCTTAACCTGAAAGTATTATTATGAATGGTTACAATACCAGCAGCATCTTGACCACGATGCTGAAGTACAGTTAATCCATCATATATATGCTGACTAACAGGGGTTTTACCGACAATACCAACAATGCCACACATAAAGCTCTCTCCACAAAAAAAATACTGATAATATTTATTAAACTAAGACATTTTGCTTAGGATGACGTTAACCATCATATAAATATTGAATTAATAGATATTGAATTAATATCTTATAAATAACTGTATACGGATATTCCGTATGATCTTAGGTATTACTTGAACAACTAAGTTATATAACTAGATGACCCTTTCAGGTATTCAAAAAACCATTCAACGACCAAGGTAAACTCGGGAATTAATTCTGAGCTTTTCCACCACTCTGTGTTTTCTGCACCTGTAAAAGCATCAACAAAAAATATTACGGCGCTTATTATAAGTACACCACGAAGGGCGCCAAAAACTAACCCTAATATACGGTCTGTGCCTGAGAGGCCGGTTTTACTAACCAATTGCCCTATAAGGTAATTAATCAAAGCACCCAGCACTAGGGTTGTTATAAAAAGAATGGTGACGGCGGCCGCATTACGTAAGAATTGATCGGAAATGTTCGTTAATAGATTAGCGAGGTTGGCATAAAATGTACTGGCAATAAAAAAGGCACTAATCCAAATAACTAAAGATACAGCTTCTTTTACAAAGCCTCGTATCAAACTAACTAGTGTCGATATTCCTACAATAGCCAAAATGGCGTAATCTATCCAAACCATAACTTGAGTGTCTCGTTGAGTTTCTCTAAATTAGAGGCGCGCATTCTACCAGAAATTGCTAAATAATGCCTAACAATTTATATCAGTCTATTACTTTTTAGGTTCAAACAATGCGACTTTTCCTTGGATACCGGTAAGCTCATTTAAAGCAGGTAGTTTTTTAACCATTGCTGATTTTATCAACTCCGGCCCTATCATCACTTTAGTCAAGGTACCTTTTTGGGTTTTTATCGGCTTGGTAAAAACAATGTAACCATTAGATTTTAATTTTTTCAATAATTGGTCAACATTCCCTTTATTTTTAAAACTGCCTAAATGAATTACCCAAGCTTCTTTAGCCACTGCTTTCTCTGGCAAAATAGCCTTTGGCTTATCGGCTATTTTAACGATAGGTTGAGCAACCACTTGCTTATTTTTTACTTCATGTAACGTTGAGTTGGTTACCTGTGCTGGAACATTGCTATCCCCTTCATCAATAGCTTGTTCATTTGACGTTGGGATAACAGCTTGTCGTATCAATTTATCTTCAGGAAAGGGTTGATTGGTCAATTTACCAGAAAAAACCTCAGACTTTGGGATGGCTTCAAAATCATCTTGATGTGATTGTTTTTCACCATCAAGTAAGTCAGGTAAGAAAATAATAACCACGGCTGCAACAATAATAGTACCGACAAGACGATTTTGAAACGGTGTAGACAAAGGACACTCCTAATTAAAACAAACTAACGGGTAGCTAACTGAGTTCTGATTTTCGCAACAGTAAAAAACGAACCAAAAACAATAATTAAGTCAGACCCACTCGCCTGCTTATTCGCCATTTTAAATGCCTCATCAACATTGTCAAAACAATTAATCGCATCCGTAAATAATGCGAGCTCATTTTGCATTGTTTCTTTTGTAGCAGCCCTTGGTACACTTAACGCTCCGGTATACCAAAAGTCGATTTCATTTTCTAGCGGCCGTAGACTCGCACTTATGTCTTTATCGCCCAACATGGATACCACAGCATAAATATTTTGATAACCAACTTGTCTTTTCACTTCTTTAAGGTAACCGGCAAGGTAACGAGTAGCTTGTGGATTATGACCTACATCAAGAATAACATCGCAATGGTTTGCTTGTTTTATTAACTCTGTTCGCCCTGGAACTTTGGTAATCGAAATGACTTTATTTACAAACGCTGTAGTAAGCGCCAAGTTCAATCTATCTAAAACCATCAGCGCTGTTGCAACATTATCACGTGGAATATAAGGCGTTATTAATTCAGATAACTGCGTGTTTTTTGTTTGCCAGTTCCAATGGGGTTTCCCATTGTTAACAATAAATCCCTTACCTCGTGAGAATATTCTTTCACTACGGTTTTCATGTAGCTTATTGGCATAGGCTAAAACTGATTTGGGTATGCTCGTATCACCAATAACAATATCTTGCTCTTGTCGCATGATGCCGGCTTTTTCAAAACCAATACTTTCTCTGTCATTTCCTAGAAAGCTTTGATGGTCGAGATCAATAGTAGTGACAACCGCGATATCTGCATCAATAATATTGGTAGCATCGAGCCTGCCTCCAAGACCAACTTCAAGAATAATATATCGGGGTTTAACATCCATCAATACAAGTAATGAAGCTAACGTAGTATATTCATAATAGCTTAGAGAAATATCTTCCCGGGCTATTTCAATCTGTATAAAAGCATCAATTAGCGGCTGATCTTCAACATCCTTCTTATTAATGCGAAGTCGTTCATTAAAGTGCTCAATATGAGGGGAGGAATAAACAGCAACACTGCTCTGTGAACCCATATCATCACGGCTCAGTAAGGCATTTTCGATAAAAGCACAGGTAGTGCCTTTGCCATTGGTACCCGCAACAGTAACAACCTTAGCGAAGCTTAAATCTATGCTTAATCGTTCAGCTACTTGACTAATACGAGATAAACCAAGATCAATCTCACTACTATGTAAATTTTCTAAATAATAAAGCCACTGATCGAGATGAGTAAAATCTTGATAGTGGCTTGAATGGTATTTTGACATTTATTCGATCAACACGTGATTTAAGAAAAAGAGACGATAACGTCTCTTAGACGATATTACTTACGAAACAACGCTAGGTTGTCCCATAAACTTACCTAACATACGCGCTAAAGTAACTCTCATTTCACGGCGGTCAATAATCATATCGATAGCGCCTTTCTCTAATAAGAATTCACTGCGCTGGAAGCCTTCTGGTAATTTTTCTCTAACAGTTTGCTCGATAACTCGTGGCCCAGCAAAACCAATAAGAGCTTTAGGCTCCGCAACATTGATGTCACCTAACATAGCCAAACTTGCTGATACACCGCCCATCGTAGGGTCAGTTAACACAGAGACATAAGGTAGACCTTTTTCACTCATTTTAGCTAAGGCTGCACTTGTTTTTGCCATTTGCATCAGAGAGAAAAGTGCTTCTTGCATACGGGCACCGCCACTAGCAGAGAAACATATAAAAGGAATATTATGTTCTAAACAATATTCAGCACCTTTGACAAAGCGAGCGCCAACAACAGATGCCATTGAACCACCTAAAAATCCAAATTCGAATGCCGCAGCAACAACGGGCATACCATGAAGTTCACCTTTCATTACTACTAGTGCATCTTTCTCACCAGTATTTTTTTGAGCGGCACTAAGACGATCTTTATAACGTTTAGAATCTTTAAATTTTAAAATATCTTGTGCTTCAAATTCTTCACCTAATTCAATGCGATTATTTTGGTCAAGAAAACTATCAATACGCTTGCGTGCACTGATACGCATATGGTGATCACATTTAGGACACACTGAGATTTGACGTTCTAACTCAGCTTTATAAAGTACCGCATTACATGAAGTACATTTACTCCATACACCTTCAGGAATGTTACTTTTTTGTGTCGTTTTTGCTTTCGGGAGAATTTTTTCTATCCAGCTCATAATTTTATTTTAGCCTGTTGCAACGAAATATCTGTCGGTTTAATGATGGAAAAACTCCATCAAACTCTAGTGTTAACTAATACTGATTGTAAACCGTATATTAGACCATACTATACCTCATAGGATATAGAAAAAACTGGTCTGCTCTGTAAATAGTAGTTATTTGATGATTTTTTTAGTCTATAAATTTTATACCTATAGAAATAATGGTCCTAAACGGCTTTTTGGTAAGTCAAAGTTTTCAGGGTAATCGACATCAACAAAATATAGTCCTTCTGGCGGTGCAGTAACCCCTGCAACACAGCGGTTTTTAGCTAATAAGACTTCTTTCATCCACTGTGGTGTTTCTTGTGATTGGCCCACTCGCATTAAGCTACCAACTACATTTCGTACCATATGGTGTAAAAAAGCGTTCGCCTTAATATCGACCACAAGGTAATCCCCCTGCCTGGTCACGCGACAATGCTTCACAGTTCGCACTGCGGAGTGTGACTGGCAATGCACAGTTCGAAAAGAAGTAAAATCATGCTCTCCTAGAAGAAAATTGGCACCTTGCTGCATCAATTCTTCATCTAAAGCGTAATGACAATGGCTTATTCCATGACTTAATATTGCAGAGCGAAGGGGTTTATTATAAATGATATAGCGATAGTTACGAGCGGTGGCACTGAAGCGAGCATGAAATTCTTCATCAACTTTTTTTACCCAGGCAACAGCGATATCTGCAGGTAAATGTGTATTTACCCCTAATGTCCAGGCACTATCTTTTCGTTCTTTTAATGTATCAAAATGAATCACTTGATTTGTCGCATTAACGCCTGTATCAGTACGCCCGGCACAAACAACTGCTATTGGTTCGTTAGCAATTTTTGATAATGCTTTTTCTAATTTTTCTTGTACTGTAATAGCATTATTTTGGCGCTGCCAACCACAATAATTCTTACCATCGTACTCAATGCCTAACGCATAACGCATGCAAACCCGCCTTTTCTAGTGAGGAGATTATTTTCGCTGCGTATTATCCTTTATTTTATGCAGTTAGGCTATTTCAATATTACAATGAATCTAACAACTCCTGTGCTTCAATTTTCTGGAGAACATCACCTTTTGAGATAATTTCTTGCAATATAACTTGTGCATTATCCACATCGCTCATCTCCATATACATTTTAGCTAAGTCTAATTGACTCGACATTGAACCATCCTTATCAACATCAACCCCACTTTCATTTTGCGAAAATTGGTCCAAACCAACGTCAATATTGGTTTTTTCATAGGGCTCTTCACTGCTTATTTCTTCACTGCCAGAAAGGAGATCGTCAACTGAAACATAATCCTCTGTTTGAGTAGCTTCCTGAGTATTTTCAATAGTTGTCGCGTCAAGACTATCATCAACTAAATTGTCGCCAATATCATCAAGAGTAAACTCAAGATCATCCTGCTCTGTTGGTGAGGACTCCTCTTCAATCTCAAGATCATCCTGCTCTGTTGGTGAGGACTCCTCTTCAATATTTGCCAAGAGTTCGTCAAAATCAACATCATCTAACTCTCCAATAACACCTAATTCATCGACATTTTCAAGCTGCTCATCATTTGAATCAGTCGTTTCTGCTAATAACTCAGCGAGAATATCTTCATCGTTAAAATCTGGTGATAAGATTGTGTCTTCAGCTGCTGTGCCCTGCGATTGTTCCGCCCCCCCCTCAAATGGCTCTTCAGCTAACAACTGACTTAGTTCGGACTTAGTGAAGCTCTCATCAACTGGCAAGTCAATTAAACTATCCCCAACATCATCTTTTTCATCTTGTTCGACATTTTCAGAAAATTCATCTTCGCTGCGGGTTTCAGCAATAAGTGCATCTATGTCTAAATCATCACTAACTTCATTACTTTC
>Ga0209396_1003352_pt1 | contig 16226 bp, 12 predicted proteins | sample GOMGulsemesocosm_6_FD_184638 | JGI IMG/M metagenome (GOLD analysis project Ga0209396, IMG submission 184638) | Methane-oxidizing microbial communities from mesocosms in the Gulf of Mexico - GOM8C Gulf of Mexico (SPAdes) (version 2) | ecosystem: Environmental > Aquatic > Marine > Cold seeps...
GCGGGCGGCGGCTGATAAGGCGGCACGTTTGCAGGGCGCTGTGGATCAATCCGGCACTGCTCAGGTAATGGTTGATCGCGACCTTATCATTACCTATGCCAATACGGCGACTCTGGAATTACTGAAAGGTCATGAAGAGACTTTTCAAAAGAAATACCCTGGGTTTGTGGCCAGTGAAGAGGCGATTATCGGCACTTGTATTGATAATTTCCATAAAGACCCCAAGCACCAGCGAAAGATTTTGGACGACCCTAAAAATCTACCTTGGAAGGCCGATATTCAAGTTGAGCATCTCACTTTTGAATTGAATGTTACCGCGATAGAAGACCTTAGCGGAAACTACGTAGGCAACTCACTCGAGTGGGTAGATGTCACCGCCATGCGGGCGGCGGCTGATAAGGCTGTACGTTTGCAGGCCTCTGTAGATCAATCGGGCACGGCTCAAGTAATGATTAATCGCGATTTTATCATTACCTATGCCAATGCAGCGACCATGAAATTGTTGAAGGATCATGAGCCTACCTTCCAGAAGAAATACCCTGGATTTGTGGCCACTGAAAGCGCGCTCATTGGCGCTTGTATTGATGGCTTCCATAAAGACCCGTCGCACCAGCGCAGGCTGCTAGATGATCCGAAGAACCTGCCCTGGAAGGCCGATATTCAAGTAGAGCATCTAACCTTTGAGTTAAATGTTACTGCCGTTATAGACGGCAGCGGTAACTATGTAGGCAATTCACTTGAGTGGCAGCATGTGACAGAAGCTCGAGCGGCGGCCAACAAGTCGGCGCAATTGCAGGGTGCGATTGATCAGTCGGGCACGGCTACGATGATGATTGATCGCGACTTGAACATCACCTACTACAACAAGTCCACATTAGTCTTATTGCAAAAGCACGAGGCTACGTTCGCAACGGCTTTTCCTGGTTTTCGAGCATCAGATGAGTTCTTGATGGGCAACTGTATCGACAGTTTCCATGCTAATCCCGCGCATCAGCGGAAAATATTGGGTGATATCAACAACTTGCCTTGGCAATCAGACATTAAAGTGGCCGATTTAATTTTCCAGCTCAATGTTACCGGTATTTTAAACCTTGAAGGTGAGCACATCGGTTGCGCGCTGGAGTGGCAAGACATGACGGAAGAGCGAGCGAACCAGATTGAAGTGGGCCGGCTCAGTTCAGCGGTAGAGGGTATGACCACCAACCTGATGATGGCCGATACAAAAGGTAATATTGTTTACATTAACCCCTCGGTTGAAGCCATGATGATGCGACGTGAGGCGCAATTGCGCACGGTGTTACCCGCGTTTAGAGTGGATAAAATAGTGGGATCAAATTTTGATATTTTCCATAAAAATCCCGCTCATCAACAGAATTTGCTAGGAAACCCAGACAATCTTCCCTTTAAATCAGACATTACCGTGGCAGGTTTGGAATTTGGCTTGATTGCTATTGCCTTGAAAGATAGTAGCGGCAATCACGTGGGCACCGGCATTCAATGGGAAGACAATACAGAAGAGATGGACGCTCAGCGACAGATTGAACAGTTGATTTCGGCGGCCGCGAAAGGCGAGTTAGACAGCCGAATTGATACCGCAGAATACACCGGTTTCATGGCGCAGTTAGGCAACGGTATTAACGGCTTAATGGACAACGTGGTTGAACCTGTTGCCGCGGCCATCACCGTGGCTGAAGCGCTGGCTGAAGGAGACCTTTGTTCCACGATGGATGGTGAATACGGCGGGCAATTCTTGACGCTCGCCAACGCGATGAATTCGTCTTTGGGTAATTTGTTGAACATGGTGACCGAAATTCGCGAAGCTTCCACCAATGTATTTGGCGCCGCTCGGGAAATTGCTCAGGGTAACAATGACCTTAGTCAGCGTACTGAATCGCAAGCTTCAAGTCTGGAAGAAACCGCGTCGGCAATGGAGGAGTTAACCACTACCGTACAGCAGAACGCCGAGAACGCTTCTGAGGCGACCAAGTTAGCGAATGCAGTAATGCAGAAAGCCAGCAGTGGTGGTGAAGTGGTACAAAATGCCGTAACTGCCATGGAGGAAATTAATACCTCCAGTAAGAAGATAGCGGACATTATTGGTGTGATCGACGAGATCGCTTTCCAAACCAACTTGCTGGCCTTGAACGCCGCAGTGGAAGCCGCGCGAGCCGGTGAACAGGGTCGAGGTTTTGCGGTGGTAGCCGCAGAGGTTCGTAATTTAGCAGGACGCAGTGCCGCGGCGGCAAAAGAAATTAAGGGCTTGATCAGCGACAGCGTTGACGCGGTGGGTAAGGGCACCAAATTGGTGGATGAAACCGGCCAAACCTTTGGCGTGCTGGTGGAGTCGGTGACTGAGGTGGTAACGATGATTTCGGATATAAACAGCGCCAGTACCGAGCAGGCCGCGGGAATTAACGAAGTCAGTCAAGCCATTTCCCAGATGGATGAAATGACTCAGCAAAACGCGGCACTGGTAGAAGAAGCGAGTGCGTCGAGTAAAGCCATGGAAGAGCAGTCTCAAGGATTGCTTGACCAGGTGAGCTTTTTCAATACCGGAGAGCAAGCCGGTGGCGCGCCAGCGGGGATTAGAACAGCCCCCAAAGCTAAAGCCGCACAACGCCCAAGAGCCGCTGCGCCAGTTTCCCGGGGCGGTGATGACGATTGGAAGGAGTTTTGATTTCGGAGGCTAAGGTTCGTGCCAATAAGTACACTTTAAGTGATCGTGAATTTAGTTTTATTTGCAAACTTGTGTATGACTCAACAGGCATTGTGCTTGACGAGCGCAAACGTGAGATGGTGTATCGCCGTCTCATGCGGCGCACGCGTGATTTAAGGCTCGACAGCTTTTCAGACTATTGTAAATTGCTTAAGAATGAAGAAGCTTTAGAGCTGCCGAATTTCACCAATGCCATCACCACAAACTTGACCAGCTTCTTTCGCGAATCTCATCATTTTGATCACTTGCGAGATGTAATGCTGCCCGACATGCTTAAGCAGCAACGCAGGGAGAACGATGGCCGTCGTTTGAGAATTTGGTCGTCTGCCTGTTCAACGGGCGAAGAACCTTATAGTACGGCGATTACTTTGTTGGAGGCCTTGGGGTCAGAAATCAGCTCTTGGGATGCGCGTATTTTGGCGACGGATCTCGATTCCAATGTTGTGGCAACCGGTAGTGCGGGTGTTTACAAGGAAGACCGCATCAAGGACCTCGACGCAAGATTGCAACGAAAATGGTTTCATGAGGGGCTTGGGGATAATCGCGGTTTTGTAAAGGTCGATAAAAAAATGTCGCAGCTCATAACCTTTAAAACGCTAAATCTTTTACACGACTGGCCAATGCAGGGGCCGTTTGATGTTATTTTTTGCCGCAACGTAATGATTTATTTTGATAAAGAAACCCAACATAAGCTCATCCTTCGCTACTTTGATTTACTGCGGCCTGGGGGCTTGTTGTTTTTGGGGCACAGTGAAAGCATGCCAAAAGAAATTAGCCAGTTTGAATTTTTGGGGAAAACAATGTTCAGGCGGCCTGAGTAAAATCATGACAAGCTTACTTAACCGACTTGAGGCAAACCTAGATACCTGCCTAGAGGGCTTTGAAGGTATTAATCGCTTTTGGGATCGGCGACGTAACGTTGTGGTAGCCAAGATTTTGCCGGGCGAATTTTATGTGACGAAAAACAGTGAGATGATTGCTACCACCCTAGGTTCTTGCGTGTCTGCTTGTATTTGGGACCCTGCGGTGGCCATTGGGGGGATGAATCATTTTATGCTGCCCTTGACAGACAAACAAAGTAAAAATGTGACTTGGGGTAACGTCGCAAGTGACGCGACCCGATATGGCAACTATGCTATGGAGCATATGATAAACGAATTGCTGAAACACGGCGCTAGCCGCCATCGTCTACAGGCTAAGGTGTTTGGTGGTGCCAAGGTGCTTCGACACCTAACCGACGTAGGTGAGAGGAATGCGAGTTTTGTATTGCAATACCTGAAGGAAGAGAACATCGCTTTACTTGGCGAAGACCTTAATGATATACACCCTCGAAAAGTCTTGTTCGATCCTATTTCTGGAAAAGTACTACTGAAGCATTTGCGTTCAATGCACAATGACACCATCACGAGTCGTGAGCGCAGCTATCAAGATGGTCTGGGCAAAGCACCCGTTGGCGGTGATGTGGAATTGTTTTAATAGGCATGCTATTGAAGCCCCTAAAGCCCGTGGTATATTAGCGATAGATTCTATTTAATGAGAGTGAAGTAAACTCATGGCAAAAAAAATACGAGTGCTAATTGTTGATGATTCGGAGTTAATAAGGGTTCTCCTAAATGAAATTCTTTCCTCTGATAGTGGCATAGAAGTTGTTGGCTTGGCCGATGACCCCTATGACGCGCGGGATAAAATCAAGTTGTTGGCCCCTGATGTGATTACTCTCGATATTGAAATGCCGCGCATGGATGGCATTACGTTTCTGAGTAACATCATGCGCCTTCGGCCGATGCCCGTTGTCATGATCTCTACCCTGACGCAAAAAGGGGCCGACGCGACAATGCAGGCCTTGGAATTAGGGGCTATCGATTTTGTTTCAAAGCCCACGGCCGATGTTCAAAGCAAGCTGCCTGAGTTGAGTGCAGAGATCATCGCTAAGGTTAAAAATGCCGCTAAAGCAAATTTGGTGGCCTTGGAACACAGCGTGAACCCGCCTTATATCGCCCAAGCACCGGCCATATCAAAAGGCAGCAAACCAGGAGACCGAATTAAACTGATTGCGATCGGCGCTTCCACCGGTGGCACAGAGGCTACGAAAGAAGTGCTCGGAGGCCTGCCCGAGAATATGCCTCCCATTGTTGTTGTACAGCACATGCCCGCTGGTTTTACGGCATCTTATTCCCGCCGTTTAGACAAACTAGTAAAACTCAAGGTAGAAGAATTTATTGGCCCGAGTCAGGTGCTCGAACCGAATCACGTCTATGTTGCCAACGGCGATCGCCACATGCGTATTCAGCAGAGAGCGGGCATTCTTAGGGCTTTTTCTGAAGATGGCGAGCCCGTTAATCGACACATGCCATCGGTAGATGTGTTGTTCGACTCTGTGGCTGAGAGTTGTGGGGAGCACGGCTTAGGCATAATTTTAACGGGCATGGGAATAGATGGCGCTTCAGGCCTTGGCAAAATGCGTGCGAGTGGCGCGCAGACCGCAGCGCAAGATGAAGAGAGCTCTGTGGTATGGGGAATGCCTAGAGTTGCGGTTCAGCAAGGTGCTGCCGCCGATGTTTTAGCCCTAAAAGACATTAGCCGGTATTTGGTTAAGAACACTTATGGCAACAGCTAGTGATTTTGAAGGAAGGGTGTAGGGGATGGTCGGGTTGTTGGTTAAAGACTATTTAGTAGCGCTCATTTTGAGTGTGGTGTCTTTGTTGGTCATGTTGTTTGTGGCGATTCAATGGCTAGCGGTTTTAATGCTAGTGCTTACCGTCGGCGCTTGGATGTTTTGCGCCATTGCGGTTTCTCAGAAGAGCTTGGTTGCTGATAATACAAGTACGGTGTTCAGTGATGATGCCCGGGGGGAGTTGTTAAAGATTGGCAATCATATTGAAGAAATTCTGAACGAAGAAGTCTCGCTGGTAGACGAGCACATCAAGAGAATTGGCGCCTTAATTGAAGATTCCACCTTGCTTCTGCAGGAGAGCTTTTCCAAAGTCGTGGATAGAGCTCGAGATCAGTCGGAGATGTCCCTTGAATTGGTGAACAGCATTCACGGTGACCAGCAGGAAGGCAATAGCGACGGCTATGTCATTAGCGAATTTATCACGAAAACCGATACGATCATTCAGTACTATGTGGATCTTTTAGTCGATATTAGTGAAAAAAGTATTGGTGCAATTCACCGAATTAACGACATGACCAAACATATGGAGGGAATGTTTTCTATTCTTGACGATGTTAAAAGTATGGCCGATCAGACTAATTTACTCGCCTTGAACGCGGCCATTGAAGCCGCTCGAGCGGGCGACGTGGGAAGGGGCTTTGCCGTGGTGGCCGACGAGGTTCGCGCGCTCTCCCTAACGTCAGCCAAGCTCAACGATCAAATTCGCGAAAAAATTGAGCAATCGAAACTTCTGATCACTGAAGTCAGCAATCAGGTGGGGGGCATTGCCAGTCTTGATATGAACGCGGCAATTGAGGGTAAAGACGCCATAGATCAAATGCTGGGAAAAATTGAATCTCTGAATATTAAAACTGAGTCAATGCTGGTTGATCTAAGGGAGGCAAGTGGCGGTATTAATGAAGAAATTAATCGTTCTATGCGAGCACTGCAGTTTGAGGATATTGTCAATCAGTTGTCGAGTCACATTAGTCTTCGTTTAGAGCACATTCATGAGGTAGCCGTTTTTTCCCACAATCAAGTGGCCAACGCTAGTGACGAGGAAAGTTTAAGGCAAGTGGCCAATGAGTTGACCGAGCTGCGCGACCGCTTCCACGCCCAAAATATTGCTAAAAAGGTGGAGCAAGTCTCCATGGACGAAGGCGACATAGAGCTCTTTTAGGGTTTCACGGGCATCAAAGCGGCAGCTCTGTGGTGTACTTTACTTGCTTCAGAGCGAAGGTGGAGTTCACCGAGGCTACGTTGGGTAAATGCACCAAGCTGCGCTTAAGCAATTTTTCATAATGCTCAACATTATCAACGACAACTTTCAGCACATAGTCTTTATCTCCGCTGGTAGAATAGCACTCCACCACCTCTGGCACATTTTGTACCGCAGTCTCGAAGGCGTTCAGCGAATCTTCCGCATGACTTTTAATGATTAAATAGGCGTAAACCGTCACTGAGAGGTCCAGTTTTTTGGGGTCTAGTAAAGTGACCTTGCCCTTAATAATGCCCTCCGCTTCTAATCGTTTGATGCGCCGCCAGCAGGGCGTGTGTGAAAGCCCTACCTTTTCACCTAGATCGGCCATGGAGTAATCGGCATTTTCTTGTAATGTGCGGAGTATTTTGCGATCGAAGTCGTCCAGCACAAATTGATTTTTCATCCTAAATACCGCTTCTTAGAGTTGAGAACATCCTAATTCTAGCGGTTTTATTTTTAATGTCACTGGATGATTACATCTGAGCTTAACGAAGGTGGTCTAGAGGTAGCTCCGTTTTGTAGCAGATGGGCTTGAGGGAAAAACTGCTTTTCACGTGGTTTATGCCCTCCAGCTGAGTGAGTTTTTCGTCGAGAAAGGCTTGGTAGGAATGCAGATCTGGGGCCACAACGCGCATTAAATAGTCGAAGTCGCCAGTCATTAGGTAGCATTCCATCACTTCCGGCCATTCACTCACTTGCTTGGCAAATTTGTCTAACTCCCTTTTTACTTGATGGTCCAGAGTCACTTGAATAAACACTGTTACGGGCAGACCGGCTTTATTGGGGTCCATCAAGGTCACTCGGCGGCTTATATAGCCTTGCTCTTCTAGGTGCTTAACTCGACGTGAGCAGGGGGAAGGCGACAGACACACTTGCTCGGCCAGCTCAATGTTGGCTATGCCTGCATCGGCTTGCAGCAGGGTGAGAATTTTGCGGTCAATGGCGTCCAGCTTGTAGTCGTTCATGTGTACTTCTGCTTAATAGAGGGGGTAGTACTAGCGTCTCTAAATTGAGCTCTGCTGTAAAGTGTTCTGCTAGAAAATGCTGATAATTTAGCGATATTCTAAGCCTAGTGTATTTTCACGCGATTATTGACTAATATTTTTCAATATCAAGCTATAAATCGTTGTTGTTCCGGCTGTCAGGTGCCGACTTTGGCAGGATTCTCTAGTCCTTCTCGTGCTAATTTTCACTTCACTCATATAATTATAAAACCATTACAAATACTGTGTTGAGGTATTCGATGAAAGCAGAATTTATTACCAGTGCCAACTTGCCCATTCCTACATTCAGTGTACTCAACGCCGACGGTGTTGTAAGTCCTGGCGCTGAGCTTGCCCCTCTGACTGAGAGCAAGGCACGCAAAATGTACAGCGACATGCTTTTCACTCGTGTTTTGGACGAGCGCATGGTTGCCGCACAGCGCCAAGGTCGCTTGAGCTTTTATCTAACTTGCACGGGTGAAGAGGCCGCTGTGATGGGCACCGCCGCAGCCTTCAGCGAGCACGACATGATCATGGGACAATACCGTGAGCAGGCGGCTCTGCGTTTTCGCGGTTTCACCACAAAGCAGTTCATGAATCAGATGTTCAGCAATGAACTCGACTTAGGCAAGGGCCGACAGATGCCGATTCATTACGGCAGTCGAGCGCTTAATTTCATGACCATTAGCTCGCCTCTTGGAACCCAAATTCCACAGGCGGCCGGTTACGCCTACGGCCAAAAGTTGCAAGGGAAAGAAGCCTGCACCCTATGTTATTTTGGCGACGGCGCGGCCTCCGAAGGTGATTTTCACGCGGGCCTGAACATGGCCGCTGTGCTGAAATGCCCAGTGGTGTTTGTGGCTCGAAATAACGGTTACGCCATATCCACTCCCACCAGTGAGCAATTCGCCGGCGACGGTATCGCCTCGCGCGGTGTGGGTTATGGAATTAAGACCATTCGTGTCGACGGCAATGACATTCTCGCCACCTACACCGCAGCGGTTGCCGCGCGTGCAATGGCACTGGCGAACAATGAGCCGGTTTTGATCGAAACGATGAGTTATCGCTTGGGTGCGCATTCAACCTCAGATGACCCCAGTGGCTACAGAAGTCGTGAAGAAGAAGATAAGTGGCGCGACAAAGACCCCATAAATCGCATGAAAAATTGGCTGCTGGCCCAAGGTTGGTGGAGTGAAGACGAAGAAAAATCCACCTTGGAAGAATATCGTAGTGAAGTGCTCGCCACTATGAAAAGCGAAGAAAAACACCCCTCGCCAAAACTGGAGGAGTTGATTAACGACGTTTATGACGTGCCACCCGCGCACTTGCAAGCGCAATATGAATCACTGAAAAAACACATAGAACTCTATCCAGAATATTATCCAGCCACCTCGGGGAGACTGTAAGCATGGCGAAAATGAATCTACTCCAGGCCGTGAATAACGCGCTGGAAACGGCCATGACTGACAACGATCGCGTAGTCTGTCTCGGTGAAGACATTGGCAAATTTGGCGGTGTATTCCGTGCGACCAGTAACCTCCAGGAAAAATTTGGCCGTGACCGTGTCTTCAATACGCCGCTAACAGAACAAGGTATAGCGGGCTTTGCCATTGGCTTGGCGGCGCAGGGCGCGGTGCCCGTGGCGGAAATACAATTTGCCGATTACATTTTTCCTGCCTTTGATCAAATTGTTAACGAAGCCGCAAAATTTCGCTACCGCAGCGGCAATGAATTTGATGTTGCTGGGCTTACATTCAGAACCCCCTACGGTGGCGGCATAGCCGGAGGGCTGTATCATTCACAGTCACCAGAAGCCTATTTTTGTCACACTCCAGGCTTAAAAATTGTTGTGCCCAGCACTCCGTATCAAGCTAAAGGTTTGCTGCTGGCGGCTATTCGTGACCCTAACCCCGTATTGTTTTTTGAACCTAAAGCTATTTATCGCGCGGCCATTGGCGAAGTGCCTGAGGAAGATTATGAAATTCCCATCGGCAAAGCGGAAGTCACTGAAACCGGTACAGATATCACTCTGTTGGCCTGGGGCGCACAAATGATTGCGGTGAATAAGGCGGCTGCGATGGCCCGCCTCGACGGCATTTCTTGTGAGATTATTGATTTGCGCAGCTTGCTGCCTTGGGATGTGGAAACAGTAGTGGCGTCTGTTATAAAAACCGGGCGACTGTTAGTGAGTCACGAAGCGTGTCGCACGGGCGGTTTTGGAGCGGAAATAGCGACTGAGATTCAGGAGCAGTGTTTCCTGTATCTGGAGTCTCCTATCTCGAGAGTGACCGGTATGGATACGCCTTATCCACTGGCCTTGGAAAAAGAATATATGGCTGACCACCTAAAAATATATGAAGCCATTAAATCCAGCGTAAAATTCTAGCAGCGGAGCAAATCATGATTAAAGATTTTATTCTTCCCGATATTGGCGAAGGCATCATTGAGTGTGAAGTGGTGGAATGGAAGGTTAAAGAGGGCGACGTGATTGTAGAAGATCAGGTTGTGGCCGATGTGAGCACCGATAAAGCCATCGTAGAAATTCCCTCGATGTATAACGGCGTGGTGACCAAATTGTATTACGCGGAAGGCGATGTTGCTCAGGTTCACTCACCTCTTTTTGCGATTGACGCGGAAGGAGATGGCGAGACCGCAGTGATTGATGAGGCTGGTACGAAAACAGAGGCGAAACAAGAGGCGAGTATTGAGCCTGAAGCTCATGTCGATCTTGCGCCCGCGGTGGACAATGAAGACATGACCACTGGCAAAGTATTGTCCACGCCCGCGGTACGCCGTTTGGCCAGAGAAAATGCTTTAGATTTGGCTTTGGTCTCGGGCACAGGAAAGGCAGGGCGAGTATTAAAAGAAGATTTACTGCGGTATCTAGCGAAACCCGAGGCGCAAACCCCGCTTACCGCAGACAGCGCCGCGGCGATTACACCAAAGGCTTCAGGCTCGATGGCGGAAACTGATCGTGTTGAAACGATTAGAGGCGTACGGAAAATTATGGCCGAGCGGATGTCAGAGTCTGTGGCCACCATTCCTCATTTTACTTACGTTGATGAAATTGATATTACCGAGCTTGTGGCTCTGCGCGCTCAGTTGAAAGAGCGATACGCACCGGAAGGCATTAAAGTAACCATGATGCCTCTGTTCATTAAAGCAATGTCTTTGGCGATTAAGCAGTTCCCTGTATTAAACAGTCGCGCCAATGAAGCCTTCACAGAATTGACTTATTTAAGCAGTCATAATATTGGCATGGCCGTTGACGGCAAAACGGGCTTATTGGTGCCAAACATTAAAGGCGTTCAAGCGATGTCCATTCTCGATGTTGCACAAGAAGTGTCTCGCCTTACGGAAGCGGCTCGCAGTGGTAAAATTTCTCCGGCCGATTTAAGTGGCGGCACTATTACTATGTCAAACGTCGGGGCCATTGGCGGCACCGCGGCGACCCCCATTATCACCAAACCCGAGGTGGCGATTGTGGCTTTAGGAAAAGTACAAACTTTACCTCGCTTCGACGAGTCAGGAAATGTGCAGGCCCGTAAGATTATGACGGTGAGTTGGTCGGGAGACCATCGCGTGATTGATGGCGCGACCATGGCCCGATTTAGCAATCAATGGAAAGAATATTTGGAAGTGCCCAGTAGTATGCTGGCCAGCATGGTGTAAGCTTGCAGTTTTCCTTTTGGCAAACTGAACCAATTAGTTCTATGTTGTGCAAGTTGGTCTTATGCTGCGAAACCTAGCCTTATGCTAGGAAATTTGGGTCTGTGTTATGCTGCAGAAAATTGACTAGGCATTTTTATGGCTTTGGTAGAAAGTGAAAATCTTCAGCATTTCTATATAAATGAAGAGCAGTCTGTCTATCTTCTTAGCCATGAAGATGCGCAAAAACTCAAAGACTGGTTAGCGCTTTGCGAAGCGCAACTGTCTCGTCTCGGCTACCGAGAAATTTCTTTGATCGGTAAGGGCGCCTACGGTTTTGTGTTTGCCGGCAAGGCGCCTGATGATCGCGAATTTGTTTTCAAGTTCTCTCGTATTACTTTGCCCCAACAAGTTCAGGAGCGGCTTGAGGAGGAAGGCTATCTGCTGTCGCAGGTAGGGCACTCTGGCGCTCCCACCTTTATCGATTATCAGCGGGTGCGCGGTCAATCCATTTTAGTGATGTCGCGGGCGCGCGGTATTAACCTAGAGCAGTTGGCCCTGCAAAGAGGGCGCTTGGCGCCTCGCTTGGTGCTGAGTATTGCGGCACAGATGGTGGATATTTTAACGGCCTTGCGGGTGTCGGCAGAGTCTCAGCATCGAGCCCCTTTGGTGCACGGCGATATTAAACCGTCTAACGTTGTTTTTGACCCAGAGGCGGGAACGGTCTCTCTGATTGATTGGGGTGCGGCGGTATTCGCGCAACTGGACCATTTGGGAGAGCACACCGGCATGGGTGGGCTCGGCGCTTTGGGCGCTGAGTTACAGCAAACAAATGCCAAATTGGGCGATATTTATTTTATCGGCGAAGATCAATTGCAAGGTGCACTGTCTTCCCCTCGGTTTGACGAGCAGGGTTTGGCTGGAACGCTCTATGCGCTGGCCTCTGGGCAGAGTAGCCGTTTTGGCAAGGCCGTCATCACCGCCACATCCCTGAACTTGCCACTGGAGTTTGCGCGAACCTTGGAAAATCTCTTGTGTGATGATTCGGTGCTGCGTCGTCAGGCGGGAGATTATTTGTTCAAGAATATGCGGTATATGAAGCGAATTGTTCCCGACGAAGACCTCAACGATACCCATCAAACAGTGCCCTTGATTCCTATTTGGCTAGACACCGCCGATCAAACTTTAGAAACCGTGGTATACAGCTCGCGAAAAGGTTTCCTTCGTCAGGAAATGGCGGCCAAGTCTATTGCCGCCGTGGACGCGACGGAACTCGATAAATACTACAAAAATTATTTATCGGGCATGGGCGATACCGAAAAGGCCTTTGTCACCGCGGTGTCTCATCTGGGGCATTATCCTGTGGTGGGTGGTTTGGCCATTCGCTGGCAAGACCAGGGGGTTTACATTGATTCCAGTCTTAATTTGGCCGATGAGTCGCTGCGTCCAGCCTTTATTGGTGCGGTGAATAATATGGTGTATTTGGCCAGAGCTATACGTAAAACAGGGGTGTTTAAAAGCTGCATCTTTGATGCGAGGAAAACCCTTCACATTCCACGTGAGTCGCCCGGTGGATCATTTCGGGCCAGTCCAGAAGTGCATATTCCTTTTGCAGTGAGCGATGTCCTCGAACGGGAAGACGAGGGTCGCTTGCACTCCTATTTTGAAGACGGCGATGACCCAGACGAGATGTTGGAGTTGCCTGAGTTAATTATGGACTACCTCAGTGATATGAATAAAATCCATCATTCAGGCTGTATCATCTTCGAAAGCGTCGATTTGGAACTAAAGATACACAACTATTTGAAGTTGTTAGACTCGGCGAAAGAAGCTGAATTCGCTGGGTGCCTGAGGGGAATTATGGCGAATCTTCATTTAATTGAAGGAGCAGGTGTCTCTGGTTTTATGAAGTTGCCTTATAAAGATACCAAATATTTCGTGTGATTAGCCTGAATTCGGGGGAGTTTAGGCGCTGAGAAGCGATTTTTCTGCACTTGCCCAGCCTCATTCACCGCAATTTCGTCCAAGCATTGCTCCAGACTTAGCTTTATACTAGGCGTCAGACACTTATCACCCGCTGCCCTGAGACGACCTAGGAAGATGAAACCGAATAATCAATTCCAATATGTCAAAAGCCAACACCTTGCCCAGGTGACGGTTTTGCAGGCCACTATGAATGATTTTTCGTATGATAAGCACACTCATGAGGAGTATTCGTTTGGTGTGACTCAGGCAGGGCGACAGGATTTCTTTGCGGGTGGTGCCTTTCATCGCAGCCACCCAGGCAATGTCATCGTATTTAACCCCGGTGAAGTACACGATGGTCACTCGGGCAGTGATGATACCTTGCAGTATCGTATGCTCTACATTCACCCCACGCAGCTAGAACCTATGCTGAGCAGTGCGGGAGTCAAGCAGAGCCAAGATTTCCAGATTGCCGATAAGCTTCTTGACGACCCGAAAATACGTCAGTCCATTCTTAATATCGCGAGTTTAGTTGAAAATAAAACAGACGATAAACTGCAGCACGAGTGTGAGCTTTATCAGTTGGCGGAATCTATTGCGCAGCGTTATCGTGAATATTCCCCGCAGCACCCAGCGCGAAAAATTGATCGCTTATTGCTTCAGGCTCGGGATTATATTCATGCGAATATCAAAATAGATATGACCTTGGATGATATTAGCCGAAACGCTAATTTATCCAAATACCACTTCTTGCGTATGTTTCGCCAGCAATTTGGCATTACACCGCATCAGTATGTGCTGAACTGCCGCATTAATCGGGCGCGTGAAGCACTGGAGTCTGGTATGCCGCTTGACGATGTGGTGTACGACTATGGCTTTAGCGATCTGAGTCACTTCAATCGGCGCTTCAAACCCATTTATGGCATGACGCCTAGGCAGTATCAGCAGCACTTTCTCAGCGCTTGATATAAAGCGCTAATACCCAATAACTTCTTCACTTCCAGAGTAAAATACTATGGTGGAAATACTCGCCTACGCGTTCGGTATTATGTACACCCCAGGACCGGTTAATTTAATCAGTTTAAATGCGGGCCTCAATGGACAAGTCCGTTCAACCGTACACTTTTGCGTCGGGGTTGCCTGCGCCATGTTCCTGCTATTTGTGGCGTTTGCTTATACGGGGGCCTGGCTGGTAAAGCCTGCCTATCAGTTGTGGATCAGCTGTGCCGGCAGTTTTTACATCGCGTATCTGGCTTATAAAATTTCCTGGAGTGGCACGGGTTCTGCGCCCATAGACAGTGCAGAGGAGGCAGGCAGCGCGGCGGGTAATTTGAGCTTCAAGTCAGGCCTAATTATGCAATTGCTTAACCCGAAGGCCTTTGTTGCCATTCTGCCTATCGTCAGCGTGCAATTTCCGGCCGCGCAAATTTCCGGCGCGGCAATTGTCGCTTGGTCTCTGTTGTTGTCGAGTTTAGCATTAGGGGCGCCGGCCACTTACTTGTTGATGGGGGCTCGTCTTGGCAAGTGGATCACTCAGCCAAGCTATTTCCGTTGGCTGAACCTTTCTATGTCTACTTTGCTTTTGTATGTGGCGGGAGACATTTTTTATCATCACGTTTTTTTAAACTGGTAAATTAGTGAGGCCGATTGGGCCTCATTAACTTAACCGCTAGTGTAAAAAAGTTTCTTCTGAACAATATCAGATCAAGTTCTTTTTTCAGCAATGAGTGTTTCTATGGGTTCTAGGCGATCTTGACCAAACCAGACACGGTCGGCGTACTTGAAGCTAGGGACGCCCCAAAGATCTTGGGAATACATCTCAGCTAAATTATCCTGCGCCCACAGTCGCCAGCTGTCATTTTTTACCAGTTCCTGAGCTTTTGGCCAATTCAGGCCCACGCGCTCGACTAAAATCTTCAGACCCTCGTCAGTTTCAGAATGAATGCCTTCCGCCCAAACTCCGCGGGCGTAACTTTCCATAAACTCAGTGCCTTTGCCCTCACTTTTTGCGTAGTCATAAAGCGCATAGCAGCGTTCAACACCTCGCCCAAGAGGGTCGGCAATGTTTCCAAAAGGAATGCCATAGTTGATAGCCTCCCGTTGAACATCTTGAAGAATGTAAAACCCCTTTGTTTTCGGCACTTGCATGCGACGCATCACCATAGGCAGGACAGGTTTTAAAACCAGAGGAAGCTGATAGTGTTCAGCTAGCTGGCGAGCTCTTACCAAGCCAATATAGGAGTAAGGGCTTCTTATGGACAGATACATTTCAAGGGGGCTGTCGGCAGAATCTGTGTTCTTAATTACCTTATTTTTATCGAGGTGTTTACAGAAATTAATGTGACCGCGATTAAACTCCACCGACGGCGGTTTGGCGTCTTGAGAAAGTCCCAGTTCGTTGAGGCGACGCTCAAGGTATTCAAGGCGGCTTAGTCCCCAATACCACTCGCCACCATAGTGCAGCATTCCGCTCAGGTAGTGACCTTGGTTTTTCAGCAGGTTTTCATTGGCCAAACGATGTTGCTGATAGCATTCCAAATGCTGGGTAACACCTGGGTTGGTAAGTTGTTCGAGGGCGGCACTGTCATCGTTCCAATAGGCGGTGAACAAGGCCAGTGCTTTGTCTAGGTAACCGGGTTGCAGTTCCCAGTGTAGAAGTTGCGCCGTTAACTCAGCGTCTCGTTGCTGACTGCTGATAGGGGGGCGTGAGGGAAATTCCAAGTCGTATAAACCCGCTAAATCAAGGCCGTCGACAAAGGCGTTTTTCTCCCAAAGCTCTGGGGCGGGGTACATGGCTGGCTGCAGGCTTAACACCGTGCGAAAATCGTATTGCAATGGGTAGCGCTTGGCCAATGGCGCCATGACTTGCAGTAGCAGGTAGCTGTGGGGGTCGTTGATGCGCAGGTAAGCTGTGGCTAGGTGAGTTGATTGCTTCCGCGCTCGGCGCCGCTCATGAAATTTTCTTTTTAGCGCCAAGAGGCGAGGGCTGATCACTAGATG
>Ga0209396_1003354_pt1 | contig 16225 bp, 14 predicted proteins | sample GOMGulsemesocosm_6_FD_184638 | JGI IMG/M metagenome (GOLD analysis project Ga0209396, IMG submission 184638) | Methane-oxidizing microbial communities from mesocosms in the Gulf of Mexico - GOM8C Gulf of Mexico (SPAdes) (version 2) | ecosystem: Environmental > Aquatic > Marine > Cold seeps...
CATATGTCCGCTATCAAGACTCATCGCGGTGAACCCCATCAACACCAACATTGCTATGGCCGTAAGAACCGCTACCACACCCCGCTGTCGACGGGGCAATGCTGTAGACCTAAATGTTGTTTGAGCGTGTCGTTGTCTTGTCAGATGAGCATTCATATTTCCTACCTCTATAGACCAAGAGGTTAATTACCTGAACCAGAGCTAATCTCAAACTCGAAGTCAGATCGAATCACTGAGGGATCAGAAACAGCACTTCGATAAACATCTACGACCCCCATTTCATAAATTCCGTCAATTGGTAACATCGATTCAGCACCAGGGACGTTCTTAGCATCTGGATTAAAAGTTTGTTGTTCCTGCATCGCTAATACTGACTGCTTATAATCAGCCGGTGTTGCGGCGGTTGTCATACAACCTGCTGAAAAGCCAGTAACACCAATAATCACGGCCAGAACCAACCAGTTCACTGAAACAAATTGTTGATGAATATTCATGTTTATCACTCCTGTTAATTTCAGTTTCCTTCAACCGAATGCCCAAAGCTTTCTTCCACACCGCCAGAGCCCGCTGCAGGTAGGGGCTGATCCATATAAATGAGACCCTCCTCATCAATGCGATCCTCTTCCTCTACAAGAGCCTCTTCTTCAACAAGAACTTCTGCGCTTTCCGCTGGAACATATCCGCGGTTCATGCCCAGCAGATAAAACTCAAGATCATTAGGCTCAACATAACTATCAGTAGGTAGCATAATGTCATCTCGGTTGATGGGCTTAGCCAATTGTGGCGTCACTAATATCACCAACTCAGTCTCACCCTTTAGGAATTCCGAACTACGGAATAAATGCCCAAGCACGGGAATGTCACCCAGGCCAGGGAACTTTGTAACAAAATCTCGGGTATTTTCACTGATCAAACCTGCAATACCAATGGTCTGCCCGTCGGCTAACTCCACCGTTGAAATAGCATCGCGTTTTGTTAAAGCAGGCACCGCTATTGTTGATGAAGAACCGATAGCCCCTGAAGAAAGAACCACATTATTGACCGCGACTAACTCACTGACAGAAACATTTAGTTTCAGGTTGATACGCCCTGACTCAAGTACCACCGGTAAAAACTTCAGACCTACACCAAACTCTTTGAATTCAATGGTGATGCCATCCTCATCAGAAACAGGGATAGGAAACTCACCGCCGGAGAGGAACTTGGCCTCTTGTCCTGTAAGGGTTGTCAACGTAGGTTCCGCGAGGATTCGTGTTGTGCCATTGTCCTTAGAGGCTTTAAGTACCGCTTCGAAAAGAAAATCGCCATCTGAAAAATTTGCAAAAAGACCGGTATTTGCAATTGAACTTACCCCACCTACCGCGCCTTCGCTTGCATTAACAGCGCCACCAAATGTCCACTCACTACCACCCGAATCTACAGCGTCAAACCGAACGCCTAATTCACGAGCGACCGTTCGGGACATTTCAGCAACCGTGACTTTGAGCATCACTTGTTGACTACCGCCAACGCCCATTAAGTTAACCACGCGTAGATCTGTTCCCTTTTTACCCTCTTCCTCTTCATCACCACCAGACAATGTCGAGAAACTGCCCGCAATTTGCATGGCTATATCCATAACAGCGAGACTGGACACCTGGCCGGATAGCACTAACGCTCCTTGCGAACTATGAACATCAATTTCCTCATCGGGCAATAATTCATGAAGCTTTTCCTTCAGGCTTCTTAAATCATGACTGACCTCAATATTAAGACTGGCAATCAAATTATTCTTAGGATCCCACATCAGTACATTCGTGGTACCCAGATCCTTGCCCTGAATATAGAGTTGATTCGAACGCAGAATCAAAATATCCGCGATATCGGTGTTACCGATAGAAATTTTCTTAACCGGCTGATGCAGCTGCACGATTCTGGACTTATAAAGTGGCACCAAAATGGTCTCCACTTCAGAACTTTCCTCAATCAAGCTAACCGATGCTAAGGTTGTATCCGCTGCATTTGATAAAGGCGATACGATGAGTAGCCCCACCAACAAAACACTCGTGAAAACTCTGAGTTTTTGAAAGGTCTTTATTACTTTTGTTATGGCGTTCATGATCAATCCCTCGTTCCAATAGAGTCGTTTACAATACTCCTCACTAAAGCTTCACTTTCACGGTCTCAGCCTTCGTTCCTCTGATAATGGTGACAGAGGTGCTTGTAGGCACATATTTACGCTTTTTAGGTTTAAGTTTAGGTTTAGCCTTTGCCACGACAACCTCTTCCAGATCCTCTACCGGATTTCTAAGAGCCAGCTGCAAATTGCCTTCTTCCCTTGCTTTAACAATCTGCTCAGCCTGCTTAGGAGTTAACTCCAGCGTCACTGCGCGCACCACGACTGGATCATTTTTATTGGTGCCAGCAGTCTGATCTACCGCTAATACTTTTATCTTTTTAAGAATGGTTTCAGTTGAAACTCGATTATTTCCACTACTTTTGATCTGTTTGGTTGCTAATACGTCCACGTGATTACCTGGCAATAGAAAACCGGCCACACCAATCACATCATCAACGCGGACGGTCACTGCCCGCATGTTCAACGTAATCATGGAAGCCAAGGTGACACCTTCCAGATGCGTTGAAACCCGCTCTTTACGGATAATGTCACCTTCCAACAAATCAACTTTAGAGACTTGACCTTCAAGCTCAGTGCTTTCGAAAAATATATTTTCTGGCGCACTGTCTTCAGGAAGGCGCATCAACTTAAAATGCTGTTTATCAAACTTTTGACCGTAAGGAATGCTCATGGCCGCGACAACAACATTCACTTCATTTTCACCGGCCTGTTGCGGGGCATTTCTGATATTCAACCAATTATTCGCCACCCAAACCGCTCCTGCAGCAAGAATCATTGAAAAACATAATAAGGCTACCGTTCTGCGCTTAACCATTGGATACCTCCCGGTTTTCGTTTGAGTTAACTCCTGCTAACCCTTCCCTGATGACTCTTAAAGGTACTAACTATTCTGTGATTCAAAGTTTCACAAAATAGTTATCCCATGCTGCACTGATCCGTGCTTCGTCCACATCTTTGCCAGCTTCAAGATAACAATTCATATCGTCCGCTATACCCAACAAATCCCGGGGATGACAAGGCAAAAGAGGGGCTTTCCTGACTGAATACAAACGATCAAAAGCAAAGGACAGCACGCTCTCATTAAAAGGAATGCTCCGTTTGATACACTCCTGCTTCCAGATTTCTTCGTATTCTGCTTTGCTGATATGGTCGAAATGAATCTTGTAGCCAATACGTCGTAAAAAGGCTTCGTCGGCCAGCTCCAGCGGATTAATATTTGAAGAAAAAACCATGACCAAATCAAAAGGAACCTCAAAATGACGCCCTGAACTTAGCGTCAGGTAATCATGTTTTTCTTCAAGTGGTACAATCCAACGGTTGAATATAGCCAGAGGGGATACTTGCTGCCGGCCCATATCATCAATAATGAAAATGCCATTATTGGCTTTTAACTGCAGAGGTGCCTGATATTGTCTAAGCGATGGATCATAACGAACATCCAGTAAGTCCAGGGTCAATTCGCCACCCGAAATAACGATTGGGCGCTGACATAACAAATACCGGGCATCATGACCACCCTCAAACAACAGGCTAGGTTCAGTCGTTTGAGTTCCCATTCGATGATGAATGGCGGGATCAAATACCTGGATAACGGTTTCATCAACCGAAATGGCAAAAGGAATAAGACAGCGATCTTCAAATAGTGGTCTTAAATGTTGGGTAATATAGGTTTTACCAGTACCAGGAGGACCATATATGAACATTGCACGACCGGAGTTTAAAGCCGGTCCAAATTGATCCAGCAGCGATTCCTTAATCGTCACATGTTTGAATGCAGCCAACACCTGCTCTCGAGTAATACTGCGAAGATGAACCGATTGCGATAACACGGTCTGCGTATATTGTTTTAATGGTACCGGTGCTAACCCTATATACCCCGATTTCATAAGTGCTTGCTGAGCAGATCGTAGGCCTTTATCCGTTAAGGCATAGTGCAGTCCCAGCTCATCACTGCCCAGATTGCTGCGTAATTCAACCTCAGCTTCCTGACGCAGGAAATCCAGGATTTTTTCAACAATTGATCCCGGTAAAGCGAGGCGTTCGCCCAATTGTTTGACGGTCATCACGCCGCCATCGAACAAATGCTTGCTCAGCAATTCGGCCAGAAAATGTAAACTCAAACCAGTATCTTTGATGAACATGGGTTTAGGGGCGATCTGCATATTCGGGGTTGCCTGGCTGTTTGCTACCTCAGCCCCAGCCGCTAGTGGTTCTGTTTGAGCCGATTGTTCAATTGTATGTTTCATATCTGTTCCTTAAATATTGCCATTCAAGTAAACAAAAGCACCGCAAGATCTCTGAGACCATTTAAATTCATCATCCCCAACCACATCAACGTCACCAACGTACCCGCAGCGATTGCACTTGCGTAGGGAAAACGAATAGCTGCGGCTTCACCCGTTTCGGGAGGAAAAAAAATGACCTTCCGCGTCAAAAAAAACAATTTGAGTGTTTGCCAATTACGTGAAAGGTAGGCCATAAAGCCATGTTTTAGCACTAAAATCATGACTCCCAGTATTCCTCCCATAATCAGCGCAAAGCATGCGGCTAAAAATGTATTTTCAGGACCTAAAAACGTACCGACTACAGCCATTAGCTTTACGTCACCAGCTCCAAAGCCCTTCAACAGATAAAACGGGACAAAAACAGCAAAACCAACGATCAGGCCCAGTAAAGCAGATACCAAGCCATCCAACCCCAGGATCCATGTCTGCAGAGACAATCCCAGAATCAGGATGAGTAAATTCAGTTTGTTGGGGATTCTATGCGTACGTATGTCAACCCACATGGCTACACCAAGCAGTAATAGCAGTAGTATTGTAGAAAGATCATAAGTGTATAAGGCCAACATACGTACTCCCTTGCCTCTTACTTAAACTTCTTTGAATGAAATAAGCACCGTTGCACCCCCTAACGAGATGCCCCGGTGTTTATTTATTAACAGGCATCAGCATCAACTACCGTGTCATCGCCTTGGACGGCATTGTCTAGAGTGTTAATAACATCACATACTTCGCCTCCCAATTGGTCAAAAGCAGTGACAGCGCCTGCAGCGATAAGGGCACCACCGACAGCGTATTCCACAATGGTCAAACCTTCTTCTTCTGCAAGAAAGGTTTTAACGCCTCTCATTAAGTCTTGGATTTTCATTTCCTCTCTCCTATCAATCAATAAACCTTTAATTCACTAAATCCTTGAAGGTTTATTATCAGCAACTATCTGCGGAACCAGCGTCAAGTGCAGTAGATAAATCGTCTATCGTTTCGCACACACTGTCTCCCAGGTCACTAAAGGCAGTTACTGCACCAGCAGCTATGAGGGCCCCGCCGACTGCATACTCAACAATGGTCAAACCCTCTTCTTCCTTAAAAAAATCCATTATTTCTTTAAGATACTTATTCATCACATCTCTCCTTACTACTCAGTACTGATAAATATTCACTTTCCATGATTGCGGATCCAGATGATTTCTAAAAGTGTCTCTCGGCGCATTAAGAAACCACGGCTAACAGGCTAACGCGTATATAGAAAACAGAGGTAGGATGATTTTGCAGAGTAATAGGATTATCTTGTTAAAGATCGAAACCGATAAAATTGAGCCTGTTGATTTGATTCTTCAAGACATAATCATTTTTTGATTCAAGTTCGGTTCAGGCACCAAAAAATATACTAAACTAAGAGAGTTGGTGATTATTTAACCGCACTAGCGGCAGAGACACATGGTATGAATATTGCATAATTATTTGTAGCGACAATTATGATGCGCCCCGCTCACAACACATGGTGAGCAATCAAGAGTAACGGGGGTTTTGTTCGACACGGGTGCCGAGACAAGGAAGGTATTAAGTGATGGATAAATCTGTACAACTGCTTTGGGTTGACACTACTCAGAGCAAGCCCAAACAAGATACAGCAAAATTATTCAACGAATTGTTTTCGGTGAAAACCCTTGACCAACGAGGACCAAAGCAAACAAGTTTGAATACTTCTCAACACGATGCAATCGTCTTCGATTATGATTTCCCAGATCGAGGCGGCCTGCAACTATTATTACATACCAAACAACAATATCCCTCCTTACCCGTCATCATGGTGACCGAACAACACTCCGAAGACCTCGTCCTGTGGGCACTGCATGCTCGAGTATGGGAATATCTAATCAAGCCAGTAGAAACCCAGCAGCTCATTGACCTGAAGGCGGAGCTGTTAAAACTGCATACTTTTCGGCAATTCCCAGAGACAGAGCGTTGTTCTTTTCAGCGCGAACTCCATACCCCCAATGAAGCCAAAGTTAGCCCTGCCAATACTTCAGATACAGTTATTCAGCGAGCAATGAGTTATATTGACAGTCACTTAAGCAATAAAATAACCGAGTCTCAATTAGCCAATTTATGTGGTATGAGCCCATACCGTTTTAGCCGCCTGTTCAAACAACACTGCAGCTGCACCTTCCAGGAGTACTTGCTCCTACATAGAGTTGATGAAGCGGTTCGTTTACTTGCAAACCCAAACACATCAATTACTGATATAGCCTATGCCGTCGGCTTTAATGACGCCTCGTACTTTACGCGGGCATTTAAACGTTATAAAGGCGTGAGTCCAAGCGACTTTCGCGCCCCTCCCAAACACCTTCGCCTATATCCACAGGAAAAGAGGTAAACCCATTCACTGTAGTCGTCAATATGTAAAATTAACTGACAACCTAATAAGGCTATTTCCATCTCGCGTTATAAGCCTAATGTGTTACCGTTTTCACATTAATGCGTTTTAGCTTTTAACAAGCCAAAATACACCCTAAAACAAAGCTTTTATTCGTTATCTTTACAAAAAGAAAAGAACTTATTCCAAGATAGACTTAACAAAAAGTGTTAATTTTCAAGACACATATTTCAAATCCCTCCCCGCCTTAACTCTCTCCAAGACTACATACAAGCTATTACCGCATACAGCAGCTTGAAGCCTCTGTAGGTCACCTTATAAAAATCGACAGACGATAATCTTTCGACACCCTCTCCTTTCTGGTTTAAAAAAACTTTCTAAAGATTCCATGAAGAATTAAATGAGGCCATAATTTAACGAGTAACAAACAGCACCTTCAGTTCGTATAATTATAAAATCACGTATCGGAGGGACATCACTTGGTGATACACAAACGTATTATTGCCATCTCCTTTATAACAGTGGGCGTATTTCTTTGCTTACTCGTTATTATATTGCTCAATCAAACCGCTCCCTTTAATGAGCTTCCACCCTCCGGGAAATTCGCCCTTATTGCATCTACGATAGCGGGGATTATGCAAATCATCGCCGGTTACGCCCTGCTAAAGAATCACCGCTGGGCTCACAGAATCAGTATTCCCGTATCGATGACATTGCTCATATCATTTCCATTCGGCACAGTGCTGGGACTTTATTATTTATGGTTTCGATTTCTTTCAAAATTCAGAAAAAACGAAATAGTAAGGAATCAAAAGAGGTAAAGCCCGAGCCCGAGCCCGAGCCCGAGACAGGACTAACAAGCAGCGAAGAATAACGCCGCTATACAAAAAGGGGCCGCTACTTATTGGCCATCAAAATCAATTAGAAAATACTTTTTCAAACATTCAAGATAATCATTTTCAGAGGCAAGTTCTCTCTCTTCTCTTTTATCGCCATCGATAAGACTCAACGTCATACCATTTAGAGTCACACGGCCTGCCTCAGTCATCAGCGTAACTAGCTGGCCCTGAGTGAAAGGGGATTGCTCAGAGCTTTGATGAAAGCGATACATGGGTGCAAAATCCACCAACGCTCGCGCCTTCATGCTAAACACATAACGTGGCTGCCAATCACTCTTCGCCGATGTGTAAAACAGTGCAAGTTGATCCTGATGAGTTCCCAATCGGTAACTGCAATTTTCCGACTGGTATTCATCTGTCGAACCAATCAACATCGGTTGCGGGCAGGATTGCCCCAGCCCCACATCCACGAGATACTCCTGCTGCCCCGCTTCCCCGTCCAGAGAAACCAGCACCAGCATATGATCAAATTCATCCGTTAGTTCATTACCAAAACAGATGCGTGCCGAAAGCAGTTGCACGTCAAAACCCATCGCCCGCAGCATAGCGAAAAACAAGCCATTGCATTCATAACTAATACCGCCGCGACGGTCTTCAACTATTTTTTCGTAAAAAGCAGCGAAAGATAAGGCCGGTTTTTCCTCGAAGTGAATATCGAGATTTTCAAAGGGCACCGACAACAAAAAGGCGCGTTGCAGCCCCTTCAAAGTTTCAAGGTTAATCTCAGTTGGGCCTTGATAACCGATACGCTCAAGGAAGGGAGTAATTTCCAGACTTGTCATTTTAGGGAGCCTTTAGCACTAATAGTTTATTGTCAGTGCCAACAAGCACTTGGAAAGCACACCTGATACCACCATCACGAGCTATGTGACCGCTCGAGTAGAAGGTGCTTTGTAAGAGATTCGAACTACATTTCGCGGGTCAGATCAGGCCACGCCGCTTTCAGGTAAATAATCATCGACCATAATGTCAGACCAGCGGCAAAAAACATACAAACCAAGCCCCACTGAGCGGTTACCGTACCCGGCACAGCAAACAGAAGAATGATAATAGAGATCATCTGCAAGGTAGTTTTCAACTTACCGACATAAGAAACCGCCACACTGGTACGTTTGCCCAGTTCAGCCATCCATTCACGCAGCGCTGAAATCACCACCTCGCGGCCAATAATAACCATGGCTGATAACGTCAGCCAAACGTTGGCGTATTCATCCACCAGCATGACCAACACGATCGAAACAATAAGCTTATCCGCAACCGGGTCAAAAAAGGCACCAAAAGGTGTGTGCTGATCCCATTTACGGGCCAGATAACCGTCCAGCCAGTCAGATAACGCGGCAATCACAAAAATGCTGGCCGCAGCAAAATTGCTCCACCCAAAAGGCAAATAATAAACAATCACGACCACTGGTATCAGCATGATACGCAGACTAGTGATGATATTGGGGATGCTCATGGGGAGTTTATTTTTGATAACTTTTCATCCAGTCAGGGCTGATTTAGACTTACCGATAATTTGCTCATGATACTGGATCAATAATGATTATTCATTACGCAGCGAGGCATAAATTTCCTCCGCTATAATTTTACTGATGCCCGGCACCTTGGCAATTTCCTCGACACTGGCACGTTCAATTTCCTGAATGCCACCAAAAAAGGTCAGTAATTCACGACGCCGTTTAGGTCCGACGCCCGGAATTGACTCCAGCGGTGAAGTACGACGGGTTTTACCACGCGCCTGTCGGTGGCTGGTAATGGCAAAGCGATGGGCCTCATCGCGTATATGCTGAATCAGGTGCAAGGCGGGCGAATCTGGTGGCAAAACAATTTCACCACTGCGCCCGGCCATGTACAAAGACTCAAGCCCGGCTTTACGGGTCACGCCCTTGGCTACCCCCACCAGCAGTACTTCGTTGATCTCAAGCTCAGCAAGTGCATCCTCGGCCATACGCAACTGCCCTTTACCGCCATCAATAAACAGAATATCCGGTAACTTACCCTCTCCTGCCTTCAGGCGCTTATAGCGCCGTTTCAGCGCCTGCTGCATAGCAGCATAGTCATCACCACCGGTAATGCCGGTAATATTGAAACGCCGATAATCCGCCTTCAAAGGCCCGTTATCATCAAACACTACACAAGAGGCAACTGTTGATTCGCCGGAGCTATGACTAATATCAAAACACTCCATGCGTTTGGGAATATCATCCAATAGCAACGCAGCCTGCAATGCATTAAGTCGCCCGGCATAATCCATATTACTGGCATGACGGCCCTGCAAGTTTTGCTCAGCATTATTAACCGCCAACTGTAACCAACGCGCCCGATCACCCCGCACTTTCGACGTAATCAGCACCTTACGATTTGCTGTTTGCTCTAATACCTCACGCAGCATTGTTTCATCTTCCAGCTCGGCGTTAAGAATAATTTCCTTGGGAATTTGATGCTGGGCCGAACCAGCCAGATAAAACTGCGGGATAAAACCACCCAATAGCTCGGAGAGTGAACTCACCATGTTCACTTTGGGATAGTAGGTACGGCTGCCTAAAATACGACCACCACGGATAAACAATACCTGCACACAAATACCCATCGGGCTGACCAAGCCTGCCACCACGTCTACATCACCACTATCACCAGAGACATATTGCTGTTCCTGAATACGACGCAGCTGAATCACCTGATCGCGCAGTTCTGCCGCCGTCTCAAAATCCAAGGTTTCTGATGCCTTTTCCATCTGCGTTGTTAATTCGTTAATAATTTCCCGATCTTTACCCTCAAGGAACATGCGTGTATGACGCACATCCTCGGCATAATCCTGTTCGGAAATATATTCAACACAGGGCGCTTTGCAACGTTCGATTTGATACTGAAGACAAGGCCGTGAGCGGTTCTTGAAATGGCTCTCGTCACACTGACGCACCTTGAAGGATTTCTGCAACAGGCTCAGGGTTTCTCGCACCGCACTAACATTAGGGAACGGACCAAAATAACGCACATTTTTACGCTTGGCACCACGATGTAACCCCAAAGCCGGATAATTATCCTCGTCGGTCAAAAAGATAAAGGGATAGGATTTATCGTCCCGGAGCAGAATATTGTAAGGCGGTTTAAGGCTTTTAATCAGATTTTGTTCAAGTAACAGCGCTTCAGTTTCACTACCCGTCACCGTCACCTGCACGTCTTTCGCTTTACCCATCAATGACTGGGTTTTAATACTCAAACCGGTGTTTCTGAAATAACTGGAAACACGATTTTTTAAATTTTTGGCTTTTCCAACGTAAAGCACTTTGCCTGCATCATCGAGCATCTGATACACACCAGGACGGCGTGTCAGTTCGGCAAGGAAGGTTTTTGAATCAAAGGCTGTCAAAACGTAAACCGTGAAGAGCGTCTATAAAAACGCATTAGACCAATATCTGAAATGCAGTTCGGCGTGTGCATTCAATACAAACACATACGCCAAATAACTTTAATATAGCTTTATCTAATTAAATATAAGCAACTATCCATGCCCAGGATGTTGGGTAATATCGATCACCGCACGCAAAATATCACGCTGGCTGATTTGCCCGACCAACTCGCCATCTTCCAATACAGGAAAACGTTTACGCCGCTGCTTTTGAAATTCAACGGCGATATCAACAATATCGTCTTCAGGACTAATCGTTGCCACTTCAGTGCTCATATAATCAGCAACATGACCGCCAGCTTCAGTGTAATAAATATCTTTAATAATCGCTGTGAGGCAATCACCTTCAGTCAGCATGCCAACCATTTGCCCATTACCATCAATTACTGGCGCACCGGAAATACGGTTGGACTGAAGCGTTGCAATCGCCCCAAAAATATCGTCTTCGGGACGAAAAGTAATCAATTTCGTGGTCATGTAATCCTTGACTTTAATTGATTTCAGCATGAAGTAGATCCTTACGTTCTTTCATTAATTAGTAGATACAGCAGTAAGCCAAAACTGCGGACTGTGCTTAAGTTTTACGCTGTTAATACGCGCCCGTCAAGCAATGACAGCCGCTCAACTTAACTCAAAATCTGCTTAGTTCGCCAGCCTGTATCAGATTAATCACTGGGTCTGGGTAGACGCCAAGCCAAATCAGTAAAATGACTAAAGCCACCAAAACCAATTGATCACCTGGTGCTATGTGAATTAGCAAAGAATCAACCTCACCGGTTTTTTCGTCACGCAAAAACATCACCACAATTAACCGCAGATAGTAATAAAGCCCAATCACACTACCCAATACCAATGCTGCCAACAGTATCCACATAGACGCCTGTACGCCTAGAACAACGATATAAAACTTACCGATAAAACCGACTGTCAGCGGAATGCCCGCCAAAGACAACAACATAGCTGCGAATATCATTGCCAGCCCTGGGGCTCGCCAGAACAATCCGCGGTAATCATCGATCTGATCACAATCCTGCCCATTCCCAGCCTTTGATAAGACTGTCACCACACCAAAAGCGCCCAGCGTTGTCACAAAATAAGCAACCAGATAGAAACCAACCGCTTCGCTGACCAACAATGTACCAGTTTTAACGTTACTGCCCGCTAAAAGCACCACCAGCAAATAGCCAATATGCGCGATTGATGAATAAGCCAATAGCCGTTTCACATTGTTTTGTAGCAGCGCTAGCAGATTACCGCCCACCATAGATAGTATTGCGATTACCATCAACGCTCCGCACACGGCTGGATGCTCAAAGGCATTGGTATCGGAAAACAATCGCAGCACAAAGGCAAAAATAGCCCCTTTTGAAACCGTCGCAACAAAAGCAGTAATTGGCGCGGGCGCACCCTCGTATACGTCGGGCGTCCACAGATGAAAAGGAATTAGTGACAATTTAAAGCAGGCTCCCGATAGCAGCAACGCCAAACCCACGGCCACAATAGCGTTATCCATGACACCCGACTCACTCCAGATTTCACCCAGCTTGGCAAACTCCAGCACCCCAAATTCGGCATACATCAACGCAATGCCAAACAGCAGCAGGGCAGAAGCCACGCCTGAAAGGATCAGGTATTTCATGCCCGCTTCCAGCGAGGTAGCGCGGGCAGCCCCAAACGGTGCCAGATAAGCCACCAACACATACAGAGACACGCCCAGCAGCTCCAATCCAATGAAAAAGCTGGCAAAATGACGACTGGATACCAGCACCATGGCGCCGAGTATCGCGGTGAGTAGCAGGATGTAATATTCTGCAGTTAAATGCGATTGCCCCGCAGGCTGCTCAACCGACACACCAGCCGTAGCCAGGTAACGTCCAGATAGCAGCGTAACCACCATTCCCGCCAACACTGCCAAGCCGCTGTAAAACAGCGCAAAACGATCAATAATCAACAACGGCGTAACTTGCAATGGAGCCAGCTCATCTGCCCACACCATAGCCGCAAGCGTGAGCAGCAGTCCCACTAGCGTCATCCCGTTCAGCAACCCAGGCTGGGGCTTGAAAGAGGCCAGCAGCATCACCACCACGGCCGAGGCGGAGATCACAATAATTGGCAAAAGCGCGATTAATTCTAGTTTGCCCATCAGTTTGCCTGTTGTTAATCCTTGTTTAAGGAGCCTTTGATTATGTTTGGGTTAAATTTTCGGCGAGGGAAAACCGCCTGATTTAAGACGTAAATTGCAGGTAATAGCCAGCTATTAACAAAATTTACAACGCAAAAACAGGTGATTTTAACCGCTGAAAAATAATTCATAACTTGGTCAGAGGCTCCCTATGCACCATCAGATCAGACACAGGTGTTTCAATAACGGGAGCAACCACCGGCCCCTGCGACACCAAGTCCAAAACCATTTGTGGATACAACCCCAACACAATTGTTACCACCGCCATCATGGCCATCATCACAACTTCTCTTGAGGAGAGATCCACAAAATCTCCTTCAACCCGCGGTTTTCCATGAAACACTTTCTGGATCACCAGCAGCGTATAAACAGGCGCCAAAATCAATCCGCCAGCCGCAATCACTGTCAACCAGCTATAACTTTTAAACGCACCGACCAGTACCAGAAATTCACCAATAAAGTTTGCCAACCCCGGCATTCCAAGCGCAGCGACAGAGAAAAACAGCACCCAGGCACCCAGGCGTGGCGCGCTGTTCCAAAAGCCGCCCATCTCTCGCATATCACGGGTATGAATGCGCTGCTGAATCGCACCGGCAAAGGCAAACAGAGCCGCCGAGGTCATACCATGTGCCAACATGGTCATCACCGCGCCCTGCATGCCCAGCTCATTGCCGGCGTAGACACCGACTAATACAAAACCCATATGGCTGATACTGGTGTAGGCAATCAAACGTTTTAAATCGGTTTGTGCAAAGGCCACCGTCGCACCGTAAATAATACTCACCACCCCCAGCGTTATCGCCATAGGAGCAAACTGTGCCGAAGCCTCGGGGAACAGCGGTACGGCAAAACGAATGATACCGTAGGCGCCGGTTTTCAACAGGATGCCCGCCAAAATCACGCTGCCTGCAGTCGGCGCCTGGGTGTGCGCATCGGGTAACCAGGGGTGTACTGGTACCGCTGGCAACTTCACGGCAAAGGCAATAAAGAAACCCAACATCAACCAATAAGCCACCGTTTCTGATAGTGGCGTATCCAGCAACGCAAAATAGTTAAACGTCAGCACACCAGTGGCCTGATGATGGAAATACACCAGTGCCACAATGGCCAACAACATCAGCAAGCCGCTGGCCTGGGTAAAAATGAAAAACTTCATTGCTGCATAGACGCGGTTTTCATGCCCCCACACCGCAATAATGAAATACATGGGTACCAGCATCACTTCCCAGAAAACAAAGAACAGGAACAGGTCCAACGCCGTAAATACACCCACCACCCCGGCCAAGACCCACAGCAAATTAAAATGGAAAAAGCCGCTGTTACGCTCGATTTCCTGCCAGGATGACAGCACTGCCACAATGCCCAGAAACAGCGTCAATAGCACCATCAGGAAGCTCAGCCCGTCCATAGCAAAGATCAGCGCCACACCAAAACGGCTAATCCATGGAATGTTGATTCCCAAAAGCCATTGCCGCCCGGCAACCTCCAAACCTTCGCTATTGGCATAGGCCATCAACAACAGTCCCAATGCCACAATCAGCACAAACAATGCCACCCAGCGCACATCGGCCAACTTGGCGCGATCAACCAACCAACAAAGCAAACCGCCGACAAACAGCAGGAGAATGAGATAAATCAGCATCATCGCATCACCCCCAGCCCCACAAAACCAACCACACCCAGCACAATGACAGCGGCATACCAGCGCACGCGCCCGGTTTGAGTAATACTCAGCATGCGATGCAGCCAACGCGTCAGCCAGGCAATCAGGCGGTAGCCGCTATCCACCACATCGTTTTTGTTAAAGTCCACAATAAACATAAAGGGTGCAATGACAAACGTCTCATAAAGCCAATCAAAACCCCAGCCACTAAACCAGAAGCGTTTTAGCAGCTGCCCAGGTCGCGCGGTACTTATCCGCTCGATAAAGTCATTTCGCCGATAGAAACACAAATAAGCAATCACGATACCGACGATAGGCACCAGTGTTGTAATCCAATTCATCACATTACTGCCATGACCCGCTGGCAGGGCTGGAAACAACTGAGCAAAAGGCAAAGGTATCCAACCGCCCAACAGTGATAAGCCACACAGCACCAGCAACGGCAGGCGAATCACCATGCCAAAACTTTCCAGGGCCTCGCCCTTTTCTTCCCCGAAGAAAACAATAAAGATCAGCCGGAAGGTATAGATGCCGGTAATTAATGCCCCTACCACACCAGCCAGCCATAACCACTCACCAGAGTGTTCAAACGCGGCAGTGGCCAGCAAAATCTCGTGTTTGCTGAAATAGCCCGAGGTCAGTGGCAGCGCCACCAGTGCCAAACCGCCAATCATGAAACACCAGAAACTCAGTGGCAGGCGTTTGCGCAAACCGCCCATTTTGAAAATGTTCTGCTCATGATGCACCGAAATAATGACCGCACCGGCAGCGAGGAACAGCAAGGCCTTGAAGAAGGCATGGGTCATCAGGTGGAAAATGGCCGCCGACCAAGCCCCTACGCCCAAGGCCAGGAACATATAACCGAGCTGACTCATGGTGGAAAAGGCCAGAATACGTTTGATGTCGGTCTGGGTCAGCGCTGTAAAGCCTGAAATAAGCAACGTTGCCGCGCCGATAATGGCAATCACCACCATCACCTGCGGCGCCAGTAAAAACAGTTCATGCATGCGGGCAATCAGATATACCCCCGCAGTCACCATGGTCGCAGCATGGATCAGGGCACTGATAGGTGTTGGACCCGCCATCGCATCGGGCAACCAGGTCTGCAAAGGTAATTGTGCCGATTTACCCAGCGCCCCGCCCAACAACAAAGCCGCAGCCAACACTGGCAACCAGGAACCCGGTAACCACAAGGCCGTCGCCTGCTGTGTGATCGACTGAATATCCAGCGTTTCCAGATGCATGAAGATAAGAAACAAACCAAGCGCCATGGAAGTATCGCCGATACGGGTCA
>Ga0209396_1003364_pt1 | contig 16198 bp, 13 predicted proteins | sample GOMGulsemesocosm_6_FD_184638 | JGI IMG/M metagenome (GOLD analysis project Ga0209396, IMG submission 184638) | Methane-oxidizing microbial communities from mesocosms in the Gulf of Mexico - GOM8C Gulf of Mexico (SPAdes) (version 2) | ecosystem: Environmental > Aquatic > Marine > Cold seeps...
CTACTCACTTATTGGAAAATGGTACAGACTTAAGATATATTCAAGTCTTACTAGGTCACAGTAGTAGTAAGACTACTGAAATTTATACGCAAGTAGCAATAAACAACATCAAAACCATAAAAAGTCCAATAGAATTATTAAATTTGGGTTAAAACATAACGTGTATATGTTGCACGTGCAACATACTCAGTTGTTGTACATAATTTGAAGTATGCTGAAAAAAATAAAAATCAAGTTGATATTTACCCAGATTGCAGCTATACTTTTCCTAGTATCAGGAATTAAAAGACTCTATATAGCTACCCAAGCAGATATTTATGAAGCAATAATTAATGAGAATTTTGACAAACTGAATTCCATCACTGATTTAACAATGGGAGAATTTTTCATGCGACCTATTTGGTGGACTTTAGGAACTTTCATCACTGGGATTTTGATAATTGGATTGATAAATTGGAGATACAAAGTTTCAATCTTGAATTCTATTATTACGTTTATAATTGGATTCTCATTTTTTCCTCTTGGAATTTTTAATGACGGAATTATTTCCCAACTATTAAATTCGCTTTGCTACTTATTTTCAGAAAAGATGGGTATAGCTTTTTTTATCGGTGGAACCATTATCTCGTTTATTGCACTTACTTTATTATGGAAGAGTATAAACTTGAATAAGGAAAACCATGTACAACAACATATATAGCAAATAGGAAACTCAGTGGTTCGTCAAATTTCTGAGTTATCTGAAAGTACGCCAAATATAAAATTTGGCTTTAGTAAATAAAAATTTAAAAACAAAATGTTTAAATTTGGCTGAGTGCAAGCTTGAGAGTTTATCGCTTTCAACTACCCTACTTGCCATATATTAAACGTTGGGTACAATGCAAAAAAAACGACATAGAATTACGATAAAGTCATAATTGATCGTATCTTTGATAGTATCAAATGATAGTATCAACATGAAGCCACCTTACGATATAACACCTAAAATTTTAAAACTAATATCTACTATATCTGAAAAGTTGGGGGAAATAAATGCTAATTTTTTAGACAAACCCTCTCCTATTTTAAGAAAACAGAATAAAATAAAAACTATTCACTCATCTTTGAAAATAGAAGGTAATACTCTTACTGAAGAACAAATAACAGCTTTACTTGAGAATAAAAGAGTATTAGGTCCGCAAAAAGATATTCGAGAAGTATTAAACGCAATTACAATTTATGAAAACATTGAAAGTTACAATCCTAAATCTGAAAAGTCATTTCTGAAAGCTCATAAAGTTTTAATGACTGAGTTAATAGAACAATCTGGAAAATATAGGAAACAAGGTGTTGGAATTGTCAAAGGTTCTAAAGTTGAACATTTAGCTCCACCACATGAAAATGTCCCTTTCTTAATGAAAGATTTATTTTTATATTTAAAAACAGATGAAATTGAGCTAATTAAAAGCTGTGTATTTCACTATGAAGTGGAATTCATCCACCCCTTTATAGATGGAAATGGTAGAATGGGAAGGTTATGGCAAACCTTAATACTAATTGAAAAATACCCTGTTTTTGAATACATACCATTTGAAACGTTAATAAGTAAAAATCAAGAAGAGTATTACAGAACACTTTCTTTATGTGACAAACATGGAAAATCAACACTATTCATTGAATATATGCTTTCTGTTATTGAAAAATCACTAAATGAATTATTAGGTTTTAACAATAGAAACTTCAATTCAAAACAAAGATTAGAGTATTTTGTCTCAATAAATAAAGATGATTTTTCAAGAAAAGACTATATGGATACATTCAAAGACATCTCATCATCTACGGCAAGTAGAGATTTAAAGAAAGGAATTGAATTAAATCTTTTCACAAAAATCGGAGAAATGAATAAAACCAAATACAAAATCACTTTACCCAACAACATTTATAAAACATAGCTATTTAATGCCAAACTGAAAAGGCTGTGCTATTTGATAATACCGCCAAATGTTTAATTTGGTGTTTAAAAGCAAAAAAAGTTAAAAACAAAATATAAAAATGTGGCTCCTTGCTCAACGGAAGTTTGTACATTTAAAAACGCAACGTTTCATACAGAGATCGTTAGCGTGAATAAGACTATCTCAAAAAAATAATTGAACAATTCTAACAGAAATAATGAATAAACTTTTAAAAGTATTAGTTGTTTTTATAATGTTTCTTTCTTTTTACTCTTTTAAGAAAAGTATATTTAAAAGAAGTAAAAAATATTTTTACGAAACGGTTTATATTCAACCTAATGGAGACACATTGGCTCAAGAAAAAATTAATTGGAATCCCAAAGGTTTGCCTTGGCTTCTTCAAATGAGATATCAAACGGCTATTACCTTTAATTATTATCCTGACTCTTCAAAAACGAAAGATATCTTACTTCCAATTACAAAAAGAAACTTATGGAGGGAAAATTTGATAGAAGAATATAAAATAAAAGGAAAAGAATGGAAAGGTAAATGGGCAGTGAAAGATTATGTTGGAGCTATTGAAAACATAGATGAAGTATGGATACATCCAATTAGAAATGACCATTTTATTTATACAGAAATAGCACCGTTCCCATGTGTTGAGAAAAGAAAATTAATAAAAGATTCTACATGGACAGACAATATGTGGTTTGGTAGTGGGTATGATGAATTTTCAGGTACTAGTATAAATGTATATACAGTTGACGGACAAAAAAAATATGAATACAAAACTATGAAGTTAGACTCTTGTTGGCAAATCAATGCAGTGAGTACTCATTCAAAGAAAGGTGAAAATTATCATAATTTTTTATTTCATCCAGAACATGGTTTTATTGAAATGAAATATGAATTTTATGATGGTACTAGAATTGAATTTTATATGGTAGAGATAGAAGATAAAAAAAATAACTCCCGCTAACAAATTCTATATTTAATAAGGAGTTCAGCGCTTAATTGAGAGTTCAGTATTTCATATAAAGTCCACCAAAACTTAAATTTGGTGTTTAAAACAAGAATAATTTAAAAACAAAATATTAACTTTAGACTATGAGGCTAATTGAGAGTTTATCTCTTTGTAAACCCGAATTAAATATAGGTAAGCGTAGGGGCAATTCGTGAAACCCTGAAATAGATTGACTAAAAATTAAACTTGACAAAGCTTACATCCATAAAGTATAATATTGTTTTCTGAATACATTATTATATCTACAGTTTCTACTACTTACGAAGTACAGTTTAAAAATGGATCCCACCAAAAATATTTCTTTGGAGATACACCTCTCTTTAGTTGGTATGTACATTTTCCTTGTACGATTTGATGGAAACACAAAATGTGAACATTGAGGTAATCAGCTAATTATTTTTTTTAAAAAAATCTGTAAATCTCTCAATTATTGAATTCTTCCATTTGCGTAAAGTCCCACACACTGTACCGTCATATAGGTTTTCGCTTCCGCCCTATTAATCAAAACTTGCTATGAGTTCGTAATTCGATTATTTGATTTTGATATAGGACAAATATTGATGGTCGAAATTATTCACTTGAAGCAGAATGAATGCTCACAAAAAAAAAGCCACCTTTTCAGGCAGCTTCTTTCATTATAGCGGCCTATTATTAAAATATAGTGATTTCAATAATAGCCTATGGCCTACACCGATTAAAGCCCTAACTTATTGACTTAACATTAGTTAAACTAGTCAAGCCTTTTGGACTTTTACCCACTTTTTTTTATTTACTGGTATTTTTAACAGGTTTATTTGCTGGTTTTGCCTTTGCTTTTACCTTTGCCTGAATCTTTCGGCTTTTCAACTGTTTTCTCAACAGGCTCTTCTTTAACCATACTTTCGTTCATGACAAAAGCATAATATCGCTCTAAATCTTCGATACCTTTTTTAATTTCTACACCGTCAGGAGCTCCCAATCCTGTTGCGGCATTCCATCCATAAGCAGCAGGAAAATATCCATTGTTACCATTTTCTATTTGTTTAAATGCTGAAGTAGATTCTAGCTTATAGAAAAGGTTATTCACCCATCCCAATTTGTAACCAAGGCTTTTGTTTAAGAGCAGAATTAAAGATGCCCAAACCGGAGTAGAAGCACTTGTTCCTGCTCCCATCCCCAATAATTTGCCATTCCATACAATTGAATAAGCCGTGTTTGGTGAACTGTTTGCCGAAATATCTGGAACTCCTCTACCAACACTACCACCTGAGAAATAAGTACTTTTGTAATGATTTACAGCATTTTGTTGGTAGCTAGGTACGGGATAAAGAACGCTAAATCCACCGCCACTTGCAAGACCGCCACTGCTGTTCCATACTTGCTCATAATCCTTTGAAATATACAATGCCGTTCCTCCACAACCTAAAACAAATGGGTTAGACGCAGGCAACATAACATTCAAGTAGGATTGGCTATTGTAAGCTCCATGATCTCCTGATGCAGCAACAATAGTCATTCCTTGTAAAGTAGCTTGATAACACAATTGATCCATTAATTCTCTATCTGCAACAGAACTAGCGCTTTCTGATACTGCCCAACTACATGATAAAACGGATGGATGATTCTTCGTGTCATGAATTGCCAAGTGAATTGCTTCTGGAATAGATGCAGCGTAATAAATTACAATTTTGGCATTAGGAGCCAATCCAGCAACCATTTGAAGATCAATTGAAACCTCCAAATTATCAATCATTTGAGCAGACGGTGGCACTGCTGGTTTTATTCCAACTTCAATAATTTCGGGTACAGGCAAATTGAATTCCTTGCAATATTGCTTAATGTCCGACATTTTGTAATTCCCTCCCAATTCAACCAAGCCAATACATTCACCTTCTGCATCATTGCTTGGGTAATTGTAAAACTTAGCTATGTCCTGTGGAGAGTAACCCGTAGCTGTATCATGATGAACAAGTTCATGGGTTACAGGAGATCTAAGCCCTTTAGTCAAGCCTTTATCCAATCCTGTAATTGTAAGAATGTAGGGTTGAAGATCACTAGGTATATCTAAAACGCCTTCATAATTTAAATGTTCTTGTCCTTCAGGAGTTTCATAAATTGAAAATACCACTTTAAAAGCTGCACTAAATTCTGACACAGTTCCTGAAACGCTAACCGTTTGTGCAGCATTGTTTTCTTTAAGAATTTTAAGATCGTATTGTCCTAAAAAGACTTTTAAAATTTCGATTCCAGCACTATCAGTGGCAAATGCTTTTTGAAATTGATTTCCTTGAATATATTGACGCTTCGCTGGGTGTTGTAATATATTCTTAGAAGCCGTTTCTTCTTGTGTGTGTTTTAAGTAAAAAGTTACTTCAACAGTATCACTCAAATCTGCGGTGCTTTTCCAAACACGAGAATATGCTGATTTGAGTTTATTTTGAATAGACATAGTATTTAGTTTAGAGTGAATGTTATTATTTGATCATTAGTATATTTTCGACCTGATTTGGAAAGGCAAGTCTTAAGTAGAAATATCCTGTACCCGAGCTTCCTAACATTAGCCCAGGAGTTGGTTCCATTCCTGTTGTCAATCCTGAGGGATCATTTACGCCACTTGGCCAATCTGTCCCTGTTTTTTCGTACAATTCGGCTCCTAAATTCCCTACTTGTTGAGCAGTTTCAATGTATGATTGGTTATTCAGCATCATTCCTCCTGTCAATAGTATATCAGCATTTCCAGCGAGTCCATGACATAAAGAGAAGTTTGACGTTGCAGGCGCATTGAGACTTCTCACAATAGATCTATATGTAGTATCTAAAGCCACTTGAGCTTCTTGTAAAAAATCTGATCTTCCGGTTAATTCGTAAGCACGAAGACGAGAAAGTGCAATCCCCGGAGCTCCATGACACCACATTTCTCCACATACATGTTGATGCTCAGAATTAGTTGCAGGTTTTGTGTCTTTTCTTAAATCAGGCCAGTTGTTTTGTTGAGGAACGAAATACTCTCTTTCGTATTGAAAACCCATCATTGCAGCATTCCAGTAATCTGGATTTTCTGTTTTAGCATACAACTCAAGAAATGACGTTGAAATTCCAGCTGTGCCGTGCGAATATCCTGTTAACCCAGGATTGTCAGGAATTGTTTGCCAAGACCAAGACGTTTCACTTTTATCCGCTTTGCCAAGAAGAAAGTCTCCACATTTTTTAGCAAGGTTAAGTAGCGCTGAATCATTCTCTTGTTCGTGTAATTTCAATAAAACAGGGATTGCACCTGCTGCACCTGAAATTATATCTATTTCATGATCGCCAATCTTTTCTTTGCTTAGCTTTTTAATCATTTTCAATCCTTCTTTTTTCCATGCCTCGTTTTTCATTAGATCACCTATTTTCCATAAGGCGTATCCAATTCCTAATCTTCCGGAGTGAACACCAAATAGGCTTGGAGAAGGTTTTGATTTAGATTGCTTCATAATGTTTTTTACAGCTCCATCTAAAGTTTGGTGGATAATTGGATCGGGAATTCTTGAAGATACCTCAGCTAAAAACAAGGCTATTCCTGACAATCCACTATACAAATCTGCTCCAAATGTTCTTGTCACAACTTTGTATTGACCACCATGAGCCTCTATGTTTGCACCTTGCCAATTACAAATCTTTTCTTTCTCAGACCAAATTGCAGTTCTTGCTAAATCTCTGGCTATTGTGTATGCAGTAAGTAAATAAGGGCTGACTACTGTCGATTGTGGTGCTGCTGCCGTTTGTTGTTCTAATGTTTCCATGATGTTTTTTTTAGTTGATTCCCGCTGAATGTAAATTCATTGACATACGTTCGTATGAAATTCCTTTTTCTTTGAGGCATTTTTTAACCCAATCTTTTCTTTCCTTCTCACTTTCAATTTTTTCTTCTTTCGAGCCCACTAAAGCGTTTGCTATCGCTATTACACGACTCATTCCAAAGCTTTCTCCATTACCAGGATCTTCAGCTATGCTAACTCCCGTATCAATAATGTCAGTAAAAAGAGGATGTTTGTCGGTTAAATGGGGGCGAACTGCATCAATAATAGGTTTCAATAACCTTTTGATTATTGACAAGTCATCCTTATCAAAATACAGAACAGCGCTGTCATTACGATTGTACAAATCGGGATGGTTTAAACATTTAAAATTGAATGGAACTTTATAATCGTTTAAAATCCGAGTCACATTTTCAACCAATGAAGCAGCACCTTCTGGCTTAATACTCCAGTAAACTCTGATCAAATTACAATCTGGAGCCAAAAATGTATTACCATACACATAATAAAAAACAGGTTGAGCAGCTCTATTTTCGCGATATCTTAGAAAATCAATTTTTTGATTTACAGCAAAGGCAGGTTGCTCTGGTTTTGTAACATATGTGCCAGCAGTAACAGCTCTCAAATCTCCATTTTTCTGAGCAAAAGCATTTCCTCCAGCATCAACCGCATAGATCGACCAATTTCTATCTGGATCAAGCGTTGAATGATTTGATTTTGAAAGTGTTTCCATGAATTCTTCGCGTTCCTTTTTTGATGGAAAATTATTCTTGCTACTTTCCTTTGGAACTCCACAATAAAAAGAAGAGTACAAGGTGTTTCCTAAATGCTGAATTAATTGACCTTTGAGATGCTCTTTATTCTGACTTTGATTGGCACCAAATTCGGAAAGATGAGACATGTGATTAGAATGAGGCTGTTGTTGAAAAACAGCGGTTTTCTCGCCATCCACTGAATAGGTCTTTTCATCAAGGATTTGAACACGTGCCAATAGGTCATCCAGTTGTTTCTCGTGTAATGATAATTTTGCTTTCATATTTAATATTTTTTAGTTCCTAAAATCCTAAGTATTCCTTTGCTGCTCCTTCAGGTGACTGAAGAATACTTTTTGTTATTTGAAGTATTAAAGTAGAGTTAGATGCTAACTGATTTGGATTGAATTGGTTTAATTCTTTAGCACTTTGAAGCAATCTTGCTGCGACATACTTCATTGTTTTTATTTTAGCTTTTTCTTCTTCTTCTTTCGTCCAACTTTGTTTCTCTACATATACTTTCCAAAAAGCAGATGTAACCTTAATTCGATTTGGCGCATCAAGATATTCTTGCCCTGCTATTAACTGAAATCCGTTTGGACCTGCAACTAATTTTGTTATCCAAAAGAATAAATAAGATTGTAGTAATCCAGCGACATCCCAAAGAGGGTCTCCAATATTGGCTATTTCCCAATCGATTACTTTAACTTTTTCTTTTCCATCCTCATTAACTGCCACAAAATTTACTAGTTTGATATCACCATGTACCATACTGTCTCCTGACCAATTGTGTCTCATTTCTTCCAATTGAGTACTCAAAAACTCATCATCCTCAATCATTTTAAGTAATGTATCGGTTTGATTGTTAGGCATGCTAGATATGTTTAATATCCACGGGAGATCTCTATTGAAAAATTGTAGAGAAGAGTTATTTGGTATTTCTTCTGTCAAGTCTAAATGAAAGGCGCTAAGAATAGTAGCAATTTCCACCCCTTGATCAACTGAAAGCTCTTTCCTTGCTTCGCTCCATTCTACTAGATTTTGAGCGTCTGGAAAGTAACCTGTAACAAGTACCTGTGTTTTCGGGTCATAACCGAAATATTTAGGCACGAATTGTTTTACATTTTTAAAAATATCCAGCTTATGGATCATGTAATGAACGGTTGCGTCTTTTTGCATCAAATAAACATTCTGAGTATCCATAGACACCAATTGTTTAACAAAAAGTCCAGTTTTGTTTCCTCTTGAAACTTGAAATATTGAATTTCGACTTTGAGACTGAGTTAATTGAAAGTCTCCGTTCATCAAATCGTCAATATCCAAAAATCCTTTATTGGTTAAATAAGCAGCCGTATTTTTTTTTGTTAATCTCATATGTTGAATTATTTAAAAGATATTGGGGCCGAAGCCCCAATATCAAATTATTGATTTTACTAGCAAACAATTGGAATACCAGTAACGCCACCACATCCTGCAATCGCTGTTACCATACATGCTTCCGGTACTAAACTAATAGTTGGAAATGCCTGAGCTTGAGCTCCTGGAGCAGGACAAGTCATTGTGCAGGCATGATTACAACCTGTTACGTGTTGAGACGGTGATTGTACTACCGCTCCAACATTTGGAGGACATGTTGAAGTACTAGGACACCCTAAAGCTGAAGTTGCAACAGTTTGTCCTTGCGTATCGTCTAAGCACCAAAAAGAATGACATGCTACAGATTTGCACTGAATAAGGTTAGTAGGGCACATTAAACTTGGGCACCCTCTATCTGTACGCATAGGAACGGCATATCCACCAACTGGAGGAACGGCTTGAGCTGCTCCAACACCACAAGTATACCATCCTGTATGCCCAACATTTTGAGCTCCTGCATTTGGAGGTACAGTACATCCTTGAGTTCCTGTTGGCCCATAACAAGGACTAGCATGAGTTGGTTGAACTGTAGTTGTTACAGTTGACGCTTGAGTACAACCTTGAGTACCAGTAGGTCCAACAATAGTTGAAAGACAATGTTCAGTTCCTGTTGGTCCAACACATGGACTAACATGAGTTGGTTGAACTATAGTTGATACAGTTGAAGTACAACCTTGAGTACCAGTTCGTCCAACAACACCACATGTTAACCATCCTGTTGGTCCAACATTTTGTGCTCCTGCATTTGGAGGTACAGTACAACCTTGAGTTCCTGTAGGTCCAACACATGGACTAACGTGAGTTGGTTGAGCAGTTGCAGTTGCAGTGCAACCTTGAGTTCCTGTAGGTCCAACTTGAGCTCCTGCTTTTGGAGGACATCCAATTGATGGTGGATAAACACCACACACACCAGGTACTTGAGTAAAGTAATTAGCTGGAGAACATCCTACTGCGTTAGTATAAATACCACCACAATGAGGAGGTGCTGTTAGTATAGCTGTTTGAGCTGCTCCAGTTATTGTAGAACATCCTACTGCATTAGTATAAACACCACCACAATGAGGACCTGCTGTTAGAATAGCTGTTTGAGCTGCTCCAGTTATTGTAGAACATCCTACTGCGTTAGTATAAATACCACCACAATGAGGAGGTGCAGTCAAAATAGTTTGCGCTTGTGCTCCTGCGTTACATCCAATTGATGGAGGTAAAACACCACACATTCCTGGCATGGTAGGGTAAATGGTTTGCGCCTGTGCACTATTACAACCTGCTATCGCGGTAGCGATACATACTGCAGGAATAGTACAAGACAAAGTAGGAAACTGCGCTGCAGCTCCTTGCTGTTTAGAATACATAATTTTATCTGTTTAAATTTTTCTTACTCTATTGTAAAAAGGCTTTTCGGATTCCGCCCTTGTAATTAAAACTGATAGTAGCTACTCAATCGAAATATTTATTTTGATTACATTACAAATGTCAGAAGATAAAAGTGTACTTTTTAGAGTAGAAATACCTAAATAATAAAACAGGTAAAAATACCTACATAGTTCTATTCCATATCTTCAACAATTCAAATCTGAGGAAGGAATTGAAGACCTTAATTATAAAAAAATGTCATAGCCGTTTGATACTTGTGCCTGAACGTAAAAATCCTAGGCGTAAAAAAAAGGGTATACACACTGTATATAAAAAATAGCAGCAAATTGCAAAATGAAAAGTTTGTACGTTTCTAAACGGAAAGTAATAGCATTTTTATTCTGCTACTTTTAATATAATAAGTAACAAAACAACTCAAGGCAATTGGATTTATAATGATCCATTTTGTATCCGAAATTAAATGAGTTTATTTTGAAAAAAATAGAATTCACAACAAAAGAGTTAAATCACCCTGCTTCAATAGGGTGATTGAACCCTTTTTTACCATAACTAACAAAAATCAATTCTGTAAATTATTTATATACAATTTTAAACGGTATGTTTGAAAATATGCTTTATGAAACGCACTTTGCAATTGTAAATAGTTGGTAAATGTTTACAAATGGAAATGATGCTAATTTCATTTCGTTTGATAATAGATAAACGACTAAACACATAATGCGAGTATAGTTAATATTAACTTTATTCGGTTGTTACCCACAATTAGAAAATAAAATATGAAAAGGACAGAATTAATATTAATAGGAATTGCAGTATTAGCTTTATTAATGAAATTATTGCACTTACCTACATCAGGAATATTGACTATCTTATCACTCTCTTCTATTTCTGTAATTTATATGTATTTCGGATTTGCTTTATTCAATAATCTTAGATTTCGAAAAATATTTAAAAAAGAATCTTACAAAGAAATAAGCACAAAAAGAATTGTTGGAGGAGTTGGTGCTGGACTTGCTTTAAGTATTTCAGCAATTGGGATTTTATTCAAATTTCAATCTTGGCCTGGAGCATCTGTAAATTTAATAATGGGAATTGTTGGACTTACTGTAGTGACAATAATTTCTTTAATCAAAATGAAGAAAAATACGGACAACTATTATTCAAACATTTTAAAAAGAGTAGTTGGATTTGGAGCAATTTGTATCTTCCTTTTTGTAATACCGACCAAAACTTGGTTAGGCTGGAAATATCCAAATAATCCTGAATACATTCAATCAGTTCTTGACGCTCAAGCTAACCCTAACAATCAAGAACTATGGGATAAAGTAGATGAGGAAAGAGAGGAAATGTATGACGAAATGAATCAATAAAAGTGGGTAACAAATTCTATATTTAATATGGAGTTCTGTAGTTAAATTGAGTATTTCGTGTTTCATAGAAAGTCCGCCAAAACTTAAAGCCTGTATTGAGCCTGTCGAAATATGGTATTCAAAACAGGAATAAATTAAAAACAAAATATAAAAATGTGGCTCCCTGCTGAACGATAGTTTGTACATTTAACAAACGCTACGTTTTATACACTGAGCGTTAAGTTTAATAAATTAAACTCTATGATACTCAAGACACAATCAGAAGGTGCTAATATTTGGGTAATGGTATCTTTTCTAGTTACTTCACTTCTAATAGCTCTATTATCTTCAATTTATCTTCACCGCAGGAGAAAAAGACATTCTTATATTTATCCACAATTGATGAAGAATTTTAGAGAAGCATTGAAAAAAGAAAATATTAATTCAATTATTGAAGTAAGTGACCAGGTAATTTGGAACGAGCATTTTTCACCACAGGACAGAAAATATGTTTACCACCAATTAAATTTACTAGTTCAAGAATACCCAGAACTAAAGAAGTCATGGGAACATGCTTATTTCAAAAGGTTTGGAACGTATCCAGAATAATTTAAAAACAAAATATTAACTTTAGGCTATATGCGTAATTGGGATTTTATCTCTCTATAAATCTGCACTAAACATAAGTAAACGTTATCTATTGTGCCACAACCTTTCCATTTGCAACCATTTTTTCATTTGACGTTAGTGTATAAAAATAAATCCCAGACTCTAGATTGTCTCTATTCAAAATCAATTCAGCAGCTGTACTATTCAGTACTTTAACAACATGCCCTGCCATATCATATACCGTCAGTTGAAATGGAGCATCTAATCCACTCACATTAAAATTAACCGCATTAAAAAATGGATTTGGAAATACCGTAACGTCATACTTTTCATCATAAACACTAGGAGTAGAAACAACATCAATTTCATAAATTGTATTTAAAGTTGTATTGGTCATAACAGCTTCATTATAATCAAAATAAATACCTACTTTATTTGTAATTTCATCACCTATTAAATTATTTGGATCTTGTTTTATTGTAAACTTTACAAAACCATGGCTACCTACTTCATTTACATTACTGTCTGGTAACATAATATTATTAAAAGTCCATTTCAAGATTCCTGCACCATACATATCAAACGTATAATCATGGCTACTCACACCACTCACAACCGTTGCTGGGTTTAAAAACTGAGACAATGTATCAATAACTACAATTGTAAATGCGGTATCATTACCAGTATTCTGAAATCTAATACGGTATTCTAACTCATCACTATTACCAATATAGCCTTGTTCGTCCACTCCTTTAGGTGATGGGGTTTTATCATTAGGGTCATAAGAAAATATAACTTCATGACAGTCAATAGCCACAAACAAATCATCATCATCTAATGGCATATCAAGTGCGTTTCCGGTAGTAAAACTTCCAACAGAGTTAACTCCACATCCTTCTATCACTTCATTTGGATTACTATTACCAGGATGAAAAGGTCTTTGATCGGCTTCCAATCGTATTGTATTTCCGTACGCTGGCCAACAAATCTCTATACTCTCTTGTCCGTCCAATTGAAACGTACCAACTGAAACTAATACATTATTTTCATATATTCTATATTCTGACGTGCCTTGCATATTTCCATCTCCGTTATCTCCTGTATTCAAAATTGTAAAACAGGCTAAACTGTCTTCACTACAAATTCCAGTTACCATAACACTAGACTTGTCCCATTCAGAATCAATACCATTTGTACACTCATAAATTGGTAGAATAATTCCTTCAACACATAAAGCTTGGCTGATTTCTACATTTAACCCAACCTGAACTTCAACAGTAAATTCGCCGCATTCACCTGGCTCCAAATCGCCAATAGTAAATTCATAATTATCACCATTTTGTGGCGAGTCCCAAACAATAGATGACGATAAAGGCGTTAATTCTTGATCAAAATCAAGACTCACTGAAACATCTGTAGCTACTAAATTTCCGGTATTACAATATTCAACATGCATAAGAGAAACATGCCCCTTTCTAAAAAAACCTGTACCAATATCTAAAGTCAATTCAGGACAATAGGTGTCTGCATGGACAGCAAAATTAAGATCACTAGTTACATCTCCATATGACATGGCTGGAACATAATGTTCAAAAGAAACTGGACAAATTTCATTCCAAATAGTTGTATTGGGTACAGCTTGAGACACAGTATAATCAGAACTATTAACCCATGCTGAATAATACCCTGTAGAATCACTTATGGCATAAAATGGTCCTGGTTGAATTTCAACAATCCAGTTTTCCAACCCAGTTTCACCAGCGTCTAAAATACAATTACTATTCGCATCATCATATATGTATCCTTCAATTAAATTGGCGCACGAATTTGGACAATTCAACTCTAAAATCAACATAGGTCTTTTATTTGGGTCGCTATGATTAGAACTTGAAAAATGAGCGCCAGAATAATAACTTTCAGCACTAAGTGCTAGTTGCAGTCCATAATTAGAGCTTGGATTTTGTAGCCAAAAATTAACCATATCCGTTATGTTCATTTCATACGTGACATAAGGCAAATCATTATTTGGTATAACAAGTAATTCAGTTGATGAACTTCCTGCTGTTACTTGAGGTTGATTATCCCACACAATTGTATCCTCAAGCCAAGGCTCAATAACACGAGAAATATCTAACTGATTATCAGTACAAGGATGAATTGTACTTCCTGACCCACAATGATATTGAGTAGGGTTATCAACACTTTGAAGTACCAATTTTGCACTTATAACAGAACAACCTGCACTTGCAAGAGAGTCTAAATTAAACTCTAAATACGATCTTTTAATAGCGGGCGTAGAACTCCATGTCCAAGCTGTAGCTGACAAATATTCGCGCTCGGCAAAATTTGTAGTTTTACAAACTCCAGTTTGTACTGCATAAGGAGCTGTACAAGGTAAACTCCAAACGGTAACATCATTTCCTTCTGTTGAGTCCGGACGAATAGTCAATTCACATTGTGAAAAAAGAGTTTGCGCGAAAAATTGCAAAACAATTACTAATCCAATAGTCTTATACATAATTATTCTGTTTTTAGGTTATACACTACTAATAACGTTTTTCAATTGTGTTAGTTGCTTTGTTATTGGAAGTTCACCCTTTAATTTTAAGAATAGTTTAAAAACAAAATATAACAATGTAGCTTCGTACTCAACGGTAGTTTGTACATTTAAACACGTAACGTTTCATAAACTGAGCGTTAAACGTCATGAAATTTGCTATTTATAATAGCTTTTTAAATAAAATTGACGCATATTTGTCTAAACATAAAACTTAAAACAAATGGCTAAAAGAGATTTGACTTACACAAGAAATATTGGAATATCAGCACATATAGACGCTGGTAAAACTACCACTACCGAAAAAGTAGCAACTGTAACTATTAACTTTGACAATCCAATTAATGTAAACACAACAATTCACATTATGGATAGCAGTGGTGTTATATTGTTAACTGAATCTTTAGAACCTAATGTAAGTTCTTATACTTTTGCAAAGCCAGAAGATGGTAATTACCAATTTAAACTAACCGAAAATGGGGAAGAATTAAAGTCAATTAACGTTTTTGTTAAAGACTCTAATGTAATCTTAGAATAAGTTTAGTAAACAAATCAAATGTTGGCTTTCATTACAGCTATTATCTGCTAGAATCCGTGCTAAACATCACCACATCTGTAAGCAATACTGAAACAAGGAATTAAATACAATACCAACAATGAACACAGAAGACAATCACGATAACAAACCCATGGACAAACCAAACACAACTGTTAACCAGGATAAGCAAATACCTGCTAAAAAAGTAAAGAGACAAGCTACCCAAGAACAACTCGATCACCCTTTACATGGAGTAAAACTTACTTATATATTAGAAAGTCTGGTAGAATATTATGGTTGGAACTACTTAGCAAAAGAGGTTAACATTATGTGTTTTAAGCGCAACCCTACAATTAAAGTCAGTATAAAGTTTTTAAGAAAAATGACCTGGGCTAGAGAGCATGTTGAGGATATCTATATGGATATGATTCAAGAAGACACATACCAAAGACTACTAGAAAAGAAAAAAGCTGATAGTCAAACTTAACTTACTCAACACCTTTAGAACTAATTTATTTTTTCAACTTCAATAAAACACAAAATGACGTTAAGTTAATTACTTAACGTCATTTTTTTATTAATGATTTTAAATGTTACTAAATTAAGCTTCTTTTTTCTTGTTCAATCCCATGTAAAGAACATAAGATATAATCAACAAAACAAGTGGTACAATGGGTCCAAAAAACCCTCCATCACCTGCATTTAGGTGAGAAAAAATAGCCATTACCAAATCCAAAGCGAATCCAAGATATGCCAATTTTTTAATCACTGAATATTTGATTAACCAAATGGCTAGTATTCCAATTATTTTTGCAATTGCCAAGGGATAAATGATTTCAGTTGGTACACCTAATGAGATGAACATATCA
>Ga0209396_1003366_pt1 | contig 16193 bp, 14 predicted proteins | sample GOMGulsemesocosm_6_FD_184638 | JGI IMG/M metagenome (GOLD analysis project Ga0209396, IMG submission 184638) | Methane-oxidizing microbial communities from mesocosms in the Gulf of Mexico - GOM8C Gulf of Mexico (SPAdes) (version 2) | ecosystem: Environmental > Aquatic > Marine > Cold seeps...
GGTTTGTCGTGTGCGTGATATTGAAGTGGTACTGGTAGTTGGCCGTAGTCATGACAAAGCACAAGTTATGGTTGCTAAATTAGCGGCTGCGGGCATCAAGGGGCAATTAACAGGCGCCGAAGAGGCATGTCGCGCTGCAGATATTATTATTACCGCGACTACAGCGCGTGAAGCGTTATTCTCTGCCGAATGGGTACAAGCTGGCACGCATATCTCGGCAATGGGAGTTGATACCAAAGGCAAGAAAGAGCTACCTTCGAGCTTGTTTGAAAGCGCTGATTTATATTGTGATTTCACGTCGCAGTCGGTAGTGATTGGCGAGTTCCAGCACGGTGATAAAATTATGGTTAGCAATAAATTAACCATGATTGGTGAGGTATTATCGGGGCGTGCTCAAGGGCGTGAAAATAATACTGATATTACTATTTTTGATAGCTCGGGTATTGCGGTACAGGATCTGTTTATAGGCCAGCATTTATTGGATGCCGCGCTAGATGCTGGGCATGCTATTACGTGCTGATGTTGCAGGCTAGTAGATAAATATCAGGTATTAAAAAGGCGGGATTGATGCCCGCCTTGATTTTATTGATAGTAATTATTAATGCTAGCTGTTTAAATAACTTTACTCAGCAAACGTCGATAAATGTTGTTTTACTGCATCAGAAGCGAACGCATGTTCAATGCTGATTTTGTAAATGTTGAAGTAGTCTTCACGGCTTAAGTTAAACTCTTCCATTACTTTACGCACTTCATCTGTCATTGTGGTATTTGATACCGTACGGTTATCTGTATTGATAGTGATTTGAATACCGTCTTGGTAGAAAGCTTTAACAGGATGGCTTGCTATGCTCTCAACCGCTTTAGTCTGTACATTACTGCTTGGACAAGTTTCTAATGCAATGTTTTGGGTTTTAACAAGCTTGTATGCATCTTCATGACCAGTAATGTGGATACCATGACCAACACGTTCTGCACCCAATAATGACACTGCATCAAATACATTTTGGCCAACACCTTGCTCACCAGCATGAATGGTTACACGGTAACCTTTTTCAATGGCATATTGTGCATAAGGTACAAATTCAGCGCAGAAACCTGGAGCTTCACCACCTGCTAGATCGAATGCAACAATACCGTTGTTTAAGTATTTAGCTGCCGTATCTAGTACTTCTTTAATTCTGTCTTTTGGCATGTGTCGCAAGATAGATAAAATATAGTTACCTTTGATGTCATACATCGCTTCTGCGCGTTTCATACCGGCCACAACACTATCAAACACTTGCTCTAGGGTTAGACCTTGTTCGAGATGAAGCATAGGACCAAAACGTACTTCTAGGTATTTTACGTTTTCCTTAGCAGCATCTTCAAACACTTCAAAAGAGATGCGTTCGATACCTTCCGCTGTTTGCATTACTGATAGCGGTAAGTCAAAGCGTTGTAGGTATTCTCCAAGGTTTGGACATGTTTCAGGTGCAATCATTAATGTTCTGATTTCTTCAATGTCGTTGCTTGGTAGGCTGATGCTCTGCTCACGCGCTAGATCTAAGATTGTTTCTGGACGTACGCTACCGTCTAGGTGGCAATGTAAGTCAATCTTCGGCAAATTAAAGTAATTCATGAGTCTCTACCTTTATTTATTTTTTTAGGTTTTAAAGTTACAGACTTCATAATCAAGAATTTAAGGGTCTTGGTAGAAACTCCCAAACCATATTATTGGGATTATACGAAGTGATTTAACGATGTAGTTTAGCAGTCTGAAAACGACTGTGCAATTGGATTGGGAATGCAGTTCAGGTTGGACATACCCCCAATACACTAAATATTGCACTCGTTTCACTTCTTGATTCTAAAGTGCTTACTTCGGTTAGTGGTTAGTGGTTTTTATGACCACTCTTGATCCAGATCAATAAATATTGGGTTATTCCCTCATCTTGAGACGGAATATATCGTTTTTGGAATTTTTATTTTAAACGAAATATTATCAATAAACGATTGTTGAGATAATAAAATCAATTACTTACTTCGCTATATTTAATGTGGTAAATAGTTTAATAAAATAATAAGCGGAGGTTTTATTGTTAAACGTCTGCAGAATTACTTCAACGAAAATCTACTCTTTATAGGATTAAAAATGAAAAAAACGATCTTGGCAGCAACTGTTTTCGCTTCTCTTTTATCTGGTTGTATGACTACTGGTGGACAAGCATCTTATGCCGATCTTCAAAAAGAAGGTGTTGAATTATACCAAGATTCTGCAATCGTAGGTACGCCTTATGAATTCACGAAAGAAGACGGAACTAAGATTGAAGGTAAAGTTGAAACTGGTTACCAGGTATCAAATGTTGCTGAATTGGAAGTAATCCGAACCGTTATTAATGCAACTTTTTTAACTGCACTACCTGTTTATGAGCGTTTCTCTACTGAGATGATGAATAACACTGAAGTAGGTCAATATTTTGCTGCTGTTGAAGCTGCTGATACAGAAGAAGATAAAGCTCAGGTTTTCGAAAACCTTTCAGAAGCAGATAAACAGAAAGTTAAAGATTTTGAAAACTCTTCAGTTGGTCAAGAGTTGTTGAGTGGGCTTGGTGATGTTGCTTTAGTTGTACTTAAAAACTCAGCAGCATTCGCTGAACTTGATACTGCAGCATTAATTTCTAACGTAGATTTTTCAGAGCTAATGACAGAAAAAGATCGCCTAGGTCACACGGCTGACCAGATATTATACATGAATGATACTGTTGTTTCTGCATATAACAACTATCAAGTTATTTCAGCGATGAGCAATGCTGAATAAATTAGATTAAGTTACCTAAGCTGATGATACCTTCATCGGCTATAAATTACCTACCTATATTTAATTAGAATTTACCACCTACTTTATAGGTAGTGTGATGAACCCCTTAATGTTAACTGATTGCATTATCATGTTCATTGATCATTACGTTAATTTACTTTATAAACTGTTTTATATAATAAAAACCAATTAGTTAACTAACTACATTAGAGATCTTTGTTAGCTAAAAAAAAGGTTTTAAAGCAGTTTAACCACTAAATACTCTGCTTGTTAATTTATGAAAATTCACTCTTAAGGGTTCAAAATGAAAAAAACAATCTTGGCTGTAACTATTTTCGCATCACTTTTATCTGGTTGTATGACAACTGGTGGTCAAGCATCTTATGCTGATCTTCAAGCAGAAGGACAAGAATTATATCTAGAATCTGCAGTCGTAGGTACGCCTTATGTTATTACAACTGCTGAAGGCAATGAAGAAAAACGCACTGTTGAATCGGGTTATCAAGAATCGAATATTGCCGAGTTAGAGACTATGAGAACAGTCATTAACGCTACATTCTTAACAGCTAAACCAGTTTATGAGCGTTTTTCAGAAGAAATGATCAATAGCCCTGCAGTTGGTAGCTATTTTGCAGCAATTGATAACGCTGAAAATGATGAAGAAATTGCAGCGATTAATGCAGCTCTGTCACCTGAAGATAAGAAAATTATTGACGACTTTAAAGCGTCATCGGTGAGTGAAGAACTTCTTGCTGGTCTTAAAGATGTTGCTTTAGTTGTACTGAAAAACTCTACGGAGTTTGCACAAATGAATACGGCTTCATTAATTTCTAGCGTAGATTTTTCAGAGTTAATGACAGAGAAAGATCGACTAGCCCATACGACTGACCAGTTGTTATACATGAACGATACTGTTGTTTCAGCATATAACAACTATCAAACTATTTCTGCGATGAACAACGCAGAGTAATTTCGACGAATTGATATAAGCCGGTGATATGTCATCGGCTTTTTTTGTGTATAAAGAGAAAATATGAAAAAAATACTTATAGTAACGCTAACCGCACTATTGATGTCTGGCTGTCAAACTACAAAATTAAAAGTTAACTCTGAAGCTGATATTGATGCTAATTCACAGATAAATAAAGTCAGCAGAGAAGCCTTGTTTGAAAGTGAAAATATCGAATTACCAAGTAATTATGATGTAAAAGCATTCAATAAAATGAGCATCGCCGCTTACGTCGATCATATTAAATTCGAGAAAGATGCAGAAGTAACAACTATCGATAATGGCATTATTGCTAAGTTATTAGAGAATGAATTATCAAGAACAAAACGTTATGACGTGCTAACACGTAACTGTAGTTCTTGCGATTACGAAGTTGCCTTTCAAGCTGAAAATACCGTTGCAGAAGGCGCAATTCAGCGCGGTGAACAGCTGAACCCTGATTTTGTTTTTGAAACATCGATAGCGCTTGGCTCTGTTATCAAGAAAATGTCGGATCATAACCAGATTATATTTCGCAGCCTAGTGACAACTAAAGTTGTTAATCCTACAACCGGTGAAATTGTTCATTCATTTGAACCTATTCGCCATAACATGCCTGCCAAACGATTCTTTGCAATTGAAGACAAATTCTTAGGTGGTTTTGATTACAGAAAACAAAACGAACTGCAAGAAGCCTATAAAGAAGCCGCGCAAAAAGCCATTCAAGTATTAGTTAACCGCAGTATCGATTACTACCCTGTTGGTGGTCGTGTAACAAATTACCGTAATGGTAGATTTGCTATCAATGCTGGTATTAATCAAGGTTTTGCGGTTAAACAGCCTGTGATTTTATTCTTAAGTGATGATGGTTTAGATATTCCAATTGCATCTGCTGAAGTTACACCAAAAACAGATTCAGGATCTGGTGTAATGTTTATTTGGAAAGAAGATGATATTGATGCTCAACAAGTGAAGAAAAAGCTTGAAGCTATGGGTAAAGAGTATCTTAAGCGTAATAAAATTTATGCTGTATCAGTAGGTACTCCTGAAGACTGGAAACTATAAAAAATGAAAAAACTACTTCGTAATACCTATTCAGTATTATTGTTAGTAATGTCGCTTTTAGCTTCTGCATCCGCAATAGCTGGCGACCCTATGGATGATGTGTTTTCACTACTTGATAGTGGTGGCGGTACGCGCTCTGGTATCAACAAGGTTGACGGGTATTACGTTGTAGCAATGGGAACATCTAGCCGTTCTTCAGAAGCGAAAGGCTATGAAGAAGCGAGAATGGATGCATTACGTCAATTAACCGAAATGATTAATGGTGTAACGATGAGTGGCAGCACCAGCTCATCAATGAAATATGTCACTATTTCTGACGGTAATAATAACAGTGAATTCTCTAAAGAGTCTTTTCTAGATGTTGTTAATGTTAGCTTTAAAGGTCAATTGTCCGCAGCTAAAATGTTGAAAAAAGGCGAGTATGATGGTGACTATTTTGTTGCTATTAGTATTGCGCAAACTGATATTAAAAATGTTAATACGCTGCAGTCAACAGCAAATAACACATCAAATAATAGCGGTAATACGCTAATTATATCAACGGATGCCGGGAACCGAAGTGTTGCAGCGTTTAACAAGGCATCTTCTTCTGTTGAATCTAAAGGTCTAGCCTCAATGAAAGGCGGCGAGCAGAAAGCGCGTGAGCAAGCGTTGCAAGATGCCATTCGTAATGCAGTTCAGCAGGCGCAAGGTGTCATGCTACAAGGTAAGTCTGGCACATTTAATAATGCATTAACAATGGCTCTCTCAACCAAGACTGAAGGTTATGTTAGTGGTTATGAAATTCTTGATGAAGATATAGAACGTGGTAATTACTATATCATCATGATGGCAGAGGTGAACGCAAGTAAACTATTAAATGATGTTAATTTTTACCTTAATGTTTTAGGTCAGCCTGTCTTTACTGTCATATCGGATAACAAGTCAAAATCAGCCTGGATCACTGATGAATTAGAACGTCTTGGTTTTTCAATTAATGATGGCAACACAAAAGCCACTCACTCTTTTGCCTTGAAACAAAGTCAGCGCGCGATTGAAGATCACAAGGGTAGTAAAGGTATAGAGACGGCATTGACAGTGACGTTAACAGATAATTATACCGGCGACATACTGTTCACGGTTATCAATGAACCTATCAAAACGCGTATTTATGTTAAGCCTGTGAGTCGTGCAAAACAAGTTTCAGAACATGTCGCATATAAACAGATGAAAAAGAAACTCGGCATCGAAGTCATCCAATCCCTAGCAAGAAATGCTGAAAAAGGCACTGTTTATCAAATTGTCTTAAAAAATGCAAAACGTACCGATGTAGATATTTTCAAACATGTTCTAAATAACGGTACCAGCGGTACTGTTGAATCTTGGGATTGGGATAAGAAGGGTAAAAAGATGACCTTGAATTATCGATTTTCAGGCCCGCTTAGCGAAGCTTTCGATCAAAGCCTGCAAGAGATATACGGGACTTTTAAAACTGACGGTAAAGGCCGACGCCCACATATGAAAAAAGTGGACAAGCGTGCCGCGTATTTTGACATAGTGAGAAGTTAATGAAAAAGCTGATTATTATTTTATCCCTTTTGTTATCACACTCAGCATTAGCGTTTGATGCGAGAGAAATATATAACCAAAAATATGCAACATCAGAAACAGGTGTATACGAAGACAGTGGACACTTATTTTTTGTTGTTAAACAACCGTGTTTAAAATCAAAAAAATATTCAGGTACGGATGAATCTGATGCTGCGGAATTAAAGTTTTACGCTTTATTAGCAAGTGAAATTAAACAGCGAAGTGTTTCTTTCGATCCTGAATCTATCGTATTTGATGGGCAGTTACGCAAGGATGTTTATAGCCATATAGCAAATGAATACGATGCTAAAAATATGATATCACATCAACTTTTATTTGATCGTGATGGTAAACAGTGCGTTCGTGAGTATGTACAAGTTGCAGGCGCCATACAATTTGAAAAAAATAAAATCGTTATCCCAGCCAGTGAGATTGAAAAAGTAAAATCGGAGCTTATCAACACGGCTTTAGAAGAGGGCGATTACACTCTGCTTTACACCTATTTTGAATCACTAAACTTACCGATATTAGCATCAATATATAACGAAGTTGAGAAAGACGCGACCTATCCATTTGGCATGCAGTTTGATCATGATGTAAGTGAATTTGATGGTTTTTGTAAGGATAATCAATATTGCAAATCAAGCTTAAATATAGCAACAGCCTATGATTTCAATGGTGTATTAGCAAAAGTGATTGATGCGAAAGGCATTATAAATATCACCTCTTTAACCAATAATACTGCATTGAGCCATGAGTTTTATTTAAAAGCAAAAGCTAATTTCGATAAGGGGCAAAGCCCTCAACAAATAATAGCAGACTTAACGCTCGCTATTAATGCACAGCCAAACAATATTGAAGCATGGAAAATGCTGACAACCATATATAGAGCGACGAATAAAGAACGATTAGCGCTTTATGCTAGTAATCAATACATCATCCAAAGCCCAACAACGATTGAATCTTGGGTTTATTTAATGAAGTCACTATCAGCGATAGATAAAGGTGAAGCTGATGAGCTTCATTCATTATTAGTTCTAATCACCAAGAATGTCGAGATCTCGACGTGGGCACAAAAGCAACTTAAGGTTTACCTATGAAAAATACATTAAAGCCACTTGTATTAGCGATCAGTTTAGCTATCTCTCCGTTAGCGATTGCAGAAGATTTTATTCCACAGCAAAGTGCCCCAGCATTAGAAGCGATGACGGCAGTAACTGAAACCCCGTTTGTGCAAGAGGCAGTTAGCGAAGAGTTTGTATCTGCTGAACAACAAGTTTTAGATTTCATGGACTCGAAAGGTTGGAGTGAAGGCTGGGACCCAGAAAAACAGCGTTTATTCGTGATGCATTCAGAGAGTTTTAATACTGAAGACCCGTCATACGATGATTCATTTATTACTAAACGTTCACAGTATGCATTAATCACATCTATGGGCTCTAAAGCTAAAATGGTTGAGTTTATGCGAACTCAAATGACTGCGATGGATCAAATGTCTGCGCCTGGCACGGATGTGCATGCAGCTTTAAATGCAAAATATATAAAATTAGAAAAGAAAATTGATGCACAGCAACGTCAATTAATGAAATTACTTGCAGAGGTTGATGCAGCTGAAGCTGAAAAGTTAAAAGGTGTTACTTGGCAAGACCGTAGAGATGCTTATGTTGATGCTTTAATCAAAAAATTAGATGAATCATACAGTGCAGGCAAGCTACAAGAGAAGAAAGTCGCTAAATTTGAAAAAGCAAAATCACGCTATTTAGAAGCTAAAGCAGAAATTACAGAGATTGAAAAACAAGCTCAAGCAATCAAAGGTACAGTGTCTTTAGAGGCGACGAGTACAGTCGCAACGTTAGCTAAAGCACCTATCTTAGGCGCATCGATACTACTTCAGTCTGAATCTTGGAATGAAGATGATGAAGAATACCAAGTCGCGACGTTAATGGTATGGAGTCCTAAATTAGAAAAAGCTGCCAAATCAATTATCACAGGTGAAGAATTCCCTCTAAAACCTAAAAAAGCAATGACGGTAGGGAACTGGCTTAAAACTCAAGAAGCGGCAACTTTAGTTGGACCAAGACAGTACGTAGACAAAGATGGTCATCGCTGGTTTATTGGTGCTTATGCAATGCCAGTTGAAGGTTCGTCTTCTCTGAAGCGTAAAAATAAAGGCATTGCTGAATTGTTTGCTAAAAAAGAAGCGGCAATGGCTTTATATGCTGATATCGAAACTCAAAAAACAGCACAGGTAGCAATGCAAACTCGAAGTGGCGATCTAAAAGGTAAAGATCATACTGAAGTAGCAACTAGCCTTGCAGAAACAACCAAACAGTCAATAGAAAATCGCCCTGTAAGCGGTTTATCAAAACTATTCACTAAAACAGTTGTTCACCCAATCTCACAACAAAAGATTTATGTTGTCGCTTATGGTATTTCGGGCAATAGCGCCGCTGAAGCATTAAAAATGGAACGCTCAGCATTCCAATCTGCAGCGTCGGGTAATCGTGCTATTCAACAAAGTATTGCGGATAAAAAGCAACTTGATAAAGAGCTAACTAAATCTAATGCTGTTGTTCAAAGCTCAAATCTATCATTAGCGGAAGAGAAAAAGACCAAAGCGAATGTGGCTAATCAGCAAGTAACAATAAAATCAACATCAACAACGAATTCACTCCTTAATGCACCAAGCATTGATGAAGATGATTTTTAAATAGTAGTTACGAGTACTGCAGCAGTAACCGAGAATCTGAGATCTCGGTTACTGCTTAAAATAACAATAACAAGGAATGAAAATGAAAAAGATTATTGCATTATCAGCGTTCGCGTTCGCTTTAACGGGTTGTCAAACAACTCAACAAGCACCTGTAGCTGCTCAACCAATTGCAGAATGTTACTACTACGGTAAGTCAGAAATGCCAGCGCCAAACTGGATCTGTAACCCAAGTTCTAACCGTGACGAGTTTATCCGTGAAGCCGTAGGTTTCAGCGGTAACACTGCTGGTGGTATTGCACATCAGAAAAACCTAGCAATCTTGCAAGCTAAGAAAGAATTAGCTGATCAAGTTAAAACAGAAATAATCACTAAAGTGAAGAGCAAAACAGGTACTTTGGGTGTCGACGGTTCAGCTGGTGCAAGCTCTGCCTCTTCAGCTGAAATGGAAGCGATTGCTAACGTGCAGTTAGAAGGCGTTGAGATTATTCGTTCATTCCGTGGACCAGATAGCTACTTCTACGTTCACGTAGGTCTACCACGTGACGTGTTCAAGCAAAATGTTGCTAACGTAATCGCTGCAGTTGAAGAAAACTCACCTGAAACAGTACCAACAGCAACTCCTGCGACGAATAAGCAGTTATCTGATGATATTGCGAAAGCACTTGGTGAAATGTAAGGAATAATGACTATGGCTAAATTTGTAAAACCATTGGTACTAGGCATTAGCTTGTTTACAAGTTTAGCTGTAGTTCAAAATGTGGCGGCAGAAGACAGTTTTGCAAAAAACAAAGCAGCAATGCTGTCTACGTTCAATCAATCAAAACAAGATTCTATTGATGCTTTCGAGAACTCAAAATTAGAATACTTAGCACAGTTTAATAAAGTGAAACAAGAACTCGCGAAAACATGGGATAGCCCAGAATTAACGAGCCGCAGTACTTGGGTGCAGTACAGCCAAGATAATACAGTTAAAAGAGCTGTTAATTTTGAAACGGGTAAGATTACCGTTGAAGTTGTTGGCGATAATTTAACATCACAAAACATTGCCGATGTTGTACAAACTCAATTAACAGAATTACAGACTGAAACAACAGCTGAGGCTTACCAAAAAGATAAAGTTGTAACGAGTCAAAAGCCAAGTAAGTTAATCGCAAACAATAAAATGTTACCTGATGTGAACATTGAAGCACTTACGAACTCGGCAACGACATCATCGATGATGCAGAATAATGGACTGACAATCACCCGCGTAAGTATGGCTTATCCAAAAAAAAATGTAGCTAAAAAAGGGTTGGTTTACCTACCTTCTATAATGGAAAAATCAGCCAAATGGGATGTTAAACCTGAACTTATTTTGGCTATTATGCATACTGAAAGTCACTTTAATCCAATGGCGCAATCACATATTCCAGCCTATGGTCTCATGCAGGTAGTCCCAACATCAGCAGGTAGAGACGTTACCAAACGCTATTTAGGTAAAGAACAATTGTTACCGGCGGAAGTACTATTTAATCCAGAATTCAATATCGATATTGGTACTGGTTACCTCAATATCTTACAAGCGCATTATTTACGTAGAGTAAATGATCCTGAAATCCGCACTTACTTAGCTATTTCAGCTTATAACGGTGGTATTGGTGCCGTTGCAAGACACTTCACGGGCAAAACATCCTTATCAGGTTTAGCAAAGAAAGCGAATACATTAGAGCCTGCCGCAGTATATTTTTCATTAGTTAACGATTTTCCTGCGGCTGAAACACGTAATTATTTAAAGAAAGTTTATGCCAAGCAAGAGTTTTACAAAAAAATGTTAGCTGTGAGTAATATATAGATGTTTAACAACCTTATGTTTTTGATTGTGAGTATCTGCTCACTATCTGTGCTAGCTATGCCGCAATGGGCAAGTGCACCACCAAATCAACCTGGCTATCTTATAGGTATTGGCATCGGTGATGACGTGGTGAAGTCAAAACAGGCTGCAATTGCAGATATTGCGAATGCGCTTAATAGTAACGTCAGTAGCTCCATTTCATCTACGGTTAAAACATCTGGTATGGCAGGTTCGCTCGATACATTATCGACTAATTCTGTTGTTAGTGAAGGCGTACTTTTACCTAAGATCAGCTGGGATAAGATAGACGCTGATAATGGTATTGTCTACTCTATGGCTAAGGTGCGTACAGCAGACGTTGTTGAGTTATATGAAAGTAACTTAAGCATTGCGCTGAAACCGTTTAATAACATTCTTACGAAGCAGAAGATTGACCTGAATGAATATTTGTTTTTGTTAGCCAATCAACAGTCATTAGCTTTATCTGCAACGCGAGCAGGGGCTATTTCCTCGCTTTCGGCAACAGCAGCTGGCTATCATCAAAATATTGAGACACTTTATTCAAAGCAAAATGAATTTATTGGTTCTACTTGTTTTAATGTGAAAAAAAGTAATCACAGAATGGCAGACAAGATCTACCTACCTTCAATCGAGAGTGCTATTCAATCCAGCCGATTTACACTACGAAGTAGTAACAACTGCATCCCTGTGAAGTTCAGAGCGAAAACCGAACGTACAGGAAAAACAGTTGCTAATGTCACTATGCAAATTCATATCGGCCAGCCTGCAACCGTGAGTAAAGTAATTAAATTTAAAGGACAAAGTAACGGTTCGTATAAATCAGCCATGATGGATGCCGCTGATAATTTTGCCAATTATTTTATTGATGATAAAAGACTTATCACGTCGCTTTTAAATGAGTCTGGTAATACTATCGAGATTGGTTTGTAACTCAATTTACGGTGAAAAAGACTCTGCAATTCGCTTGGGCTGGCTATTGGCAATAATCGCACCGATTAAAATCAATGCCAGTGCAATGATGATGTTAACAGACCAAGCGTTAAAACCTGCAATGGCTAAAATGACAGAGGAAATGAGTGGTGTGCTAAAACTAAGTGACGCTAACAATTGCTGATTACCTTTTTTTAAGGCTATGTCCCATAAATAAAACGCACCGCCGACTGGACCTAATCCGAGTAATAATATGCCGGCCCATTCTGATAGACTAAAACTCCAATTACTAGTTTCAAATTGCCAATGCGCGAGTAATGCTAATAATGCAACCGCTGCAGATAACCAGCCTATGTCTTCAACGTCGTTGTCTGATGTAGATAAGAACCATGAATAACTGCCCCATATAACTGCGCAGACAGCAGCGAGTAAATAACCAATACGATAGTCGCTATTTAACGCTAGCTCACCATTACCAACGATAATGAAGGCTATGCCGATAAAGCCTAAACAGCCGCCGGTGAGCGCTCTGAACCGACTTTGCTTGTTGGCGACGAGCGTGGCTAATAGTAATGGCCATAGATATACAATTAAACTGACTTCGATAACGGGGGCGAACTTAAGCGCCATGAAATAACAGAAGTGAAAACCAAATAATCCGATTATGCCAAGCAGCCACTGCTTTAGGGTTAGCGATGGTGCGGTGAATACGGGCTTTTTGTTTGCAATTCGTTTGCTGATGACAATGATTGCTGAGATAGTAAAACACAGTGATAGTAATTGAAATGCGGGTATTTCGGCTGTAATTGTACCTAATAGCGCTAAAGTACCCCATAAGCCAATAGCGATAAAACCGTATAATGTTGCCATGATTTATTATCCTTAAGTAATGTTGATAACTGAATAATAAAGCTTAAATAATGGGGTGTGTTTGCTGAAAGGACGATTTTATTGGCTGAAACGCTGCTTGTTTATAGATGACTAGCTAATAGCTGAATGCTTTGGGTGATTGACCAAAATAGTTCGAAAAACGTCGACTAAAGGCCGATAAGTCTTGGTAGCCAACTTGCTCTGCGACAATTCGAATCGGCAAATCGGTATGAGCGAGTAAGGCGGAGGCCTTTTCCATTCGCAGTTCGGTGATGTATTTATGCGTAGTCATGGTCATATTTTGTTTGAACAATTTTTTGTATTGGCTTGTGCTCAAACACGCAATGTCAGCTAACTGCTCAATGCTCAATAGCACACTGATATCTTGTTTGATGAAGTGAATAACCTCTGCTATTCGAGGATCAATACGTTCATTACATGTTTGTTGAGCAAGTAATTGATAAAATAATTCAAAGGCCGTCGATTCAACTTGCTTGTTTACTTGATGTGCTAGTTGCTTGTCGATGAACTGTATATAAGCAAGCAGCGGAGGGTTTATTGAGAATTTTGCAATATTTGATTCGGTAATATTGTCTGGTAAATTTTCCATATCAACGACAATAAAACGAGCCGCATCATCTGCTCGAAAGTCATGTTGTTGACCAGCTTTAATGATCACGCAGTCACCAAAGCTGACTTTGCCAGTGTAACCACCAACCTTAATATCAATCGCGCCATGTAACGGTAATACCAGTTGGTGGAACTGATGAAAATGACTGCGTATTTGGCTGGTATAAGCGCGAATGGAAAGGTTGTTAGGCATGTTAATTCGCTTATCATTAGCAATGGACAGTATTTATTATCTTATAGGGTAAGCGTTTATTTTGATAGAGCAGATTCGTGATGTTCCCCTGCGACTCAGTAAAGTCTCGCACTTGACTCCATATAGTGAACTGGATATGTGGTTTTGTGCTCTACACCCAATAAAACTTTAACTTTTAATGATTTAGCGTATTATTTGTGCCAATAATTTTGAAAAACACAGTGATAAAAGCTATCATTCCCGTCTCGAAATTAAACGCTGTAAAGATGTTAAATATGAACGTTACCCAAGCCGAATTGGATGTTGATGCGCTTAAGTTAATGCACATTGGCATGCGTTTGCTCATTGAAGTTATTCTCCCTAATGGCACAAAATCGCAAGCTACATCTCGTTTGATTGGATATAAAAAAGATGATTTCATTTTGATTGAATACCCGATGGGGCGTGACTCTGGGTTTGATAAAGTGTTTCTAGAAAATGCCAATATTATTGTTCGGGCTATTACTGATACCAGCTTCAGAGATATCGTCGCATTTAAAACGAAGATTAATACCATCATTTATCGACCTGTTAAAATGTTGTCGCTTGATATGCCAGCCAATATAGCCACCCATAAAATTCGTGAACAACCGCGGATTGATACCGTATATACGGTCGATATTGAATGTAATGGAAAACAATGTTCAGCAAAAATGATGGACTTTTCTATTTCAGGATGTGGTTTGGTTATTGAAAATAAAGATATATATATCTTTAAGGGAAATAAAATAAATATTAGCCTATCAATTTCTTTAGATAAACAAGCTGAACTTGAAGGGCAAGTGATAAGTGTTCAAGCAGGCCCTAATCAATGCAGAGTAGGGATGAAATTTAACCAGAGCCAGCTTGAATTGAAAAAAGATATTTTTCACAATAGCATCATTGAAACACGCAACAATGGCCGGTTTTCACTTGGCGGTGTGCTTTAATTATTATACTAATTGTTTGTGTTTAGATTGATAGAATAATACGAGAAAGGCTGTATTTTGTTTAAGTCTAAACAGGATGCAACCTTCTTTTCTCCTTTCACTCGGTGAGCGAGCCAAATTACATTGGTGGAGTGCCTTCTTTAAATTCTTTGGTTATATTGTCTCTGAATTCCGGCGTATCTTCGTAGCCGTGTACTTTGGTGCCATGTTCGACAACAGCTTGCAGTAGTTCTTCTTTGGAATCCGCTGCAAGTGCTACTGAGCATTTCACATCCCCGGGGTAATCGCGACAATCAATATAATACCTAGCCATAATGTTGAACCTCTTAAATCTGCTAAATTGTCGAGTCGGCTTTTAAGTTATTAAATAAGTTGAGCCAACCAATTTAAAGAACAAATCATTCATGTTCCAGAGCCTAATTATAGCAGAGCCTCACCATGCGCTAGGGTGAAAAGTACAATCAAAATGACTGTGCTAATTCACTCTCTGTCATACTTACGCCTTTAATCTGCGCATAAACAGTTTGCCCTACTTTTAACGCTAACTCATCACATGACCAAGGGGTGATATTGGCCCATATGTGGTCATCGCCAAACGCTAATTTAACCTGCACATTATCACTCGATTCTGAGTGTATAATTTCGCTAATTGTTGACGATAAAATATTACGGATACTGCTGTCTGTCGGACGGTTCATACACAGAGATACATGGTTGGCATGAATACGCACGCGTAGTTTACTGTCGACCGGCAAAGGCAGACCATTGATCCACAGGTAAGTGCCGTCAGCGAGTGCTAACTTACTCATGCGGTAGTTCTCATTTAGCTCTGTAATTTTCGCCGTTAACAGTGAGCTTTGTTCTTTGGCTGGTAACCAGGGGCGCATCTCTGCACTGTCCCAAACGTCTTGTAAGGGACCATTTACCAAGACTTTACCTTTATCTAGTACCAACATGGTGTCAGCGAGTTGTAAAATTTCATCTAAACTGTGACTGACATAGATGATCGGTAGATTAAGAGTTTTTGCGAGCTGCAACAAATATGGAATCAGCTCACGTTTACGCGGTAGATCCAGCGCAGCCAATGGCTCATCCATTAATAACATTTGCGGGCGAGTTAACAAGGCGCGGCCAATGGCAACACGCTGTTTCTCTCCACCAGAAAGGGTTGATGGATAACGATTTAACAATTCATCTAAGCCAAGTAACTTCACCACAGTAGCAAAATGAGTTTGGTCTTTATCCTTGTTGCCGTAATTAAGGTTTCCGCGCACGCTGTAGTGAGGGAATAATCGTGCTTCTTGAAATACATAGCCAATACGACGATGCTCAGGTGGTAAATTAATCCCTTGTTGCTGATGGTAAAGATCCGTATCGCCTAAGGTTAGCAAGCCATTATCCGGAGTTGATAAACCACCTAGAATGTTTACTAACGATGTTTTACCCGCGCCAGAACGGCCAAACACAGCGCAGATACCTTGCATCGGAATTTGTGCTGTCACTTGCAAATCTAAATCGCCAAGCTGTTTCTTTATATCAATTGTTAACATTATGACGCGACTCGCTGTTGGGCTTTTTTGGCTAACCATTGTGATACAGTTAAGGATAATACCGCAAT
>Ga0209396_1003369_pt1 | contig 16187 bp, 10 predicted proteins | sample GOMGulsemesocosm_6_FD_184638 | JGI IMG/M metagenome (GOLD analysis project Ga0209396, IMG submission 184638) | Methane-oxidizing microbial communities from mesocosms in the Gulf of Mexico - GOM8C Gulf of Mexico (SPAdes) (version 2) | ecosystem: Environmental > Aquatic > Marine > Cold seeps...
GTGTTATTAGTTATATTAATGATATTCGGGTGGTGCAAGCTTTTTCTTGTATGGTTACAGCGCCACAGTCATTTTCTAACATGGTACTAAAAGCGGTAATTTACCACTTCTCATTCCAGTCTGTATCGCTTTTTTCTTGTGGTGAATGGTTTGATGGCGGTGAATTAAGGTGCTGGCTTCTTGGCTTAATATCTAGTTCCAAATTCAGTGAAGACAATAACCTAAACAGTGTATTGATTTGTGCATTAGCACACGACATTTCAAATTTTGAAACTGTATCTTGCTTCATACCGACTGTACTTGCCGTTTTATGCAGAGATAACCCCTGCTGTTTACGAGCATCTTTAATAGCGTTGCTTAGTTGTATTGCGGTCGTTATGTTCATGATTGCACCAATTACCATAAACGATGAAATATTTACCCGCAGTGGGGGGTAAATGTATCGATAACACTAACCAATCAACTCCCCAATCTTGCCCGCATAATAAAGCGGGGCGACTATTGCTTTTGGATCGTCTAATGATCCGGTTGAGCCAATCAGCTTTAGTGTTTTTGCGGGTTGATAGCGTTGCACGTAGCTTGCGAGTGATTTGGCGCGGGTGCGTTTGCCACTTTTTACTTCGACCGGGATGATGTCGCCAGTTTGTGCTTTTATCACAAACTCAATTTCGGCGCGTGCATATTCCCACGAATAAGTTGGCTGGTGGTTGTGAGCAATCATTTCGTTTTGCACGAAGTTCTCGCTGATGTAACCTTTGTAATTAAAGCTTTGCTGCTGGTGCTCTTGATAAGTGATGTTTAACATGTGGCCTAACAGGCCAATATCAAAGAAAAACAGCTTAAAGTAATTGTCTTTGGCAAGCGCAGGCAGTGGGGAAGTTGGTTGGCTTTCTATTGGGTGGCATTTTGAGACCAGTTTGCACTTTTCTAGATAATTGATTGGCCCTGCTAATTCTTGGTAGCGATTCTTTTTCTCGATAACATCTTTAAACTTAAAGCGCTTCACTGAATCGTCAATGTTTTTGGCGAGTTGAGTTGGCACCTGTTTGAATACTTGTTGAATATGTTGTGCCGAGATTTTTCCTGAGTATTTGCCAAAATCTCTCTCATACCCTGCAATTAGTGAAGCGTGTATTTGTGATATTTTTTGAGTGCGCTCTAGGATGCCGACAGTTTCTTTACTATCAACCGATTCATGTTCAAACCATTGGTTAACTGCTTCGGGCATGCCGCCAACAAAGTAGTAATCAGTGAGCAGGCTAAATAGCTTTTTATGAGCAATGGCACTCATGTTTATTTGGTCAAATGCTTTGAGTAATGCTGGTTGTTGTGACGCCCACAAAAACTCTTCGAAGGTTAAGGGCGATAGATGAAATAACTCTACTTTGCCGACGGGGAATGACCCAAGCAAACCAATGTTTGAGCCCGACGCGCAAATAAACATTTCTGGCTGTTGTTCTGCAAAAAACTTGAGAGAGTTGATAGCCGCCTGACATTCGCCTATTTCGTCAAAAATGATTAGTGTGGTCGACTTATTGATACTGACATTTAGTGTTAGCTCGATGTTGGCTAGAATGTCATCGGGGTTTAATGAATCGCTAAATAGCGCGGCATAATTTGGTTGTTCTAAAAAGTCTAATCTCACTACTTGATTAAATTGTTGGCCAAACAGCTGCTGGAGCAAATATGACTTGCCAGTTTGTCGTGCGCCATCGAGCAATACTGGCTTTCTTTGTGGGGCTTCTTTCCAAGCTATAAGTTGGTCTAATAGGCGACGCTGCATGATGTTTTTAACCAAATTAGGTGATTGATACATTGATGTTAGCACAATGACCACACTTTTATGCGCATTAAAGTGTGGTAAAGCTACATTTTAATGCGCATAAAAATGTAAAAGTTACACTTTGTTGCGCCTAAGGAGTTTGTCGGTGCTTAATATGTACAAGCCTTTTATATAAAACTAGCTTTAGTTCATTACGCCTGCTCGCTTATTGAGAAGTAGTTAAGTATGACTATAATGCTACAAACAGTTAGTGAAACTAAAAAGGGAGTATTTTATGGTAAAAGTCAGTGTAGATGATTTAGCCGATGCGTTAGACATGATGTCTTCGGGTGAAAGCTGCGGAATTGAAACCTTAGCATATGTTTGCCTGAAGACAGGGAAGGTTTGGGTAACGGGTTTTGACGATGAGTCGTGTGAAGATGAGGACTTACCGAGCGATTTAGCTGATAACGAACAATATATTATGGCACCGGACAAGAGCGAGCTGGAGCTTGGTCGTGATTTGGCCTTACGTTTTATTGAACAATATTTGCCAGATAAATTAGAACGAGCTTATGGCTTCTTTCGCCGTAGGGGAGCCTATGGCCAATTTAAGCGACTGCTAATCCAGCATGAATTACTCGATGGCTGGTATGACTTTGAGCAACAGCAGATAAAATTAGAACTCCAACGTTGGTGTCAGTCGCACCATTTAGAGTTTGATTCATAGGACGCTTAATGAGGTGTTGGTTTTAAGTACATACAGCGATGAAAAAGTCGGTGAGGCTAGCGTAATCAACTGACCCCGCACCCGACACAAAGGGGGGTTGATAACCCCCTGAGTATCTAAATTGGTTAAAGTACGCTGCACGTTACTCAAATCTATTTGGTGGCTAATAGTTTTGATGCCTTGGGCGTTGGCCGGATTTTAGGTTTAGCAATGGGGCCCCTTGTGGATCGGTAATTTTAAGAATTTAGACTGCTAATTGTAAAATAAGGGGTAAGATCATTGTTTGTCGCTGTATTAATTTTGATCGCTTGATTAGGCTTTAGGGCCTTAGTAAAATAGCACCATCAAAAAGTTGTGACTGACGGCTGTAGTGCTTATTACCGGTGGGCGATATTGATTAGGAGTATGATGCGTATTTTATTTAGTAAGTTCATAGGCAGTAATAACAATGGCGTTAAATCGATTAGTAGATTTTTCCCTGCTCCTGTTTCTGGCATAAGTGCATTATGTTTTTTGTTATTTGCTTTATTGGGTGCTTGCGTGATTAAGCAAATGGAGCTTAATCTTGATCAAATGTTGCAACGTACTGCTGCTGCAAAACGAGTGACCGATGTGGCTGGGCTGCTCTCTTCAGCGATGAATATCAGGTTAAACCTAACCAATAGTTTAAATGCCTTTGTGATCACTCGCAGCGATTTTACACACGAACAATTCGAGCGCTTTGCCACTATTATGAAAAGTGATTTACATGGCATAACAAGCTTGCAGTTAGCTCCTAACGGCATTGTTACTTATATTACCGAACTCGTTAGAAATAAAAATGCTATTGGCCACAATTTACTGACCGATCCATTACGGCGAGAGATTGCGCTAAAATCGATTCGTGAACACAGTTTTATAATTGCTGGACCGATTGATTTAATTCAGGGCGGACAGGCCGTTATCGCCAGGCGACCAATTTATTTGTCGACTCCAGCAAGTACGAAAGATGAGTTCTGGGGGTTTGCTACTGTGTTGATTGATATTGACACCTTGTTAGATGACGGAATGGTTGAATCATTACGTCAAGACTTTGATATCGCTATTCGCGGCAAGGATGGTTTAGGTGCCAAGGGAGATGTATTTGTTGGTGAGCCATCAGTTTTTAATGAACCTTTAGCGTTGGCAACTATCGCATTTCCCAATGCTAGTTGGCAAATTGCAGTCGCAGAAAAAACCAATCAACAGCGCAGCGGCTTTTTTTACTCTGCGTGGTATTGGTTTGTTGCTACCTTTATTGCCATGACAGGTTCATTAATGGTTTATTCCATTGTTGACCGTCCTCGGCACCTTAAGCACAAGATTGACAAGGCCACGGAGATCCTAAAGATAGAAATTAGTCAGCGTGAACTCGCCGAACAAAAAGTGCGCTACATGGCGCTGCATGACGTGTTAACTAACCTGCCAAATCGTCGCCTGTTCGACGAACTTGGTGGCCAAGCACTGTCATTAGGAAAGCGAAATAACTTATCGTTAGCTGTTTTATTTATAGATATAGATGGCTTTAAAGCCGTAAATGATAATTTTGGTCATGCTGGTGGCGATTTGCTACTAAAAAAAATCGCACAGTTGTTACAGCAACAAGTACGTGGGCCTGATATTGTTGCTCGGTTTGGTGGTGATGAGTTCGTTATTTTATTGAGTGAAAATTGTCAGTTGTCAGACGCAAAAAAAGTTGCCGCCAAAATTATTAGTGCTATTTCATCCCCCTTTGATATTGCTGGCTCGCAAGCCCAGGTAGGTGCGAGCATCGGTATTGCAATATACCCAGCGCATGGTAATACCATTGAGCAGCTAGTAATTAAGGCTGATGATGCGATGTATCAGGCTAAAAACAATGGTAAAAATTGTTTTAAAATAGCTTAGGTTTGAGTGGAGACCTTGTTTAGCGCGCCGTTAAATCAATATCGAAACACTCTACAGAAGATCCTCGATAAAAAGAACTCGAGGATGACGACTGTTTCCATCGTCTTCCCCGCTGTGTTTTGAGCGGGGATCTTGTTCAGCGCGTCGTTAAATCAATATCGAAACACTCTGCAGAAGGTCCTCGATAAAAAGAACTCGAGGATGACGACTGTTTCCATCGTCTTCCCCGCTGTGTTTTTAGCGGGGATCTTGTTCAGCGCGTCGTTAAATCAATTTATTCTCGAAAAAAGAGACTAGTTACTTACCTAGGTCATTTAACGATACGGCAATAGATTAATCAGCGTAATACTTGTGTGCAATAGCGCGTTTCAAGATATGCCCAGTTGTTGGGGTTGCTTGAACCTGCGCTGGTGCTTCTTGGCCGGTTGGTTTGGTTTGGTGGCGTTGCGACATTTCAGTCAACCAGCGATTGACGGGTTCGATGGTCACAGTGCCTTGGCTATCAACCACAAAATCAAAGACATGCCAAATATCTGTTGGATCGCCAGTTGGTGGTGAATAAATGGTAATGTCCGATTCTAAATTTAACTCAACTCGAGTTGGTGACGTCTTAATGTTCGAGTCTCCGTAGTAGTGATCAACTAAGTAATGATAGCGGCCCGCTAATGGGAATTTGGGGATGGTGACCACTTCAGGACCAAAGCTTGAGGTATCGTCAACGTCTAAAAATATTGAGGTGCCTGCGACAGTGACCGTTTGATCAATAAAATCTAGATGAAACTCAGCATCTTGAGCTTCTGTTGGACCATAAAAATGGCTATCAAGATCTTCAGGATGTTCGCCCCAAGACAAAGTGATGCTTGATATTGCTGGTGATAAAACTAAACAATCGGTTAGTGATTTATTGTCATCTAATGTCTCAATAACTAGGGTGCGACTTTGTTGGCCTTGAACCGCACTGAGCAATAATGAGCTTTGGTAGCGACCCGTAATTGAAAATAAACCATTGCTGTCTGAAGTAGCAGACGAGGTGCCGTTATAACTGCGGCCCGCTGAGCGTAAAATGGCGTTTGCAATGGGCACGCTATCAGAGTCGGTTACACAGCCCGTAATAGTGACCGTTTGATAGACAATATCAGCATTCCACGTGGTGAAATGTGTCACGTTACCCTGATAGAACCGTTGGCCATTGGTTGTAATTAGGGTTGCTTGTCCTTCTTTTACCCACAGGCCTGCCAGTTCGTCGTAATAATACAATGGCATGGTGGCTGGCGCCGATGCGATGTTACTTGCTACAGGAATGTTGATGGTGGCAGTTTGTCCTGATTTTAGATTAAGCTTATTGCCTGCCTCGTCTTTAAAAACGACATTAATCGCACCAAATGATTCAATGGGAGTGAGCAGGTCGTTACTTAGGGTCAGCATATCGCCAGGCATAATTGAAATATCAATACTGGGATCAATGATAGTTAATTGGGCGGTGACATCGCCTTGCGGTGCATCGCCATTTGCTTGCGCTAAACTTTGCGCCGGCAAGCTAACAATGTCTTGATTGTCGACAGTGAGGTTTTTTGCTAATGAACTATCGAATGTTTGTTGGCTTAACACCGGAATTAAGGTCATCACTTGATTGCGGTTTGACGATAGATTACTGATGGTTCTAGACGCTTGCGCATAACCGTCGACTGTTGCATTAACAGTGGTGCGCGACGCAATATCTTTAACTTGAATTTGTACTGAGTAATCACCATTTGATGTTGATGTTGCCTGACCTATGACTTGGCTACCGCTTGAGATCGTTAGTTTGGTATTGGCAACGGCTTGGCCTGTAAAATAATCAATGGTACGCCCAGTCATGGTAAATAACGCGGCAACATCTATTTGAAAGCTTTGGCTTGCCGCTGCTGCGCCATTTTCACCACCATCGCTAACGTTAATAGTGACATTAATACTGGCAGACTGTGCCAAGTTGGGCGTCCATTCTATTAAGCCGCGGTCAGACACTGTCATGCCGGTAGGTGCAGCGCTTAAATTAAATGTTAATTGCTGACCGTCATTTTGGTCGTCGGGATCGGTGACAACTAATTGGTACTGATATTTTGAGTCGTCAGTCGCGGTCACTATCGGTGATGATGTTATTTGAGGGGCTTGATTAGTCGTTGTTTTTGGCGAACTGTTTTTAGTTACGGTTGAGTCAGAACTAGGACCACAACCATTAAGCAACAAACCAAGACTTAATATCGTTACTATGGGGGAAAATTTAGGGGGGGTTCTTAAAATCATATGAATGCTCCGTATTCATTAATCTAATGTCGTAATGCTGTCTGGACGTTGAGTTACGAAAGGTATTTAATAAGGCTTGAGCCTTATTAAATATAGAAGGCCCTAGCCATTTAACACTAGGAAGATTCCCTTGAATTACGGATGTTTACACTAATTTCGGCGTACTCGTTGGTTGGCGTTAGCTGGCGTGATTTAGCATAGCTTCGTTTGATAAATCATTGCTTTTTCGTTATTATTGCATCGATGTTTTCCCTGTGAGTTGACCCGTTAACATGATGAAATTTCAGCAGCTTAATGCCTTTAAGGCGGTGTACGAACTAGGCACCATGACTGCAGCGGCAGAGCATATTCATGTTACTCAGCCAGCAATTAGCCGCTTGATTTCTAGTCTTGAACATCAGCTTGGCTTTAAGTTATTTCAGCGGATAAAAGGCAAGCTGTTACCCAGTGATCAGGGGGTGGCTTTTTTTGTTGAATTGAGCAAGGCATTTTCAGCGATTGAATCACTAGAAGACAGTGCCAGAGACATTCGCGCTCATCATTATGGCAGTTTACATATTTCGGCATTTCCGCTGTTGTCTAACAGTTTTTTACCACAGATTTTCGGTCAGTTTATTCAACAAAGCAGCAAGCTTAAAGCCTCGTTAATGAGTTACCGCTCAGAAGAAGTATTACGGCGCTGTGAAATTCAGTCGTGCGACGTCGGATTTTCACAAAACAAATCGGCTAGCCTGAGTGTGAATGCCATGGCAGTGACGGGTGATTGTGTATGCATTGTACCTGCAAGCAGTGTGTTGGCGACCAAGGAGCAGTTAAGCCCTGCAGATCTCGCTGACTTTCCGTTTATTCGTTACGAACGGGAAGATCCTACCATGCAAGATCTCGATGAGGTCTTTCGTCAGGCAGGGATCGTTCGCAATGACATTTTAGAGGTGTCATTTGCTAATGTTGCCACTACGCTGGTGGCTAAAGGTTTAGCGGCGGCGATAGTCGATCCTTTTTCGGCTTTGCAAGCTAAAGAAAGTGGCAGTGATTTAGTGGTCGTGCCATTTTATCCACGGATCAGTTATCAGTTTTATATTTTGTGCCCAGCCTTACGACCTACTTCGGTTATTACCACCGACTTCATCGAGTATTTTTTGGCGCAAGCGGCAAAGGCGGGCATTGCTCTCGATTTTAATCGTGATGATTTAAATGGTGAGCAGCGCGATTAAATCGCGCTGCTGTTTGGCTCATCGGCTAAGCTGGCTAACTCGCTTAAACTCAGTGGTTTAATCGGCGCGCGGACTCGGTAATAACCACTGTCTTGCACGGGCTGTTGGTTATAATTGGCGATAAGTTCCGACACCGTTAATCCACATTGACGGCCCTGACAACTGCCCATGCCGCATCGGGTAAAACTCTTGAGCTGATTAGGACCCATGCAACCTTGTTTGGCGGCTTGGCGAATATCACCCACAGTCACTTCTTCACAACGGCATACAATAGTCGTGTCATCTGCTGGTTTACGAAATTGCTCAGTAGGGCGATATAGCGTATCTAAAAAGGGTCGAAAAGCTAATTCGCGGGCCAACTTTTTTTGATCTGCGCGGCTATTACGATCTCGCTGTTGTATTGTTTGCTTACCAAGCAAGCTGGCAATGTGCTGCACGGTAATGTTGCCACGTAACTTGGCTGCAATAGCCCCACCAATGCCGCCGCCATCGCCGGTAATGCTAATTTTTTGCTGCGAGCTTTGGCCCCAGTCATCAAGCTGTGGTTGCCAACACAATTGCTGCGGCTGCCAAAAATGCTGGCATTGGCTGGCCATCGCCAAATTAACATTAGGTACTATGCCTTGGTGCAAAAACAAGTGCTGGGTATCAATGATGGTGGTTTTGCCTTTGGCACGGTATTGCACCTGAGTCAGTCCTGAGTTTGAATCGCCAAGTGCTTGTAGTTGATCAACGTTGTTGATCATTGTAATGCCCGCGGCTTTGATGTCGCGGATCATTTTTAGCCCTTTAAGCAGATAACCAGCACCTTGCATTGCATTGAGTAATTTAGTGCTGGCGGCTAAATAGTTGCGATTAGGCGTAGTGTCTAACAGGGCTTTTACCTTGATGCCTGCTTGCAAATATTGCCATACAATTAAATACAACAGGGGGCCGCTGCCCGCAAAGACTGCGTCTGACGCGACCAAGCCGGGGTTCTTTAGTAAAATTTGAGCACTGCCGGCTGTCATTACACCCGGCAAGGTCCAGCCCGGGATCGCAAAGGGGCGTTCTTGCGCGCCATTGGCAATTAAAATATGGCGTGGCTTAAGTGAGCTAGCTTTGCCGTTTTGTGAATAATAAAGCTGACCATCAGGATCTATCTTCCACACCATGGCGCCGTTTAAATGCTGGCAATCTGTTTGCAAGAAGCGCTGATATAAGTCGCTGCCACTATGATAATCTGGACCTAAAATAGCTTTGTTGCTCAATGCTGGTGAGGCAATATTACGATAAATTTGACCGCCAGCTTGCGGTTGTTCGTCGAGCAATACACAGCGCAGACCAAGTTGGTGGGCGGTGATAGCAGCTGCCATGCCTGCTGGTCCTGCACCGATTATCGCTAAATCAACAGCCATCTTATAGCTCCTTATCAGGCAGTGGCGCTAAGGGCGTAATTGAATGAATATCACCGCAACCTTGCTGAAAATTCACCGCCATGCCTTGCTGAACTGTGGTCATGCAACCTTGACGATTGGCGATGCCATCGATTTGGCATACACACTCAAAGCATACTCCCATCAAGCAATAGGCACCGCGAGATTGACCTGAAATAGCTGAGCTGCGGTTACTGTTGTGACCATTAACTAACAGCGCCGCTGTTACGTTATAACCCGCAGGCACTTGCTGTGGTTCGCCGTTAATCGTAATGGTAACTTGGTTGTTATTCGATTGGCTTGGAGCTTGGCCTTGGCAGTGGCTTTGGCTGATATCTGTGAACATAATGTCTCCTTGATGTCGTGCTAGTGGCGACATGTGGTATCAATGATTAAAGCGGTTGGCCGAAAATTCGCTAATGCTTGGTGCTAGTTGTCCAGCTAAAATCATCGGTGCTAATTGCAATGCATGAACAGCGGCTAGCGTAACGGCACTATGACAACTAAACGCATAGGCTTGTGATTCGCGGTGTTGCTGATAAATAGGGTAACCGTCGGGCGTTAATACGCGTAAGGCACCCCAGCTTCGGACAACTTGTCGATCGGCCAATGCAGGCAGTAAGGTGACGGCGCGTTTAGCAAGTTGAGCCATTACGGTGGTGGTCGTATCATCGTTTAGGCCAACTTCTTCACTAGAATAACCAATCTGAATGCCACCTTCTGCGGTTTGGCGTAAGTTTAGCGACGGATAATTTAATAACTTTGGTAAACGTTCGGTGATCAACAACTGTCCGCGCTCTGGGTGAAGTGGTTGTTGTAAGTCGAGCATCGCGGCTAGTCGGGTATTGTCGAGCCCTGCGGCTAAAATCACTTTGTTACAATGCAGTTGCCCTTGTTCGGTTTCAAGCTTAAATCCCTGAGCTGTTTTCTTTATGCTGATCACATGATGGTTTGGGCGATAGCTGCCACCGCAGGCTAAAAAGGCGGCTTGCATTGCACGTAATAAATACAGCGGGTTAACATGGCCATCATTGGGTGAGAAAGCAGCGCCCGGTATATTTGGGCCAATATTAGGTTCGAGTGTTTGTAGTTCGCTGGGGTTTAGCATTTTAAATTCAAACTGGCCGTCACTCACCTGTTGTTGCAGGGTAAGTTCTTGCTCATATTCGGTTACTTCAGCCTGATCAAGACAGTAGTGAATGCCGCCGTGCTGCTGTAGTTGCACGTCGATTCCGGTTAATGATTGCAGTTCGGCAGCGAAGGTTGGCCATAACGTGGTCGACTGTTGGGTCCAGCGGGCATATGCGGGAAAATCGGCGCCTTTACCTTGTACCCATAACAAGCCAAAATTGCCGCGCGCTGCACGAAGATCGCTGTCGCCTTGATCTAACATGAGTGTTTGTGCGCCACTTTTCGCTAAGCCATAAGCGACTGCCGAACCTATCATGCCACCGCCAATAACGATTATGTCATATTGTTGCATATTAATTTGCTCATACAGGAGGGCAGGGACCATAAAGCAGTAGTGTTCTGGTCACCACTGCTTGTTAGCATGGGCTGGTTATTCACCGTAAATATCAAAGTCAAAATACTTGTCTTGAATCTTTTTGTATTGACCGTTGTTACGGATTGTTTGAATTGCCTGATTAAGCTTGGTACGCAGCGCATCGTTGTTTTTACGTACCGCAATGCCAACACCTTCGCCGAACCATTGTTTGTCGGTGATCTGTGGGCCTAAAAGCTCATAAGCCTCGCCACCTTGTTTTTCGAGCAGGCCTTTTTTAAGCGCTGGAATGTTGTTAATCACTAAATCAACTCGGCCAGACTTTAAGTCTAAAAACGCCTCGTCTTGCGAGCCATAGCGTTTAATGTCGATGTCTTGGTAATTATCGGTCATGTATTTGTCGTGGGTGCTGGCTCGTTGCACGCCTACTTTTTTACCGGCCAGACCTGCGTGGCTAAAGTCAAAATGCTGGCCCTTTTTTGCGACAAAACGCGAGGCTACTTGATAATACTTATCGGTAAAATCTACTTTAAGTTTACGCTGTTCGGTGATCGACATTGAGGCAATTATCGCATCAAATTTGCGAGTCATTAGCGCCGGGATCATGCCGTCCCAATCTTGCGGGACTAATTTACATTTCACGGCCATTTCTTGGCATAATGCGTTAGCAATATCGATATCGAATCCGACCATTTTACCTTCTGGGGTAACCCAGCTATAAGGAGGGTAAGCGCCTTCAACCCCGACTCGCATTTTTGTTATTTCTTTGGCCGAGACACTACCGATAGTTAGCGTTAATGCACTGACAGCAAGACCACAGCTAATGAGCATTTTTCTCATTGTTATTTTCCTTTTATTGTTCTTCGTTATTTGGAATTAATATTTTGTGCTCTACCAGTGTCGTCGACTAATGAGCTGCCTTGACTATACAAAAGCTAGCCGTTATATGACCAATGCCAATAGTCATAGAAGTTATGTGAAAATGTTATAGCCTAGTTTAAGTTTACGGGACAATGAAGGGGAGCTAAAAACAAAACAACCGGCCTGGGCCGGTTGTTTTTTTATCGAATAGTTCTGCAGTATTATCTGCGTTTTATGATTCGGAGTTTACTGTTAAGGGCAAGCTGTCTGAGCCAATACCCTAACATCAGCAGTAATATTAAGGTGCGAGCGTCACCGCCCGAGGTGGTGTTTTTAGTGCCGTTAGTACCAATAACATTAACCTTAAGTTGACCAATCGCAATAGCACCTTGCGAATCAGTTAGCTGGTACTGCACTGTTGCTAACCCAACAAAGGCTGGCGCTGGGGTAAAGCGAACTTTCTTTCCAACCATTGTTGCTGTGCCGCTGTCGGTGCTTAGTACTTGCAGTTGTAATTCGCCTCCTTCGTTATCACTGTCATTGGCTAATACATCAACTGTTACAGGACTAACGTTGTCGGTCGTTGCTTGGTCGTCTAGCGCCACTGGTGGCATGTTGGAATAGGTGGTGACATTTACCGTGCCAATGTCGGTGCCGCCTTGGCCATCGCTAATGCCATAGTGAATGGTAATAACGCCAGAATAATGCGGGTCACCCTGATAATACACTTGGCTGTCATCAAAAGTGACTGTGCCGATATTGGCAGATGCTGAGGTAACGGTTAACGGATCTTTATCATCATCGTTATCATTAACCAAAACATCAATAGCGACATAATGTTGTTGGTTTAATTGGGCTTCATCGGCAGCTGCGACAGGTAATGCATTGCCGTTGTTAAGTACCGAGACACCGCCGGGATCAATAATGTGGCCATTGAATACACCGTCATCATCGTTATCACCGCCGTCTTGGATAACCAATTGTACACACCAATAATCAGCTACTAAGCCCGGTTTCCATGGGTTGTTAGGGGTGTCGTTGGTATTTGGTGGCGGACAATAACCGGGTTCGCCAGCCGTTGACCAAAGGCTATTGTGTTGATCTTCGACAAAATCACGCCATTGGCCGCTTGGTAACAACTTACGATAAACAGCTGCTGGCGGAATAGGTTTACGCTGTGGAATAGCGATAGCAAACGAGTTGCCACTATTCATCGAGCCATGAGCGATAAAGTCAAAGATGCCGCCGACATTGGTTGCGTCAGGATCGGCGACCAATTTGTCGCTTGTTTGGTCTTGGAAGTCTTCGCGGCTAATTTGTGCTCCGCCACCGTTGCCACCAATAGTTGAAGGGCCACGGCGTAAGCAGAATCCGGCGTTGCCTTCAATTAAGTAACCGTCAAATTGCGCTTGGTTTTGCTGCAACACATTACATTCGTCGATGCGGTCGAGGTAATCAGGAATAAAGTCGCCATCGCTGTCTTGGTATCCTTCCTCATTGTCGGGGATCAAATCGCCATCGCTGTCGATACTGGTCAGTTGCTCGAGTTGTGCAATTATTTCTAAATTAATATGGTTGTATTCCCCCAAAGTTTTGCCGTTATTATCGGTGATCTTTACGTCTATTTTAGCGTAACCAATAGTAAAGTCAGTTAATGCAAACTGCAGTTGATTGGTAACAAGACTAAGGTTTTCGATTACTTGATCGTTATACGTCCACTTAAAATGATAATTTTGATAGTTTTCAACGTTAGGATAGGTAGCAGTAATAGTGACTACGCCTTGATCTTTGGCCAGTAAGAATCGCTGCTGCTCACTTTGTGATACTTCAAACTCAACCAAAGCTTCTGGTTGGGTTTGCGCCAATAAAATCAGGTGATTTGACTTACTTCCTGCATTGACCTCATTGGTTAGCTTCACTTCAATTATCTCGTCAGTATCGGCTAAGAGAGGCAGCAAAGAATCAAGGTTGATAACTGACTCTGTGCCTTTTCGGATAATGATTTGACCCGTTGTTAGCGGTTGCATTTGAGCTGAATTACCGCTTAACACCTGATATGCAACGCTTAAAGGATAAATAGGCGCTTCACCATTAAGGTAAACCGCAACTTGCATTGAGTCACCGCGTACAATTGTTTGATCTTTATGGAGCGACACCAGTGGATGGACACAAACGGTCTGATTTTTTATGGTTCTAACCCCATAGCTGTCTGTTGCTTGCCAGCGGGCATTGTTAATTCCAGCAGGGTAAAGCAGTCGACCGTCAAGCAGTGAAACCGGTAAGGCATTACCAAATCTGTCTAGTGCTGTAGCCTCGCCTAAATCAACCTTGGTATAAAGTGCGTTGGCATTTACAGTTAAGTCGCCACAAAGGTCAGAAGGTACCGTTACTTCTGGCGCCAATTCGCTTGGATAATTTACCGTTGCGATTGCACTACTTTTGCTTTCACCGCTGCTGATGGTGTAGCTAATTTGAATTTCGCCAGTGATACCTTCGGCTGGGATATATTCAATTTTATTATTAACAACGCTCAGTTCACCAAAACTAGTAATGGCTTGTAGCTCGATAGCTAGATTGTCATCAAACAGATCGTTGGCTAATACATCTAAGACAATTGATTGGTCAGAGGTAATAGTAAACTGGTCATCAACGGCTAGCAATGTAATGGCTGGCGCGGCAACGCTAATGGTTACTTTTGCCTCACTGGTGCCAAGTAATGGATCTGTTACTTTAAACATAAAGCTGTCGGTGCCTTCAAAGTCTGCCGCAGGCACATAGCTTAAGTTAGCACCACTGCCCGTAAGTACTCCATTTGCTGGTGGCTGTGATATGACATAAATTAAGGCATCATCATTACTGTCACTGGCGGTTAGCTCAATAGCAACTGCGGTTGCAGCTAACGTACTGACTGATTGTGATTTAGCGACAGGAGATTGATTAAAGTTAGGTGTATACGACTTTAAATGCGTTGCTTTGTTACTGTTACCTGAATTGTCAGTGATGGTGATGCTTGAGTCTATCTCTACACTGGCGTTTAAATCGCTAAAGCGAACCGCAATACTAAATTTACCCAAGCTATCAACTGGCCCACTATAGGTTTGGCCATTAATAATAAGCGTGACAACATCACCCGCTGAAAACTCACCAGCGACTTGCCCTGTTACGGTTAACGATAAACCTTGTGGGTGCTCAATAATGGCATTGCGGTCAATGTCATTTACTCGAATTTTCACCACGGGCAGCAGGGTGTCTATTGCAAAATTAAGGTTGTTACCTTGGCCTAAATTGCCCGCGTTATCGGTGAAACTGTCATTGGCGACGTTTATCGTGATGCCGCCAATGCCGTTATCATTGAGTGGTGGGGTATAGGTTGCTGTCCAGATATTAGGGTTAATGGTCTGAGCTAAGTCCGCTAAGCTGCCTTTTGTTGCGGTAATATCACTGAGGGTAAACCCACTAATCACTTCGTTAAACTCAAAGCTAATGGTACTGGTTTGATCTATCAGCACGTTGTTATTGTTGGTACTAATAGCCAAAGTTGGTGCGTAATCAATAGCGATGGTTTCGGTCACGTCAACATTGGCTGTGTTACCTGCGTTATCAGCTGTGCTAATACTGGCGTTAATGTTGCTGTTTGCTAACAAATCAGCTTCGTTAACTTCGATGCTAAATTTACCGCTGGCATCGACCGTGCCGGCATAGGTTTTACCGTTAACCGTTAAGGTGACGGGGTCGTTCTCATTAAAATCGCCGGTCACTTGTCCGGTTATTGTTACGACATTACCTTGAGCGTTAGTACCTGTTACGTAGGAGGTTGGCTCAAGCGTAATGACAGGTACGGGCAATTTGGTGTCTATGGTTAGGTTTATTTGCGCGCCTTTGCCATTATTACTGGTGCTGTCGAGGTAGCTATTGTCGGCAATGATGATGGTTGCTTGGCCGTCAAAATCTGCCGTTGGTGTAAAAGTAGCTGTCCATTTGTTTTGGCCCGATACTTTTGCAAAACCGCTCAAGCTGCCATTGGTGGTTGTAATATCACTGAGTTCAAAGCCACTAACCACTTCACTAAACGTAAAGCTAACAATGCTAGTGTCTTGGGCTTTGAGCTGAGTCTTGTCGGCGCTAATAGTTAGCGTTGGTGCGTAATCAATAACCACCGCTGTATTGACATTGGCACTGGCAGTGTTGCCGGCATTATCGGTGGTGCTAATACTGGCGTTAATGTTGGGGGTCGCTACTAAATCGTCTTCGTTAACTTCGATGCTAAATTTACCGCTGGCATCAACCGTACCTGTGTAAGATTTGCCATTCACAGTTAAGGTAACGGTGTCATTGAGTTTGAAGTCGCCAGTGACTTGTCCAGTTACCGTTACGACATTACCTTGGGCGTTAGTACCTGTTACGTAGGAGGTTGGCTCAAGCGTAATGACAGGTACGGGCAATTTGGTGTCTATGGTTAGGTTTATTTGCGCGCCTTTGCCATTATTACTGGTGCTGTCGAGGTAGCTATTGT
>Ga0209396_1003372_pt1 | contig 16181 bp, 17 predicted proteins | sample GOMGulsemesocosm_6_FD_184638 | JGI IMG/M metagenome (GOLD analysis project Ga0209396, IMG submission 184638) | Methane-oxidizing microbial communities from mesocosms in the Gulf of Mexico - GOM8C Gulf of Mexico (SPAdes) (version 2) | ecosystem: Environmental > Aquatic > Marine > Cold seeps...
TCACTAGAAACAAGGGGCTCGAGAACAACAGGTTTGAACCCAATTGCGTTGCTATAATACTCTAGGACACGAAGATCGGAAATTCCCACCTGATACCGACCAACCTTCAACATATTGTACAAGGATTTTTCATCCACGGTGTCTATCCGTTTAAAGTCTAACGAATCAAATTTCGACCCATAACTATATCCGGTAACCGTTCCAATATTATAGGGAAGTAAGCTTTCGAGTGTGCCATCATATGCAATACTCACATTGCTCAACCTATAAAACCCAAGTAATTCAAACACTAGATTTTCTTTCGGGAAATCCAGGAATTTTCGTCGTTCCGCTGTACTGTATAGGGGCATAACGGCATCAAGCTGACCTCTTTCGGCCATTTTCAACATTCTTAGCCAAGGTAGCGGGTCGAAAGTAACGTTCTTGATACCCAAGCGTTTTGCTGTGCCTCTAATAATATCGGGTACTAACCCAACAACCGTGCCATCTTTAGTCCAATGATAGGGTGGATAGTCCTGAATCCCCTTTCCTATCACCAGAGTTTCAGGCAAAGAGCCAGCTAGCGATTGGGCTGAGGATAGAGCGAGAAGTATGCTCGCAATTATAGTGTTCCTGATCCACATCTTGATTTTCCTGTGCGCGTATTTTCCATCAATTTAAGCATCAGAATTTCACATTTGGAAGAAAAGCCGGATAGTTACAACCCTGTATTGGGGCGGGTGGTCCGGCTCTAATAAATGGTATTCAACATACAGTTTTGCAGAACCTCGCTAAAGCGGGGTTGATCAAAATCGATACAATGAATTAAGCCATAATGTCTGCAACTGGCCGACTGCGTCATATCCCACACTAATAAATAAGTTCTGCTATCGGCAGGTCATGACACGTTGAAAAGGCCCTAATTACATGCATTTAATGAGCCCATCCTTCTTTTAGAAAGTTATGGGTTTACCACTGCTGCGCGACCTTTTTCCAATCCAAAATAGGGGATACCATCCTCGCAGCTATAGCCGATGCATTTAGTGCAGACAAACCTTCTCTAAATGAATTTGTTGCTGCTAAGCAACAGAACTTGATTTATGAGCCTGTTATTTACAATCATAATGATAATATAAGCGATTCAATATGGCTATAGTGATCCATTATGTATTGTTATATCTGAGTTGCTTTAATCCACTAAATGAGTAGAAGCCGAACCCAGACGCATAGGCTTAAACTTCGCCGGATACGGTTAACCAAGCAGCAATTGTAAACTCTGCCGGGCCCAGCAACTGGCTATAGCAACAGAGGAAATCGCTAAATTATCGGAAAACCTTCGGCAACTTGTCGGACATTTCAGGATGGTATGAAACGCCTAAAGGCTGGAGTAGGTTCCCTTAAATCCACTATCTACTCTGTACATCCTAAAGCGTTTTTCTAATTGGAATAATGGCCGCTCTTGGCCGATTGATGCAAACTAAGCAGGTGAGTAGCCAATTACAAAGCCACTTCACCTTTGCACCTATATTTCAGTTTTTTCAGCAAGCTCTAGGGCATCATCTAAATCGATACCTAAATATCTAACTGTGCTTTCTAATTTTGTATGTCCTAGTAGCAGTTGTACTGCACGTAAGTTTTTTGTTCGGTTATAAATCAGCGCTGCTTTTGTTCGGCGCATTGAATGTGTGCCGTAAGCGGTAGTGTCTAGTCCAATGCTACTAACCCAACTTTTAACGATACGTGAGTATTGCCTAGATGATATATGCCTCTTCTTATTCGAGCAGCTTGGGAATAAATAATCATTTGGTTGGTATCCTGTTAATCGAACCCAATCAATGACAGACTCTTGCGTGCGAGGCATTATTTCAAACCTAACAGGAGTTTGAGTTTTCTTTTGTAATATCATAGCTCGAGATTGAATTATCGTGCCTAAAAATACATCCCTAATTTTCAAACTAATAAAATCACAGGATCGTAGTTTGCTGTCAATTGCGAGATCGAACATCGCCAGCTCACGGTAGCGTTGTTTAAGTTGTAGCCTTATTCTTATTTCCCATATTTCTCTAAGTTGAAGTGGTTTCTTTTGCCCCACCAATTTGCCTTTGTTCCATGGTACTTTTGAAATATGATTGTGTTGAACCGCCATGATAGTCTCCTATTTGTGCTCTGGAGACCTTAGTATTATGTTTTTCACAAAGAGCGAACAGCGCGCTCTAAATAAATATGAGAGCTACTGAAAATGACACATTGCAGACATTTTTAATACGAGGAATTATCACTATGAGATGCTTGGATTAAACTCTCTGTTCTAAATAAAACATATCGTGCCTACCTTTGCTATTGTCGGAGTAACTCTACAATGGCGGACTTTTTAATCTCAAGTATACGTCCTTCTTTTTCCATTATTTTCAGAATACGTGTTAACTCAGGGATAAGCGCTTTGTTTTTCTTATGAACATAGTGATAAAGCTTAAGATTAACAATTGCAGGCTCTATTGGGTAGATATTAGCAAGGCCAAGTTTTTTTGAAGTAAGCAAGCCCTCGATTCGAGTACTAACGACAACTTCTGTACGCCCTCTATCAAGCATTTTGAAAACCTGATCATTAGTTGTTACAGGATATACATTCATGCCTTGAGACCCAGCCTCAGCGAATTTGGCACCAATTCTTAATCCTATAGAAAAGTACTTTAAATGATCCCAAGAATCAATTTTCAGTCCCTTGGTTTTTGAAAAAACCATCCCTTCGATTGCATTTATTGGAACTGGCACTCGAATTAGATTTGGGTATAGATTCTCTAATCCAATTATTCTATGAATATCTCCATCCAATACACCAGAGTTCGCATTCGAAAGTGCTCTTTCCGAAGGCAATACCTCAGTTGATATATGAATATTCAAGCGGCCATAAGCTTCTTTAAGTATCGTTTCTGAAATATCAGCGGAATAATCGAGTGGGCCCGATTTTGCAAACACTAAACTTTCTGCGTAGCCAGAACCACAGAAAACGAAATACAGGCTAGCTGTGAAAAAATATAGAAATTTCATTTATTAGCTCCAAGAACAACGGGTATCATCAATCAGTGTATATATATCAATACAAAACTAATCAAGTGATAAACTTCTACTAAGAAATACTTAACAGATAGTCTCTATAAGCTGAGAAGAACCACAATAGTTTATTGTTAACGACGCTTGAATAAGAAAAACTCTATTTTTTAAATGCTGATTCTGACTCATGTATTTTAATCAAGAATGTCTGCAATAGGCCGATTCTAGCCATCCACAGCAGTAAATCATAGAAGCAGGTGAGCGACTAAGACCAAAGTCGCTTCACCTTATCTACTATATTTCTGTTTGCTCAGCCAACTCCAGAGCATCATCTAAATCGATTCCTAAATATCTAACTGTACTTTCCAATTTTGTATGCCCTAGTAGCAACTGTACTGCGCGTAAGTTTTTTGTTCGTTTATAAATCAGTGCTGCTTTTGTTCGCCGCATTGAATGAGTGCCGTACGCGGTCGTGTCTAGGCCTATGCTTCGTACCCAGTTTTTAACGATACGGGAGTATTGTCTAGAAGATATATGATTCTGTTTGTTTGAACAGCTAGCAAACAAATAATCGTTTGGATGACACCCTGTTAAACGAACCCACTCGAGAACAGACTTTTGCGTGCGTGGCATTATTTCAAATCTGACGGGAACTTGGGTTTTCTTTTGTAATATCATTGCCCGAGACTGGATTATTGTACCCAGAAATACATCCCGCATTTTTAAGCTAATAAAATCACAGGATCGTAATTTACTGTCAATTGCAAGATCGAACATCGCCAGTTCACGATAGCGCTGTTTAAGTTGTAGCCTTATTCTGATTTCCCAAATTTCTCTAAGTTTAAGTGGTTTCTTTTGACCTACCAATTTACCTTTGTTCCATGGCGTTTTTGAAATAGTACTGCGTTGAGTCGACATGATCGCCTCCATTTACGGTTCTGGAGACCTAAGTTTTACCAGTAAGGGGTCATGCATCAAGATAACGGGTCAAAAATGAATTAATCTCTGAATTTGATGGTAACTTGGATGACATTTCTAATCATGCTCATATATAGGGCAAGGGATTTAGTTACCGTCAAATTGGTTGGACTTGACACATAGCTGCTGTCTTAACAGATCTGGTAACAGGCACTTTGAAAACCAAGTATGCGTCTAGAAAACTAGGGCTTACCATAACGTCCCAAACCCTTACTCTTCCTCTCGAAGTTTCTTTTAAGAAAAATAATTACAAAACAGACTAATATAATCAGGCTAGCTACAAATTGATTCGACATAAATAAGTGCAGATTCACAGGACTGGCGTAACTGGCTTGCGGACGCCTTAGCCCTTAGCTGGACTAAAAGACCTAATATTATTGAATTGAGTAAATGTGCAGTGCTTGCCGTATCGAGCCCTTTTATTAAAGCACCCTCCGCCGCCGCATTATCCAACGAATTTTTAACTGCCGCAGGTATGCGTTTGAAATAATGTTCAAGTACTAAGTTACTGGCAGCATCTTGATTCGAAAACTCTATCGATGTATTGCACAGCATACAGCCGGGGTTGTCGTCGTTATCTCCTAAGAAGGCCTCAAAGCACAGCTTGATTTCATCTATACCAGCGGTAGTCGCTTCTAGAAATCCAAAGTTATTTTGAAAATTCACCTCGTAATAGCGAATTAGTGCCCTATCAAAGAGTTTTTTGTTCGATCCAAACTCAGCATAAAGACTGAATTTATTGATGCCGACTTGTTCTACTATTTCCGGGGTGGAAATTGAGTGGAAGCTTTTTCTATGGAAAAGTGCCAGCGCTTTATCTAGCACTTCATCAGGATCGTACTTTTTAGGTCTGCCCATTTTTATTCCAAATTTATCAATGCAAATAATAACTATCTATTAAGTTAGTTATTTGTTGACCAATAAGCAATCTTTTATTATAACTAACTACATGGTTAGTTATAATAAAACCATTCATACCAATTCACGTAATTGGTTAGTCAATTAGTTAAGGAATTAAAATGAATAGAATCGTTACATTTAGCCAATATGGTGGTCCACAAGTTCTGTCTATACAAAAACAAAATAAGGTAAGTGATTTACTCAATGATGAAGTGTTAGTCAATATGTCTGCCTATGCCCTTAATCGGGCAAATGTGCTATTTCGAGAGGGAAACTACATTAACCAAGCTCAATTTCCGTCACGTATTGGCGTAGAAGCCGTGGGGATAGTTGAAAAAATAGGTGAAGATGTACTGAATTTTTCTGTTGGAGACAGAGTGAATTTAGTTGCACCGGAAAATGAAAGTACCAGCGGCTATTTCGCCGATTTTAATATTGTAAATCAAAATAACTTATTGCCGGTTCCTTCTGCATTGACAGATCTTGAGGCCGCCACTTGCTGGGTACCGTTTTTAACCCTATACAAAAACTTTGTTGAGGCAGATTTTGTCAAAGAAGGGAGCTGGGTGATATTACCTGCGGCGAGCAGCAGTGTGACATTAGCAGCAAATCAGCTGGCAAGACATTTTGGTGCCAAAACAATAGGTTTGACCCGTACTCGTGATAAAGTCGAGCAACTGAAAGCTCTTGGTTTCGATGAAATAGTTGTAACACAAGAAGAAGATATAGAACAAAGAGTAAAAGAAATTACTGGTGGTGGCGCAGATTTTGCCTTTGATCCGGTAGGTGGCGCTAATCTTACGCAGATTATTAACTCAATGAAATATGGCTCCGAAGTATGTGTGTACGGTCTTCTAGCAGGCAATACTACAGAGCTTCCAATATTTCCTATGATGCTCTCCGGTGTTAAAATATCATGCTATACCGTCTTGGAATTATTTATAGATCCGATCCGAGCCAAACAAGCCATCAACTTCTTTTTTCCACTTTTTGAACAAAGAAAGTTACTACCGATAGTAGACTCGCAAGTTTTTGAATTAAATAAAATTGTTAATGCGTTTGAATATCTTGAATCCAATCAGCAGGTTGGTAAAGTTGTTATTCAAAAATAACCCAGTTTAGATTGTAACGGGGTCGTGTAACAGGGTCACCTCTTTCCCCTTGCTTTAAGTCAGCAGGAAAGGCCGGATCCTGTTCGTTGAAAACCTTGATACTTATAGCTTGTATATTGAGAGCGACTATCTGAATGAAAAACCACTGAGTCAGATTGACGAAACCTCTTGGAGCCTCCATTTCAATCAATTTAATTTCACACTATGAATACCACGATCTTGCACTTTTTTCACCGCATATTTAATTCTGTCGGCTAATGAAAATGACTGCAATAGGCCGTTAACCAACCAGGCCCATCAGCGTCAAATAGTTAGGATATGACACAAAGCGTACTTTTGTAGATCAGGAATTAACACCTAGATAACAGATAATAAAATAATTGGCTAAAGTTAGCGACGAAGGAACAGTCACACAGAATGTTTTACACTCTCAAGCCAACTATTCTTGGCTTTGTTCTGCCTTTAACTCTAACACCATTAGTTTCGCACTATGACCATAACTTAGACAAATTACCGCATTGGGCATATGCAAAAAGCCAAACTTACCCCAAAAGCCACTAGAGTTTTGAACAGCCACTAATAGTATTTTCTTGTACCCCTGAATTTTGGCGGTTTCGATTAGGTTTTCCACTAACTTTATAGCTATACCTTTACCTTTTGCTTCGTGAGCTAAAGCTAGATCATGTAAGTATAAATTTACACTACTAGTTACAGGGGATATTTCATGTAATTTTGGTGGTAACTCACTTGGCCACGGATGTGCCAATAAATAAGCTGAAATAATATTATCGTGTTCTAAATATACAGAACAAGTATTAGGTGATGAAAGCCACTTACTTTTTAGGATCTCTACGTCTTCAGGTGGGATTTCAACATAAGCCTCTTCTTGAATTTTTAAAATATCAACCCAAGAGTTTTCAGTTATTACACTAATAGACATGACTTAACCTCTGAGATATAACATGGTAAGGGCCTATAACAGAAGACTCTTCAATGGGCTATTTAACGTTATTCATTGATGACTGACAAGGGAAAATGCACACCTCACCGGATGTCTCCTTCTGACCGATACCGACAATTGCCAATCCTAGTTTCAACTTCAAAATATTACTTAGCTTGACCACCAGATTATAAAATATTAATGTGGGTTTAAGGAACAATACATTCGAATTATCACTTGTTATAACTTTCCTGTTATGACAGAGGCAATGGCGTATGAATACTTTACAGATCAGGTACTACTAAGATCATTCGAATCTAGTTGCTTCATTCCTTTTAGTGCGACCTTACCATCAACAACAGTGTAAATCGGAACAAAAGCACTGTACGCAACTTTACCAACTGAACTAGTAATTTTATAAAATTGATTCAATTCAACTTTTAAAGTTAAACTACCACCGGATGAAATGCTCAACATTTGCTTTTTTGAAGGCTCTGGACGCTTAATCATTTTCCCGACATACGGATAAAGCCCACCCTCAGGTGAATAAACTTGAAAGAGGTTTTTTGTCAATTCACCTTCCCCAGCGACATCCCATATAGCTAGATATATATTATCCACTAATGAATTTCTGAAAGCCAACTCAATACAGTCACCAAAATTTTCTCCAACATCAGAGATAGTGACACTCACACCAGACATCTCATCACTCTGCGCTTGCACACTATTCATAATTAGACTTATTAGAATAAAAGCTGTTTTTATATATCTTCGTCGAGGATTCCGCATAATATTCATAGCGCCCTTATTCAATATAGATTTTTATGGCAATTTTGAAGCAAGATAATGGTAAACATCTAGAGCAGTTGAAGTCTTCGAGAGATATTAAACGTTAAAGACTAATGAATGGCAAGACACTGCCATGAAACCTGATTCAAGCTCAGCAATATGTCTCCTTTTGATACAAAGAGAACTTTGAGAATTCGAGATTAATTCAAAGTACCATTACCCTGAGCTAAATCTCTGAGCTGCATTTTAAATACGCTTCTTTGGCAATTAAATTATCTGTTTTTAAACACATGATTCACAGTTCTGGATAAACTGCAGTATTGTGTTAATAAAACTAGAATACTGAGACAATCACTTTCGCAACATTGTGTTGTACTTGTAATGTTTGATTGGTGAGCACCACCACCACTAACTCTTTGTCTGGGACAACAAAATATTGATTTGCAAAACCTGCACCACCTCCACCGTGGCCTATTAGTTCAACCCCTCGGTCAAACCAAGTTTTTGTACCGTAACCTAAAGCCACTTCTTTTTCACCACTTGCTACCTGCGCCTTTTCCCCTGCAAAACGACCACTGTAAAGTATCTTGTTTGTACTTTCTTGAGACAAAATACGAATGCCATCAAGCTCTCCTTGATTGAGTAACATTTGCCCAAAACGACTCATATCTACTCCAGTACCAATCAGTGAAGTTGGTGCCGCATAATCTGTATGCATGAGTTTTAGCCAATGCCGATCCCCAGCTTTTCCTTCAGTCATCGAGTCTAGCCCGCCCTGTGGACCCATAAATTTGAGTAACAAGGTAATGAAATGATAATAATGATGTGATCCTTTAGCTACTTTTTCAAACATATCAGTCCGATAAATAAGATCAGTATGATTCATATTAAGCGGTGTTAAAATAAACTGGCGAATATATTCTTCATAGGTTCCTCCCGACACAGCTTCAATCACGGCACCTAACAATACATAACTAATATTACTATATTTGCTGACAGTACCGGGAGGAGTAACAAGGGTTTGATAATCTTGCAGCCTTTCATTAACCATGCGGGTTTCACCATAACGTGGTTCTCCATCAAGATGGATCCAAGCTGCCATTTTGCTATCAAAATCAGGTAGGCCAGAAGTATGACTCAACAAATGATTGATAGTGACCTCAACCGGAGCACCAGAGTCATCCACAGGTGAGTAATTTGGCAGATAAGTATCAATTGCTTCATCCAACGATATTATGCCTTGTTCAACTAATTGAAAAATAGCGACTGAAGTAAAAGATTTCGTCATCGACCAAAAATGAAAGACATGCTCTTTAGTTACTTTTTCACCAGTAAGTCCATTAGCGATCCCATAGGCTTTTGAGAACACCGGTTTCCCTCGTTTTAAGACAGTAACATCCATTGCTGGCGGTATACCTTCAATAACGAGTGCTGATAAATAATTATCAAGGTCTTTAACTGTTTTTACATTGCTTGACTGTACGCTAGGTTTTGGTGCCAATACTATAAATTGCCCGATGTAGAGAGCAGCTCCTAGAATAAAAACAGTGAGAGTTATACTCCCCCATTTAGCCAGTTTTTTTAGTTGATTTTTCAATCTGTCTTCATCCCTTTTTGAATTGACATCCATTTATCACATTTCAGCTTAAATCCAGTGTCGCTTTTACCTAGCCACATCAGGCAGGGTATTCTTCGCTAAGCTTAGCATCCAATGCTTCAGGAAACATTGTCGTTTGAGTTCGACTCTCGCCTTCAATATAACAGGTCATAGAGATCCTTTCGATAACCAAGGGTACTATAACAACAAAGCAGTTTTCACACCGCCTGGACACAAAAGAGACGTTTCTAAATGGATTATTGTCGCGAATAAATGTTCAGATTAAGCTTTATAAGCCGAAGTCAATCGGCCTTCATCATGAATAGCTTTAGCTTGAATTAACCTAAAATACAGCTATAACGCAACTGCTATAAAATATAGAATTTATGGCAGCAGACATACCAAAAGGAGAGTGTAAATGTTATTTATCACCAACAGGGAACCAATAAGTTCAGTAAGGGTAATATCAAAAAACAAAAAAACCTTATGAGTTTGATTTTGATAAAAACGCACCGGCAAATTCAGTTTACTACTGTCATCGGGTTTCAAAGAATAATTACCAAGAAATTGGTTCACAAAAGCTAATGTCAGCACTAAAAGAGAGTAAAGCTAAACAGCTATTATTTTTCATCCATGGCTTTTCAAACCTACCGGAAGCTGACATTTTTCCACGAGCCGAAAAGTTTCAAAAGTACTTTGATAGTAAAGAAGAAAACCTTATTCAAGTGATCCCCTTAATATGGCCTTGTGATGACGATATAGGGATAGTGAAAGACTATTGGGATGATCAAAAATCGGCGGATGCCAGTGCAGCATCATTTTCTAGAGTTCTTCAATTTTTTATGGACTGGAGAGCCAAAGCTGCTGATGATGCCCCCTGCCTTAAACGCATGAATATCCTTGCTCACTCAATGGGCAATAGAGTACTTACAGAAACATTATCTTCATGGGAAAAATATGACTTAGCTAATGGTGTCCCACTCATTTTTAGAAATACTATTTTGATGACTGCCGATATTGTAAATGAATCTTTAGAGACTAATCATAAAGGTCGATTAATTAGCGAGTCTGCTCGAAATGTCTCTGTTTATTACGCACCTGATGACTTAGCACTTCGATCCAGTAAAATTTCCAACGTGAAAAACATGGTTGCTTCAAGACGTTTAGGCCCCGAAGATATAAACAAAGTTCAATCTAATGTTCATGCTATTGATTGCGCCGATTTAATAATCAATATGATAAATCTAAGGATCATTCATATTTGCTAGATGATGGGAATAATTAATAGACCGTGTCTTCAAACATATATAACTCAATAAAAACAGGGAGAGTAGCAGTTGATGATAAGCAGAAAAGGCAACATATTTTGTAATTAGATGTGCGCTAGTACACTTAATGGGGAGGCAAGACATATAGCTCACGTCAGTTATGTGTATTAGCGTTGTGGTACTAACTAGGATCTAATGAACGAGAGACTTTACCGCCACGCTCGGTCTAAAACTAAAAAGGGCTTACTTGTGAAAGTATGCCCTTTAAGTAACTACGAGTATTTTCCCATAGTGTTTTTTATGCCCACAATACTAACCGGGCAGTAGCAATCTATTAGATAGCGACAATGTTTTCAGCTTGTGGGCCTTTTTGGCCTTGAGTGACAACAAACTCAACGCGCTGGCCTTCAGCTAACGTTTTGAAACCTTCGCTAGCGATCGCAGAGAAGTGTGCAAAAACGTCTGGGCCAGACGCTTGCTCAATAAAACCAAAACCTTTAGTTTCGTTGAACCATTTAACGGTACCAGTAGTTGTATTAGACATAATATTATCCTGTAATTTAATAAATTAAGTGCGCCGATAAGACCGCATTTTTTGATGTTTCAGACTGAAATTTTGTAACACGTGGAAACTACAGGACGAGAATTTACGTAATGGAGAATTCAAACAAGAGACTTTCTTTCGAGCTGCGGGCACTATATAGAAGCCCTTAATTGAGGTCAAATGATTTGTATGTTTTTTGACCAGCTCTGTTTGTCCTATAGAACTCTAGTAAACGCTTTATTATATATTAACGATTAATCTCCTCCTTATTTATTCAAGTAAAAGTAGCAGTGAAAAGTCTGCAATTAGCCGGTTGGAGGCTACGGCCGGTTCCTCTCATTTTGTCAGGCGTTGTCACAGACTGTGTATAAACTGAGCTTAAGCCGTTAATTCGTTATATCTCAGAAAACAGGAGACTCCCGGCCTACCCGATTTAATTTCATCGTCGACGACCAAAAGAAATACCTTGTATTGCTGACACTATTTTCCATTTTTCTTGAAATTGTAACCCCTCTTGTAGGAGTTCTTATGCAGTATCGTTTTGCAAACCTTTGTATATCTGATTTCGAATAGGTATGCCAAACCATGCATCATAGGCAGCGTTCATAGAGGCAAGATATAAAGTAATGTGCTGGGTCTACAAGTATTTCCTAAATTAGGATATCGGGGCTAAATCTGGATTTAATCGGATGTTTCTGCGGCTGTAATTCATACACTATTAGGTTTATTGGACTATAACCCTACCAAATAACAACTTTCTCAAAGGATAGAGGTTCGCTATGGAATCTGCATCGTTTTTTGACAATGATAAATATATGCCACACGGTGTATGCTACTCATGGCAACCCGAAATTTTATGGACCACAGCCATATCTGATGTTGTGATAGCCCTCGCTTATTTTTCGGTTACCGCTGCAGTGATTGTGTTTGTGAAACGGCGCAAAGACTTACCTTACCCTTGGTTTTTCATCCTAGCGGGCTCGATCATTTTTGTTGCCTGTGGTCTATCCCATTTAGTCAGCGCAATCGTAATTTGGCAGCCTATTTACGGGATCTCAGCTATTGTCAAAGCAATCACTGCAATCGCCTCGATGTCGACCGGAATAATTATCTGGTGGGTGTTGCCTTTTTTTCTCAAATTGCCCAGCCCCACCATGTTAGAACAAAAAAATGAAGCATTGCAGTCATCGATGAAAAAGTTAAATTTTGCTCAAGATCAGCTGGTAGAATCTAGAAAAATGGCGTCTTTAGGAGGTTTAGTCACTGGGGTAGCCCATGAGATTAACACCCCAGTAGGCACTGCGGTCACAGCGGTGACACATTTAATTGATTTTACCGACAACTTAAAATTTAGTCTGTTGACTACCGATATGTCGGTCACAGCATTCAACAAATTTCTAACAGAAGTCACTACATGTTCAACCATGATCAATAAAAATTTAATCAGAGCCAGTGATATTATTACCAGTTTTAAACAAGTGGCTGTTGATCAATCAGACAAACATATACGGTTATATAACGCTAAAAAATATATGGATGGGGTCTTGATGAATCTGCGACCAATGGTTGGACAAACACCCTATGAAATCACGCTGAGCTGCGCTGACGATATTGAAATTTATGGTGACCCAGCAGATGTCGCACAAGTTTTCACCAATTTAGTGATGAATTCCTTACAGCATGGCCTTGATGGGATGGAGGAAGGACAGATTAGCATAGCAGTTTCCCAGCAAGATCAGACTATTTTGATCCATTATCAAGACAATGGTCGCGGGATGAGTGCAATGCACCTAGAACAAATATGTGAACCATTTTTCACCACCAAACGTGGTTTAGGCAGCAGTGGTTTAGGTATGCATATTGTTTATAATCTAGTGACGCAGTCACTCAATGGAACGATTGATTGTGCCAGTGAAGTAGATCATGGGACACAGTTTACGATTAAATTTGCTGCCAATAGTGGTCAATAACCGACTGACACATAGTAATTGTACTCTCTGATAATAGTTATTATCAAAACATTGTCATTATGTGAGTACTCAGCTGAATCCAATATAGGGTGTTATTTGCTTGCATACTGGGCGCGTTTAATTTTCATTGTAGCGCCTGTTGATTACCTCAAGGGTCACTCATTGGAAGCTTCCTCTATACGCTAATCAGCTATCTCTTGGATGCAATAAATTCTATAGTTGACGCATAGCTACCGTTTTAACCAACCTGATAACAGGCACTTTGAGAACCAATTATGCGCCTAGAAAACTAGCCACTTGCCGTTGCCTAATTGGGATTAAATTAGATTTATTTCTATGTATCACCTTCAATACCACAGCTATAATCCCTATAGTGTCTAGGTAAGCAAGCTACTGGATAATATATTTTCCTAGCATCAGATAATGAGGAAGTATATCGAAATGAATACGAAGCTTGCTAAGTACTTCATATTTTCCTTCCATGGCATATCGATTGGGACATTATTTATGATTTTTTCCAAAAAAAATATTTCAGTAATCTACTTCACTTTATTTGTTGCTATCAGTCAGAATGTTTGGTCTCAGAAGGTGCGAATGGTTACCACTGACTGGGCACCTTATTACGCTTCGACCTTAGAATCTGGAGGTGTTGTAGCAGAACTCGTGCAGAGCGCTCTTCTAAGGGGAGGACATGAATCAAGTCTCAGTTGGTATTCTTGGATCACAGCAATGAAAATGGCAAAAAATGGTTCTGCTGATGCTGTAATGGGAGCCTATTACTCAGAAGAACGTGCTGAAATTTATAATTATAGCGAGCCCATTTTCTCAGTGGATGTGGGATTGATAGCTCTGAAATCTTTAGGTATAGATAAGTATGAGGGGCTGCAGTCACTTGATCCTTACCTGATTAGCGTGATGCGCGGCTGGGTGTATACACAGGAGTTCGACAACGCTGATTTTCTAAACAAACAAATAGTCGTTAATCAAGTTTTTGCCGTTCGTATGCTTTTTGCCAAGCAAGTTGATATTGTTGCTGCCTCAATCTCAGTGTTTAAGCATGAAGCTAATTTTTTAACCAATAGTAAAAATCAGGACATTGTCGTGTTAAATCCTTTACTTGATTCAAAGCCTTTGTATCTTATATTCAGTAAAACGATCCCTAATTCTAAAGAATTAGTTAAGAATTTTAATGCAGGCATGGCGAGTATTCGTGCTGATGGAACATTCCAAAAAATTCTTGATAAACATGGCTTTTAACACTGAAAGATCAATATCGCTGCAAGCGTAATTATCAACCTTTGCCGCCCTCCAAAGTCCCTCTAGTAATTAAGGGGTTAAAGCGACATAATCATTTAATTATGAGTATCCAATAAAACTGTTATGCCCCTAAAATTTAAGTCACTCCAAATAGCGTTAAACATTAAAGTCAAGCCAATGGCAACGAATACCATGAGCTTGAGACAAGACAACAGAGTGTCTGCTATTAGCTGTTTGATGCCTTGCCTCAAAACTAATATATAGTATAGATCTGATCTAAAGTGGCCGTTCAGGAAGAGAGTTAACGCCGCCAATCCAGGCAGCCAAAGCACACCTAACCCGAAAATCAACATTTACTGACTACTCTGCGATGTATTTTAATACTAACGCCTCAATAATTAGCAGCCAGCGGCAAAACCGAGTTAAGGCTGTCTGGTGCTGATAGCGCATAATTATATGATTTATACCGCTCTGGATGCCATAGGATGTTCCGGGTTTAGTTGGAGCAAGTCCCATAAGTTACCGTAAAGATCCTCAAATACAGCAACCATCCCGTAGTCTTGCTCTTGTGGTTTTCTGATGAATTTTATGCCCTCAGATATCATTCGATTGTAATCTCGCCAAAAGTCATCTGTATTTAAAAAAAGAAAAACTCGACCACCTGTTTGATTTCCTACAAAATCAAATTGTTCCGGCTTAGATGCACGAGCTAACAGTAATGTAACACCATTCGAACCAGGCGGCGAAACCACTACCCAACGTTTATCTTGTGCTGGTTGATAAGTATCTTCAACAAGTTCAAATTGTAGTTTGTTTACATAAAAATCAATTGCCTCATCATAATCTTTTACAACAATGGCAATGTGTATTATTGATTGTTTCAATCTAGCTAACCTTTAAAATTCAAATTAATCCGATGCTGATTTATTTCAGCGGTATTACCTCTTAATATTGCAGATGCTCGGTTGCAAAACATGACACTAATCTATTAAAAGCTCCGCTTTAACACAGAGCGGCCGTTTTAATGAATCTGATAACAGGCTCTTTGAGAACTGAATATGCGCCTACAAAACTAGGAACTTTTCATACTAAAGCAGACGTCATTGACCTGCAGTGAAGGTCCCAAAAAGGGGATAGTGCCCTAAGATTTACCGGCTTTATCCCGTGCTTTTTCATACAATTGCTATTCCCGTTCTGCTTTTGACAGAAACGTCAAAGTGCGCTCTCTTTACTGCTAGATATTCTGGGTTAGAGAAAAAATCTTCCATGACTTGTTTGCTGGGAAATTCAATAGTAAAAACACGGTTTATCTCAGCAGATTCTTTTGATCGCAGCACTTCTGCAATCTTAAAATCATAACCGAAAGAGCCACCGACAGCCTTTAAAAGCGGTTCCATACCCTCGCGATATTTTTGGTATTCTTCATCATCAATAACATGTAGTCCGATCACTCTTTCATAAGCCATATTTATTCCTCACTGCAATTATTTTATCATTTACACTTAACCAATCAGTAGCGCAAATGCACTTCACGGTTACACCAACCTGCTTTCTAGGGAACAGTGTTAGAACAAAGACATCATCAATATCAAGTAGTTCGAGCTGCGCTAACTAGAATAATTCGATGTGCTGAGTAATATCAAGCAGCTTTACTATTAATTTTTGCGAACAAAACGTAATTGGAGGGTTGAATGCCATGCCACTGAAAAATTCACCATGACCAAAAAATGCGACAGATGCTGCTCTTTGTGGGATTTTTCAGCATAAGAAATAGTAGTTATTTTTTTGTTTTCTCT
>Ga0209396_1003374_pt1 | contig 16174 bp, 14 predicted proteins | sample GOMGulsemesocosm_6_FD_184638 | JGI IMG/M metagenome (GOLD analysis project Ga0209396, IMG submission 184638) | Methane-oxidizing microbial communities from mesocosms in the Gulf of Mexico - GOM8C Gulf of Mexico (SPAdes) (version 2) | ecosystem: Environmental > Aquatic > Marine > Cold seeps...
CCATCTTGTAATTCTTGTGCAACACGTTTAGCTACTTGCTCTCTTGATAAAGCCATTATATTTCTCCGTATTGCTTAAGTTGAAGGACGCGTAGTGACACGTTCGATACGTTTTTCAAAAGATCCTTTGATAACGCGATTAACGTAAATACCCGGTGTATGAATTTCACTTGGCCCTAATTCACCTGGTTCAACGATTTCTTCAACCTCAACAACTGTGATTTTTCCTGCTGTAGCTGCCATAGGATTGAAATTCATTGCAGTATGGCGAAAAACTAAATTACCATATCTATCGGCTTTCCAAGCTTTGACTATTGCAAATTCCCCTGTGATTGCTTCTTCTAAAATATATGGGCGACCATTAAATTCTTTTACTTCTTTACCTTCTGCTACTGGAGTGCCGTAACCCGTGGCTGTATAAAAACCAGGTATACCAGCACCACCGGCACGCATTTTTTCAGCTAAAGTGCCTTGTGGTGTTAATTCAACATCAATTTCGCCACTTAGTAACTGTTTTTCGAAAAGTGCATTCTCACCTACATAAGAAGCAATTATTTTTTTAATTTGTTTATCTTGTAACAGGATACCTAAACCAAAATCATCTACACCACAGTTATTTGAAACAACGGTTAAATCTTTAGTGCCTTGTTTTTTTATTTCGGCAATTAAGCCTTCAGGAATACCACATAAACCAAAACCACCGGCAATTACTGTATCGCCATCTTTGAGACCTTGCATGGCCTCTTCGTAACTAGAAACTACTTTATCGAAACCTGCCATTTGGGCGTGCTCCCTTAATTTGATTGATGTTATACCCGTAGTCTTTAGAAATACGGGTATATTACTACTAAAAAATAATAGCCAAATTTAATTCATTGAGAATAATAAATTGTGTAATTTACTATGACTCATTTGCTTGTATTGCTAGTGAAACTTTACTAGCTGGTGCTTTATTTAATGCTTTAGATATTTGCCAACCAGCTTTCGAGAGCCTTTTTATATCAATATTAGTCTTAATGCCAAGTCCATCAAGCATATAAATTAAGTCTTCGGTGGCAACATTTCCTGACGCACCTTTAGCATAAGGGCAACCACCTAAACCCGCTACAGCCGCGTCAACAGTGGCTATGCCAAGCTTTAAAGCAGCGTAAATATTTGTCAACGCTTGCCCATATGTATCATGAAAGTGTACAGCAAGCTTATTAGCAGGGATTTCTTTAACTAATGCGGTGATTAACGCTTCTGTTTTACCTGGTGTGCCCACACCAACAGTATCGCCAAGACTGATTTCATAACAGCCCATATCGAGCAGCATTTTTGACACTCTAACGACTTCTGAAATATCAACATCGCCTTGATATGGGCATCCCATCACGCAGCTTACATAGCCACGTACTTTAATGTTATGTTCATTGGCAAAAGACATGATTTCTTTAAATCGTGCAATACTTTCATCAATAGAACAATTGATATTCTTTTGGCAAAAAGCTTCACTTGCAGCTGTAAAAATAGCAAATTCTTTAATGCCTGCTTCAAGTGCAAGTTGTGCACCTTTTAGGTTAGGCGTTAAAGCACTAAATTCGGCACTGCTATGATCTAAAGATTCAATAACAACCTTAGAATCAGCCATTTGTGGAACCCACTTGGGTGAAACAAATGCACCAGCTTCTATATGTTTAACACCGGCATCTACTAGGCCTTTAATTAAAGCGATTTTATCTTCTGTTGACACTTTTGTTTCATTTTGTAGACCATCTCTAGCGCCTACTTCAACAACTTTAACAAAAGCGGGTAAAAGTGATTGTGGCATATTAAGCACCTTCTTGCGCTACGATGGCAAGTAGGTCGCCATGTGATACTAATTCACCTTCATCAAAACAATAACTCGTAAGTTCACCGTCGAATGGGGCTGTTAATGTGTATTCCATTTTCATGGCTTCGATTACCACAATTGCATCACCTTTTTCAACAAGCGTACCAAGATCTAATAAATGTTTTACAACGGTACCGTTTAAAGGGGCAGCTAAAGACGCATCATCATTTTCGACATCACTGACATAGTGTTTATCTTTTAATTGATATCTGTGTGTTGTTGCTAAATACATTAGCTCTATTTGCTTTTGATCTAATACATAATCAGCTGTGTATTTAACACCGTCAATATTGGCATTGATATGTTGTTCATTAATGAAGATATCTGCTGAGATTGTTTGACCGTCAATTTTTAAGCGATAGCTTGAGCCATTACATACAGCAGATATATCAGATAAGTCTGCAAATGGAATTTTGATATTATTTTCTTGATTTAATCTAAAGCCTTGTTGCTTATTCCATGCAGAACCACAATTTTGGTTTTTAATTGAATCTAAATATACAAGGCTTGCAAGAATATTGCAGATTTTAAGATCTGCATTATCATCTTGCACCAACTCATCTTGATTTTCATCTATAAAATGTGTATCTGGTTGTGCTTTAACAAAACCATCATGACTTGCTAAGTTATGTAGGAAAGAAACATTACAATGAAAACCCGCTAAATGAAATTCTTCTAATGCGGATTGTAATCTTTTAATTGCTAAATCGCGTGTTTCATCCCAAACAATCAGTTTTGCAATCATCGGATCATAAAAACTACTAATTTCACTTCCTGTGTTTACGCCTGTATCAATACGAATATGTTTTGACTCTATAGGAGTAGTAAGTAATTTTATAATACCTGAACAAGGCATGAAATCAGTTGATGGATCTTCTGCATAAATACGCGCTTCTAATGAGTGACCCGTTAAACAAATATCTCCTTGTCTTAGTGCTAAAGTTTCGTTTGACGCAACACGAATTTGCCATTCAACTAAATCAACACCAGTTACCATTTCTGTCACTGGGTGTTCAACTTGAAGGCGAGTGTTCATTTCCATGAAGAAAAATTCATCTCCACATAATAAAAACTCTACTGTACCAGCACCTTGATAATTAATTGCTTGAGCACATCTTACTGCTGCTTCACCCATTTCTTTTCTTAGTGAATCTGATAGTTGTGGAGCAGGAGCTTCTTCAATTACTTTTTGGTGACGTCGTTGAAGAGAACAATCTCTATCACCTAAATAAACACAGTTACCGTGGCTATCAGCAAAAATTTGTACTTCAACATGACGAGGTTTGGTCACATATCTTTCAAGTAACATTTGGTCATTACCAAAACCTGATATTGCTTCACGTTTAGCTGAAGCTAACATGGCCATAAACTCATCGGATGAATTTACGATACGCATGCCTTTACCGCCACCGCCAAATGCTGCTTTAATTAAAATTGGGTAACCCATTTTATTTGCTTCATCAAACAAAAAAGATTCATCTTGATTTTTACCATAATAACCAGGTACTAATGGTACATTGGCATCGGCCATTATTTCTTTAGAACGCGATTTTGAGCCCATAGCTTCAATTGCAGACTCTGGTGGGCCAACAAACGCAATACCGTTGTCCTTACATAAGCGAGAGAACTCACAGTTTTCTGATAAAAATCCGTATCCTGGATGTATGCAATCAGCTCCTGAACGTTTAGCTACTTCTATAATTTTACTTGAAACTAAATATGAATCTTTACTTGGTGCGGGGCCTATATGGTACGCTTCATCTGCTTGTTGTACATGTAAAGAGTTTTTGTCTGCGTCAGAATATACAGCTACGGTTTTTAATCCTAAACGCTTCGCTGTTTTAATAACGCGGCATGCGATTTCACCACGGTTTGCAATCAGTATTTTTTTTAACATTGTTAATTACCTTATTGTGCTGAATCGTTGTTGTTTTGTGTTTGCCAATTGGGTGAGCGCTTTTCAAAAAATGCACTTAAGCCTTCTTGGCCTTCTATTGATACACGAATTGAAGCGATACGTTCAGCTGTTAAATCTTGTAATTCTTTTGTGATTTCTTTATTTGCAACATCTTCAATGAGTTCCTTTGCAGCAATAACAGCTTTAGGACTGTTGTTTAAAATGTTATTAACTGTTTCATTGACTGTTGATTCTAGCTCTTCTGTCACTTCATGGATCAGGCCAAGCTCTAATGCTTTATCTGCTTTAAAAATTTCAGCGGTTAAAAAATATCTACGAGATTGTCTTTCACCTATCGCTTTTATCACATAAGGACTGATCACGGCAGGGATCAAACCAAGCTTTACTTCACTTAAACAAAACTTTGCATCTGGTGTTGCAAAAGCAATATCACAACATGCAATTAAACCTAACGCTCCGCCAAATGCTGCACCTTGTACTTGGCAAATAGTTGGCATTGGACATGTTGCTAAGGTATGCATTAATTTTGCTAATTGTTGAGAATCAGCAAAATTATCATCAAAGTCATTATTTGCCATTGATTTCATCCAGCCTAAGTCCGCACCAGCAGAAAAATGACGACCTTCACTTTTTAAAATTAATACACTGACTTTTTCTTCACATGCCTGCGTGATGACATTTATTAGTTGAATTATTGTAATGTCATCAAATGCATTATGAACTTGTGGGCGATTTAAAGTGATTGTCGCTACTTTATTAGAAATCGATAAATTTACAGACATGTGCTTTCCTGTCAGTTATAGAGGTGATAAACACCTCTATGTATGTGCCACAGCGTGGCTTAAATTGATTACCACAAAGTGGTTTAAATAAATCTGAATTACAGATTTATTTACATACGAAATACACCAAAGTTAGACTCTTTTACAGGTGCATTTTTAGATGCACTTAAAGCAAGTCCTAAAACATGACGTGTTTGAGCAGGATCGATTATGCCATCATCCCATAAGCGGGCACTGGCATAATAAGGATGACCTTGCTCTTCATATTGTTCGATGATTGGTTTTTTAAAGTCCGCAACTTCTTGTTCTGACATAGAAGCACCTTTACGAGCTAATCCATCTTGTTTTACTTGCGTAAGAACGCCTGCAGCTTGCTCGCCACCCATTACTGAGATACGAGAGTTTGGCCACATCCACATCATAGTTGGTTCAAATGCTCGACCACACATTCCGTAGTTACCAGCACCATATGAGCCACCAATTAATACAGTGAATTTAGGTACGTCGGCACAAGAAACAGCCATCACCATTTTTGCGCCATGTTTTGCGATGCCTTCAGCTTCATATTTTTTTCCTACCATAAAGCCGGTAATATTTTGTAAAAATACTAAAGGGATCTTTCTTTGTGCACATAATTGAATAAAATGAGCACCTTTTTGTGCTGATTCTGAGAATAAAATGCCATTATTTGCAACGATACCTACCGGCATGCCATAGATTTTGGCAAAACCACATACTAAGGTATCACCAAAGTATTTTTTAAATTCATCAAACGCCGAATCATCAACCGTGCGTGCAATGACATCTCGTACATCAAATGGCTTTTTAAGATCAGTACCCACAATGCCATAAATTTCTAAGGCATCATAACGAGGTGGTTTTACTTCATCTAATAAAGGAGCAGTAGGGCGATTATGATTGATTCTTTCGATACATTGTCGTGCAATTGATAAAGCATGTTCATCGTTATCAGCATAATGATCTGCAACACCAGATACTTTACAGTGCACATCTGCACCACCAAGATCTTCAGCAGAAACAACTTCTCCAGTTGCAGCTTTTACCAAAGGCGGACCAGCTAAGAATATTGTTCCTTGATCTTTAACAATGATACTTTCATCAGCCATAGCTGGAACATAAGCACCACCGGCGGTACATAGGCCCATTACAACCGCAATTTGAGGAATACCTTTACCAGACATACGGGCTTGATTATAAAATATTCGACCAAAATGTAACTTATCTGGGAAAACTTCATCTTGCTCCGGTAAATTTGCACCACCAGAATCAACAAGATAAATACAAGGCAAGTGGCACTGCTCAGCAATGTCTTGTGCGCGTAAATGTTTTTTAACAGTTAGCGGAAAATATGTCCCACCTTTAACAGTTGCGTCATTGGCTATGATCATACATTCAATGCCTTTGACACGTGCAATACCGGCAACAATACCTGCACAAGCGATATCTTGATCATAGACGCCATGTGCTGCAAATTGAGAAATTTCTAAAAATGGAGACCCTTCATCAATTAAAGTATCGATACGATCACGCACAAACATTTTACCGCGACCTTGATGCCTTTCAATTAAAGCATCACCACCACCTTTAATAAATTTGGCTGTTTGTTTATGAAGATCTGCTACTAATTCACGCATTGCAGCTTGTTTTTCAACAAAAACTGGATCGTGACTGTTAATTTGAGATTTTAAAATTGTCATATTTTCCCCTGAACTTGTTCGCTAATTTAGTTATGTGAATTGAAGATCTAACGACTTTCACCAAATAATTCACGACCAATTAGCATACGACGAATTTCAGAAGTCCCTGCACCGATTTCATATAGTTTAGCATCACGTAATAAACGACCTGCAGAAAATTCGTTTATGTAGCCATTACCGCCTAAAATTTGAATTGCATCTAATGCCATTTTTGTAGCAAGTTCCGCAGCATATAAAATAACACCCGCTGCATCTTTTCGGGTTGTTTCACCGCGATCACATGATTTAGCGACGGTATAAACATAACTACGAGCAGCATTCATTTGTGAATACATATCAGCAATTTTGCCTTGGATAAGTTGAAACTTACCTATTTGTGTATCAAACTGTTTACGTTCATGTATATAAGGTACGACTAGATCCATACATGCTTGCATAATGCCCAAACAGCCGCCAGAAAGAACAACACGTTCGTAATCTAAACCGCTCATTAGTACTTTAACGCCTTGGTTTAGCTCGCCTAGAATATTTTCTTGTGGCACTTCACAATCTACAAATACAAGTTCACATGTATTTGATCCACGCATACCTAATTTGTCTAATTTCTGTGCTTGAGTAAAGCCTGGGAAGTCACGCTCAACAATAAATGCTGTAATGCCTTTTGAATGTGCTTCCATATCTGTTTTAGCATAAACAACATAAGTACTTGCATCTGGGCCATTGGTGATCCACATTTTATTTCCGTTTAAAATGTACTTATCACCTTTCTTCTCAGCTTTTAGTTTCATTGAAACAACATCAGAGCCGGCATTTGGTTCACTCATCGCTAGTGCTCCGATATGCTCACCGCTAATTAGCTTAGGTAAATATTTCTCTTTTTGAGCTTGATTACCATTGCGGAAGATTTGGTTTACACATAAATTAGAGTGTGCGCCATAGCTTAAGCCGATAGAAGCACTTGCACGGCTGATTTCTTCAACAGCAAGTACATGCTCTAAATAACCTAAGCCTGAACCGCCAAACTCTTCACTTACTGTAATTCCTAAAAGACCCATTTCACCTAGTTTTGGCCAAAGTTCATTTGGAAATTCGTTATCTACATCTGTTTTTTCTGCAATAGGTGCAATTTCACTAGAGGCAAAAGAGTTAACATGGTCTTTGATCATGTCTGCGGTTTCGCCTAAACCAAAGTTAAGTTCTTTATATAGAGATATTGTGCTCATGATATGTCCTGTAATGTGTTAGCAACTTAAATTAATTAAGTCTTTGGTTTAGTCTTTTAAATTCTTTAAAGTATCGTGACAACGTTTTTCCGCAGTAACTAACTCCATTAATACAACTTTAATGTCATCCATTTGTTGCGTTAAATGTACTTTTTTATCTTGTATCAGCTCAAGCATGATGTTCAATTGATTTGCGCTTGATTTGTCTGCGTCGTAAAGTTCAAATAAACGGCCCGTTTCAGCTAATGTAAAACCGAGTCTTTTACCGCGTAATATTAATTTAAGGCGAACTTTATCTCTTTTAGTATAGATACGTGTTTGGCCATTTCGTGTTGGCGATACAAGGCCTTGGTCTTCATAAAAACGAATACTACGAGTCGTAATATCAAATTCTTTTGATAGATCACTGATGCTATATGTTTCTTCTGAGTTCTGTTCGTAGATGTCTTCGTTCATAAAATGTACCTTGATTTAGCATCTTATATTTTCAATACAATATAAGTGAAGTTTACGTAAAGGTAAAGCTGCGGTGTTATGTAAATGTAAAAAAGTAAGCTAAAGAAGTATATAAATCTGCATAAATACGGTTGATTATTGTTATGCCAAGTCATAACCATCAATAATTTATTTTTAATATATTTTCAAATTCATAATATAAAGTAATCCAAATAAAACTGTTTTTTCTAAAAAGTAGAAAAACTGGAAACATATGTTGTCAGTTAAATTTACATTTTAATAAATTTCGATTAAAGATTTTTTAGTTGACGTTGGCGTAAACGTCAATATTGTGTATGCTCATACAATATTAATTTTAATAAACTCGATTAAAAGAGAGCGATTATATGTCTGTTGAAGATCCTATTGTTATTGTTAGCGCCAAACGTACCCCTATGGGTGGATTTATGGGGGCTCTAAGTGGTGCCGATGCAACTGATTTAGGCGCTACGGCTATAAAAAGTGCTGTTGCAAATGCAGGATTAGCATCAAGTGACATTGATGAAGTTGTAATGGGTTGTGTTTTACCAGCTGGTTTAGGTCAGGCACCAGCACGACAAGCTACATTAAAAGCAGGCTTAGCTCAAAAAACTGGCGCTACAACTATCAATAAAGTATGTGGTTCCGGTATAAAAGCAACAATGTTAGCTCATGACCTTATAAAGGCAGACAGTATAGACGTTGCTATAGCAGGTGGCATGGAAAGTATGTCAAATGCACCATATTTTTTACCTAAAGCGCGTGGCGGTTTTAGAATGGGCCATGGTGAAATAAAAGATCACATGATGGCAGATGGTCTTGAAGATGCCTATGAAAACAAAGCGATGGGTTGTTTTGCGCAAGATACAGCGAATGATTATAAGCTAACACGTGAAGATATGGATACTTTTGCTATCTCATCTCTTAAAAAAGCACAAGCGGCTATAGAAGCAGGTGATTTTGATAATGAAATAGAACCTTTTATTGTTAAAAGCCGCCGTGGTGATACTACTGTGACAATTGATGAAGGCCCAGGTAACGCAAGAATTGATAAAATTCCAAGCCTGAGAGCTGCATTTGCAAAAGACGGCACAATTACAGCAGCCAATTCTTCATCTATTTCCGATGGTGCAGCAGCTTTAGTATTAATGAAAGAGTCAACGGCTAAAGAAAAAGGTCTAACCCCTTTATGTCGTATAAAAGCACACGCTACGCATTCTCAAGCGCCTGCTGAATTTACAGTTGCTCCTATTGGCGCCATAAATACAGTACTTGAAAAAGCGGGATGGGAATTAAGCGATGTTGATTTATGGGAAATAAATGAAGCATTTGCCATGGTCACTATGCTTGCGATAAATGAACTTAAGTTAGATGAAAGCAAAGTGAATGTGAATGGTGGTGCTTGTGCATTAGGTCATCCTATTGGAGCTAGTGGCGCACGTATCTTAGTAACGCTTATTCATGCATTACGTAATAAAGGACTCAGTAAAGGTGTTGCTACTTTATGTATTGGTGGCGGCGAAGCTGTTGCAATGGCAGTAGAAGCTGTTTAATTAACTAAAAGGCGCTGTTTAAGCGCCTTTATAGTGCTGATAGCTAAATAAACAGGTATTTAGCTATCAGTATTGGAGAAATTAACTTGGTATTTACTATTGCCAACTTAATCAAATTCACTAAGGGCTAAATTGCCTGTTAGTATTAAAAAGTATAAAAATGAGAACCATATGAATTTCAATTTAACAGAAGATCAAATCGCATTTGCAGAAACTGCGCGCCAATTCGCCTTAACTGAAATGCTACCTCATGCTGCAAAATGGGATCGTGAACATATTTTTCCTAAAGAAGTGATTCAAGCTGCTGGGCAGTTAGGTTTTTGTGGTCTATATACACCTGAAGACGCAGGTGGTTTAGGTTTATCTCGATTAGATTCAAGCATTATTTTTGAACAACTTGCTATGGGTTGTACTGCTACAACTGCAATGTTAACCATACACAATATGGCTACTTGGATGATAGCAAGCTTTGGTACACAAGAAATAAAAGATCAATTATGTGACGAGCTTGTAATGGGTGAAAAACTAGCCTCATATTGTTTAACTGAACCCGGTTCAGGTTCTGACGCGGCATCTTTAAGAACTAAAGCAGTATCTGACGGTGATGATTACATTATCAATGGTTCTAAAATGTTTATCTCAGGTGCAGGTGAAACTGATGTTTTAGTTGTTATGGTACGTACTGGTGAAGCCGGTCCAAAAGGTATTTCAGCTGTTGTTGTACCCGCAGATGCAGCCGGTGTAATCTATGGTAAAGCAGAAGAAAAAATGGGTTGGAACGCACAACCTACACGTTTAGTTACTTTTGAAAATGTCAGAATTCCTAAATCTCATTTATTAGGTAATGAAGGTGATGGTTTTACTTTTGCGATGCAAGGCCTTGATGGCGGTAGAATAAATATCGCGACCTGTTCAATTGGTACTGCTCAACAAGCTTTAAATACCGCAACTGAATATATGAAGGAGCGTGAGCAATTTGGTAAACCACTAGCTGCTTTCCAAGCACTTCAATTTAAACTTGCAGATATGGCAACAGAACTTGTTGCTGCTCGCCAAATGGTACGTCTAGCTGCATTTAAATTAGATACTAAAGATCCTGAAAAAACAGCTTATTGTGCAATGGCAAAACGTTTTGCAACAGATATCGGTTTCACAGTGTGTGATGAAGCATTACAGCTTCACGGTGGTTATGGATATATTAAAGAATATCCATTAGAGCGCCATGTAAGAGATGTTCGCGTACATAAAATATTAGAAGGTACTAACGAAATAATGCGTTTGATCATTGCTCGTCGTTTATTAGCTGATGGTGCTGGTGAAATTTTATAATAAATTGTAGGTCACTTTGTGAACCAAATTGGCATTGATTTGTTCAATGCCTAGATAAGATTAAGGAATAAAAATATGTCAGCTCAAATCAAACTTGAAAAACAAGATCATATCGCAATTTTAACGATGTCTAATCCACCAGCTAATACTTGGACACGCGATACTTTAGTAGCTTTAAAAGAATTAGTACTTGAATTAAACGCGGATAAAAATATTTATTCACTTGTGATCACAGGTGAAGGCGAAAAGTTTTTCAGTGCAGGTGCAGATTTAAACGTATTTGCATCAGGTGATAAAGGCATCGCAGCAGATATGTCTTTTGTATTTGGTCAAGCTTTTGAAACATTATCAGATTTCAGAGGTGTTTCAATTGCAGCCATTAATGGTTTTGCTATGGGTGGCGGTTTAGAGGTTGCTTTAGCATGTGATATCAGAATTTTAGAGAAGCAAGCACAAGTTGCCTTACCTGAAGCAAAAGTGGGTTTATTACCTTGTGCTGGTGGTACTCAAAATTTATCAACTTTAGTTGGTGAAGGATGGGCAAAACGCATGATTTTATGTGGTGAAAGGTTAAAAGCCGATAAAGCGTTACAAATTGGTTTAGTAGAAGAGGTCGTGGAAACAGGGACTTCATTAGAACATGCACTTGTACTAGCTAAAAAAGTGGAAGATCAAAGTCCTGTTGCTGTTTCTGCCTGTAAAACATTAATTCAGCAAGGTCGTTCAGGTTCAACTCGTGGCGCTTTACCACTAGAGCGTGAAATGTTCGTTAGTTTATTTGATACCAAAGATCAAAAAGAAGGTGTTCAAGCATTTTTAGAAAAGCGTAAAGCAAACTGGGTGAATGCCTAATGAGTTGCGTTTTATTTAAGGAGTTAGAGTCTGCGTGCGGCCTAAAAATTGGTATTGCTACTCTGAACTCTGAAAAATCACTTAATGCGTTAAATATGGATATGATCCAGTTGTTAACGCCACAACTTCAAACATGGAAAGAAGATGACTCTATTGCCTTAGTATTATTAGAAGGTGCGGGAGAAAAATCATTTTGTGCAGGGGGTGATGTTGTTAGCTTATATAAGGCAATGGCAACTGAAGAAAACGGAAAAAGTGATCCATCAAATTATATAGAGCAATTTTTTACAGCGGAATATAAATTAGATTATTTAATTCACCGTTTTGAAAAGCCAATTCTATTATGGGGAAATGGCATCATTATGGGCGGTGGTCTTGGTTTAATGGCTGGTGCTAGTCATAAAGTTGTGACAGAAACAGCGCGAATTGCAATGCCTGAAATCACGATTGGTTTATATCCTGATGTTGGTGGAAGTTTTTTCTTAAATAAAATGCCAGACCAAGTTGGATTATTTTTAGGACTAACTGGTGCTTCAATGAATTGTGAAGATGCACGTTTTGTTGGTCTTGGAGATTATTACGTTAAGCATAGTTATAAAAGCGACATGATAGAGAAGCTTCTGTTAACTAAGTGGGGAAAAACAAAATCATTAAACCACGATAAATTAAGTGAAGTTCTACAAGGTTTCCAAAATATTTCAGGAAAACCACCTGTATCGGAAGTTAAAAATCATATTGATTCAATTTCAAAGATGTCTAACTTTAACACCCTAGTTGATAAAGTGAATTACGTACTTAACATTGATATCGAAGATAAATGGTTTAATCGCGCTCAAAAAGGTTTAAGTCATGGTAGTCCTTTCAGTGCTCATCTTGTTTATCAACAATTAAAACATGCTAAAGGCCTAAGTTTAGGTGACTGTTTTAGACAAGAGTTATCAATGTCAGTGCAATGTGGACGTTTTGGAGAGTTTAAAGAAGGTGTACGTGCTTTATTAATCGATAAAGATGGCAAACCAAATTGGAAATTCACGGATTTAAATTCAGTATCACAAGAGCATTTAGCACCATTTTTTGAGTCTTTATGGGATAACGGCACACATCCATTAGCAACATTAGGGAAGGAATAATAACATGGCAAATATCGGATTTATTGGTTTAGGTAACATGGGTGGCCCAATGGCTGCTAACTTAGTAAAAGCAGGGCATAATGTCACTGTTTTTGACCTTAGTTTAGATGCTATGAAAACATTAGCTGATGCCGGTGCTAAAATTGCTGAGCATGTAAATGATTGTGCAATTGATAAAGACTACGTTATTAGCATGCTACCAGCTGGTAAACATGTTAAAGGATTATATTTAGGTGAGTCAGGATTAATTTCTGTATTAGATAAACAAACTCAAGTAATTGACTGTAGTACAATTGACGCACAATCTGCTCGCATAGTAGGTGAAGGACTAAGTGAAGCGGGTATTAGTTTTGTAGATGCTCCCGTCTCTGGTGGTACAGCCGGCGCTACAAATGGCACTTTAACTTTTATTGTTGGTTCGCATAAAGAACACTTCTCTAAAGCAGAACTTGTATTAAAAGACATGGGAAAAAACATTTTCCATGCAGGTGATATTGGCGCAGGGCAAGTCGCTAAAATCTGTAATAATATGCTTCTAAGTGTATTAATGGCTGGCACAAGTGAAGCATTGCAAATGGGTATTGATAATGGCTTAGATCCAAAAGTATTATCAGAAATCATGCTGCAAAGCTCTGGCAGAAACTGGACATTAGAACTCTATAACCCATGCCCTGACGTATTAGAAAATGTACCATCTTCTAATGATTATAAAGGTGGATTTATGGTTGACTTAATGGCTAAAGATTTAGGACTTGCAATGGATGCAGCTAATCATAGTAATTCAAGTACACCTATGGGTGCTTTAGCTAAAAATCTTTACAACTTAATGCAAAATCAAAATATGGGTTCTCAAGATTTCTCTTCGATTTTCAAACTTTTTTCAAAAGCAGAATAAAATGAAACAGATTGCAGTAATAGGTTCAGGCACTATGGGCAATGGTATTGCTCATGTATTTGCACAAAATGGTTTTCAAGTTAATTTAGTTGATATTTCACAAGAAGCACTGGATAAAGCGTTAACGACTATTGGTAAAAATTTAGATCGTCAGGTTAAAAAAGAAGCCATAACTGAACAAACTAAATTAGACACTTTAAATAACATTAAAACTTTTACAACAATGAAGGATGGTGTCGAGTCTTCTGATTTAGTTGTTGAAGCTGCTACAGAAAATCCAGAGATTAAACTTAATATTTTTAAAGAATTAGATGAATACTGTAAAGAAGAAGCGATATTAGCATCTAACACATCATCAATTTCGATTACAAAAATTGCTAGTGTGACTAATCGTCCTGAAAAAGTGATAGGTATGCACTTCATGAATCCTGTACCAGTTATGAAATTGGTTGAAGTGATTAATGGGTATCTAACAACTAAAGAAACAACGGACAGTATTATAGCATTGTGCGCACAGTTAAATAAAACTGCAGTGCCTGCAAATGATTATCCAGGCTTTGTTGCCAATCGTATTCTAATGCCAATGATCAATGAAGCGATTTTATCACTTCAAAATGGCGTAGCGGGTGTGAACGAAATAGATCAAATCATGAAGTTAGGTATGGCTCACCCTATGGGTCCATTGCAACTAGCTGACTTTATCGGTTTAGATGTATGTTTATATATCATGCGTGTATTACAAGATGGTTTAGGTGATGACAAATATGCACCAGCTCCTTTACTTGTAAATATGGTAACTGCGGGACATATGGGCGCTAAGTCAGGTAATGGTTTCTATGATTGGTCAAATGGCATGAAAGATTTATCTGTCTCAAAACAATTTCAAAACTAAGTGAAAATTCCTTTTATTATAAAAACCTTATAATTATATTTATAAGGTTTTTTTTGCTTAAAAACTTATGAACAGTTACATTATAAAAAAACTAATAAATACATAGTCATGAATATAAAAAATAAAACAATTGTTATTACAGGTGGTGCACAAGGTTTAGGTTTTGCTATGGCGAGATCTTTTATTGAACAAGGTGCAAATATTGCCTTGATAGATATGTGTCATAAACAGTTGAATGATGCTGTTATAGAATTAAGTTCTGACATAAATAAAGTTATTTCATATGTCGCAGATGTGACAAATGAAGAGGAAGTAATCGAAACATTTAAATCAATCAGCAATGACTTTGGCTCAATAGATATTTTAATTAATAATGCAGGTATTACACGAGATGGTATGTTGGTTAAAGTGAAGGATGGCCAAGTTGTAGAGCGCATGTCACTTAAACAGTTTCAGTCTGTTATTGACGTAAATTTAACAGGAGTATTTTTGTGTGGTAGAGAAGCGGCATCTTATATGATTGAAAATTATAAAGTTTCCTCGGGAGTGATCATAAATATGTCGAGTATTTGCCGTGTTGGTAATATAGGACAAACAAATTATGCTGCGTCAAAAGCGGGCGTTGTGGCATTAACAACGACTTGGGCTAAAGAGTTAGGCCGATTTAATATCCGCGTGGGTGCAATCGCTCCTGGTGTTATCGATACGCAAATGACCAGAGCTATGAAACCGCAAGCACAAGAAAGAATGATACAAGGTACCGCAGTCGGCCGCTTTGGGTCAGCACAAGAAATAGCACATTCAGCACAATATATTATTGAAAACGACTTTTTCACCGGACGTGTGATTGATATCGATGGTGGTATTAGAATTTAATCATTAATAGTATTAAGAAAGGGAATTTCTATGGAATATATCATAGTCACAATTTTTTTGTTTTTAGTGTTATTAATTTTTAGTTATTACATAAATCAACAACGATCAATATTTATAGACCGTTATGAATTTCCAGCTGGTGTCACTAAAAGAATAAAGCAAAAATATGATCATTTAACCGATGATGATATATCTCATATACTTGATGGATTAAAATCTTTTTTCATTATCTCACTCAAAGCGAAAGGAAAGATGGTAGCAATGCCATCTCAATCGATAGATTTCGCCTGGCATGAATTTATTTTATTTACTCACAGCTATCAACTTTTCTGTAAAAAAGGCTTAGGTGGATTTTTACACCATACACCCACTGAAGCTATGAAAACACCAACGAGTGCACAACTCGGAATAAAAAGAGCTTGGAGAATATCATGTGATTTAGAATCTATAGATCCAAAAAGACCTCGAAGATTACCTCTAATATTTGCCATAGATAAAACGCTCAATATTGAAGATGGTTTCATTTATAATATTAATTGCTTTCAAAAAGGCTCTGAAAATTATGGAAAAGACTTTTGTGCAAGTCATATAAAATGTTCATCTGGTTGTAGCGGTTCTTCAGGTTGTGGTGGATCAAATAATTGTGATAACTCATCCGAT
>Ga0209396_1003375_pt1 | contig 16173 bp, 9 predicted proteins | sample GOMGulsemesocosm_6_FD_184638 | JGI IMG/M metagenome (GOLD analysis project Ga0209396, IMG submission 184638) | Methane-oxidizing microbial communities from mesocosms in the Gulf of Mexico - GOM8C Gulf of Mexico (SPAdes) (version 2) | ecosystem: Environmental > Aquatic > Marine > Cold seeps...
GCACTAAAATATCAGACAAAGAACAAGAACAACTTAGAGCATCTGCCAAGCAAGCCATATCACAATCCGCAATACCTGCTTTTAGAACATTTGCCGAGTTTTTCGGCGGAGAATATCTACAGGAAGCTACAATAACGCTTGGAGCAGAGCAAATGAATAACGGTAAAGCTTATTATGCTTCTCAAATTAAAAAATATACGACATTACCGAATATAACGGCTAAAGAAATACACCAAACGGGACTGAGTGAAGTAAAACGCATCCGAGCAGAAATGCTTGAAATAATAAAAGAGACAAAGTTTGAAGGATCATTTGAAGAATTTACCCAATACCTGCGAACAGACCCTCAGTTTTACGCAAAAACACCAAAAGACTTGCTAAAAGAAGCAGCGTATATTGCTAAACGCATTGACTATATTATGCCAGAATATTTTAAAACCTTACCTCGTCTGCCTTATGGTGTTGTTGCTGTGCCAAAAGAAATAGCTCCCAATTATACTACCGCGTCCTATAATTCAGCCGTTGTAGGTGGAACACGTGGTGGTGCTTATTGGCTAAATACTTATCAACTTGACCAACGACCATTGTATGAACTTACCGCGTTAACATTACATGAATCAGTACCAGGACATCATCACCAATCGGCTATATCCAGTGAATTGAAAAATGTGCCTAAATTCCGTTTAGGTTTGTATTTTAGTGCTTATGGTGAAGGTTGGGGATTATATTCTGAGAAGTTAGGTGTTGAAATGGGCTTATATGATACTCCTTATGATGATTTTGGTAGATTAAGTTATGAAATGTGGCGCGCTTGTCGCTTGGTTATTGATACAGGAATACATGCAATGAAATGGAGTCGACAACAAGGAATAGACTTCTTATCAAGTAATACCTCATTATCACCAACGAATGTTAGATCTGAAGTAGACCGTTATATATCATGGCCTGGTCAGGCACTTTCATATAAATTGGGTGAATTACACATTTGGAAGTTAAGAAAAAAGGCAGAAAAATCATTAGGGAAACAATTTGATTTACGTGAATTTCATGATGCTTTATTGAGTAATGGTGCATTGCCATTGGCTATGGTTGAAGCTGAAATAGATCGATACATCGCTTTAAACAAAAAATAATAAAGAGTGCCTTTCTGCCCGCCATATTAAGAAAACCGTAACTTTAACAAGTCGCGGTTTTTTTTGATTGAATTTGGTACGTTGAAGGGTAACGGGTATATAATATGCGGCATATGTACTCATAATTTATTATTTATCACGGAATTCACATGAATTTACAACAAGCTTTATTGGCAATAGGTGATGCACAAGACAACGAATTACCTATTACCGGCCTCGAAGTGGTTAAAGAAAAATGGTCAGAATTTTATCCTGAATTAGAACGGTTGATAGATCAATTTATCGCGGATGATACCTCGTTAACCGAAGATCAGCAGACCATTTTATTTTTTGGAACTTTATTATTAGCGGAATTAAAATATTCTCCAGCGTTAGAGAAATGTTTACAGTTATTTGCACGTAACGATACGTTTTTATCACCTCTTGAAGCGGTATTTGGCGATGCTCTTACTGAATTAACGCCGACCTTATTTTATAATGTGGTAGATGGTAATACGCAAGCATTGTGTAATTATATTGTTGATGGTCATCAAGCAATGTATGGTAAAGCCTCTGCTATTGAAGCGATATTTGCTCAGTATGAAGCAGGTATTATTGATGAATTTGTATTAAGCGCACATGTAACTCGATGGCTAACTGTATTTTCGGCTTTACCGAGTTCAACCAATAGCTTTTTACTTAGCGCATTAGCCGATTCATGTATCGATTATGAACTTGATGATTTTAAAAGTCAGCTTATTGGTCTATGTGACAAAGATTTATTTGATGAAGACCGTTTTAAACAAGATGAAGTTAAAGCGTGGAATAGGGTTGGTGCACGTAAACTTATAGAGTCTGGTATCATTCAAACCCAATTTAATGTTGTTGCCACTTTAAGTGCTTGGGCTGATGAGGACTCTGAGGATGTAAGTGAAGAACTCGACAATATGTTAAATGAAGACCTTGGAGACTTTGAGGGCTTTGATTCGTTAATGGGGGAAGGCGGTTTATTGGCTAATATCCTGTACGACGAAAAGACAATTTTAGAGAACAGTGTGCCCGTTAGTTCATTACCTGCGGCTGGCCGCAATGATCCTTGTCCGTGTGGCAGTGGCAAGAAATATAAGAAGTGTTGTTTACGATAGAACAGTAGCTGCTTACTTAGACATAGGCCAATGGTAATTTTATTGAATAAAACCAGTGGCCATAATTGTCCCATTCTTCCCGCCACATTAAGAAAAGCCCGTTAATCGAAAGATTAACGGGCTTTTTGCTTTCTAACGTTTGATAATATTTCAGATAGTTGAACTTATTTGGGAGAATGCATTCATTGGATGAGCACTACATCGTCGGAAAAACTCCTGAACTAATCCCTGAGTCTTTTTCGACTTTTTAGAGCAAATCGTATTTTTTGATAATATGATCATAGGTTCCGTTATCTTTTATTATTTGTAAGCCTTTATTGAATGCCGAAATTATTTCCTTTGATTTTGCCATATCTTTATGTGCTATTAGGTGAACTGGATTATCCCTGAGAGGGGGATTATAGAAAACCACTTGTTCTACAGTGCCGTTAATACTCGGTTCGTTGTTTATAATCGCAGTAGCAGGTTTTTTCGACACAGCGATGAAATCAAACCTACCAGCAAATAGCATTTTAATGTTTTGTATATCGTTGCTTACTTCGATGACATCATTAACTCCTGCATCTTGGAGCATTTTCACAAGATAATGTCCGCTTAAAACACCGATGCTATAGTTTTTTAAACTTTCTACATTGCCATTAAATTTGAATGTGTTTTTTTTTAATCCTATTAAGTAACTGGCAGCATTATCATAAGGCTCTGAATAGAAGAATATTTCTCTTCTTTCTTTAGTATCACTTGCACTGATTAGCAGCGTTTTCTTTGTTAGGGCATTATTATGAGCTCGCTTCCAAGGATAAAAAGAAAACTCTACATTCTTACCAACTTCTTTAAATGCTTCTCTTACAATCACTGCATGAGGGCCATTATCTGTCAGTGTTTCTCCTACGTAGTACCCCCAATTTAACGTTGAAATTTTTACTGATTCGGCGATAGCTTGAGTACTACAAATCATTAGAAATACACTCATTGTAAGTGTTAATTTTTTCATCATGAATCTCTATTTTTAATCTGAAAACTTGAAAACGAAGTTGAATATATTCTTACCAATAACCATTAGACAATATTTTACTACGAAAGCAGAATTAGCTAAATAGTACCTTAGGGAGGCAGGTGCTGACTTACAGTATAGAACATCTGTATTTACTTATACTTTACTTGTAACAACTTAGCGTCAGAAAAGGGCTTTGTATTTATTCAACACTAGCAGAACCATAATATACAGTTAAAATGAACAGGCTTTCTTATTAAAAGCTATAATCTATCTTTGCGTATAACAGTCCGCCACCACTTCCTGCAGGGGAAGATACTGGATAGGTACTACCAAAGGCTTCAGCATATACTGCTTTAGTTGGGTAGCTATCAAAGATATTTTGTCCTCCAATACTTAACGTTAGCCCATTGCTAACATAGTAACTCAATTCTAAACCTACAGTGACTTGAGCATCAAGCTTGGTATGTCTTGTAGTTGATAGATAATATTCATCTAACGCGCCGTAGTAGTTAACGCGTAAAACACTACTGAAATCATCGACTGCATGAGTAAATGTCAATATTGCCTTATCTTTTGGTAATTGCTGCTCTAATTGTAATACTCTCAAGTCACTCAAGCTTTCTCCTTGATGTGAAACTGTAGTATCCGTATGGTTATAACTTAGCAGTAACATTGATGTACCACGATCAAATATATCAAGCTCCATAGAGCCAACAATATCAACCCCTTGAGTTTGGGTACTAAAGTCATTAGTTAAGTGGTTTATAGCGGTAAATTGGTTTGCATTAGGTAAGCCCGCACCCAGCAATGCATCTCTATCAGCATCACTAATTGCGACCGTTGAAGTGAGAGTTATTCTGTTATCAACATCTATTCTGAAATAATCGACGGTTAATTTAAATGTAATGTTATCCCAGACAAGCCCGAAGCCAAAGTTAGTTGCTTCTTCGGCTTCTAGATCTCTTACCGTATCAAAGGATGGAAGTTGCGACACTAGCGTTGCAGGTAAAGTAGAGGTGGTGCTTAATACGCCATTGCTATCAAAACCAACGGTTGATTGAGCAAAGGATTGCTGACCCGGTGTTGGGGCGTGGAAACCCGTTGATAGGGTACTGCGAATGTTGAATGTGTCAGTAAGCCTATACAATGTAGCGACTTTAAAATTTGTATTATCACCTAAATCGTCAAAATCTTCATAACGGATAGCGAAACCTACCGTCCATTCATTTGTAACATCCGTTTCTAGATCGGTATAAATCGCTATATTATTGCGCGATCCAGAAAATGAAGTGCTTGGATTAAATGAACCGAAACCTAAAGTACCCACTGAAATTCCCGGTGTTCCTTGCGAAGAAGCAGTGTAAGGCCCAATATCCCATGATTCTTTTTGTCCAGGTTTTTGTTTATATGACTCCCTATGCCACTCAACACCAAAGGCAATATTTAAATCAGCAGAGAAGCCAATATCAATAACTTTAATGAAGTCAGCATTGATAATTTGTTCTTGTTGGGTACGCGAACCAACATCAAGTTCATTTGGACTCTGGGGACCAAAGGTGGGATTGAAGTTATCAAAAGTGCTATATTGAAGTTCGTTTTGCCCAAAAGTTATGCTTAAATCAAAATTAATATCTTCGTTTATCTCACCACGAAGGCCTATCGAACCCGAGTAATCATTACTTTTCCCAGAGAACCAAGGTGCTGTGCCTCCAGGAAAGTCTTCTAGAAAAGAGAAACAATCAGGGTTATGACGCAAATCATCAATCACAACCAAATCAGCTGTAACAGCCACTGAATCGCTTAAATCAGGCACGGTTAATACTGGACAGTTACCGCTACCGTTGCCGGTATTACCACCGGGGGTCGTGTCAAAAACTAACCTTTCGTCTCCAAGTGCAAACACACCATCTCTGGAGGGTTGTCGGAAAAAAAAGCCACTGATATTTTCTTTTGTACTGTATTGTGCAAAGCTATATATTTCAGAAGTACTTAAAACGGGTACAAGCAAATTTAAAAATAGCTTTATGTCGTCTTTTATTTCTGGATTCCCCCAATAAATGGCGGGATCTCTAATAGGGTAACCTGCATCTGAGAATGCTTTAGCGCTAGTATTTTGTTGTGATCTCTTTGTGCGTTCCGATTCAGTTAATTCACCACTAAGATTAAGACTACCTTCATCAAAAATTTCCATACCATAGGTACCGGCAATATAGAGTGATTGGCCATCTCCTTTATAATATTGTGCTGTTGTAAGCGCTATAGAGCGAGTTGTTGGATCATTGTTAGCAACAAAATTGAGTACACCAGCAATAGCATCGGCTCCATATTGCGCTGATGCGCCATCACGTAAAATTTCGACTGATTTAAGTGCGATTATTGGGATGGCGGATATATCAGTCCCTTGAGTTCCATCGTTAATGCCACCTGAAAAATTTGGAATGTTTGCGGCTCTGTGGCGTCTTTTACCATTCAGTAAAACAAGAGTATGGTCAGCGCCCATACCTCTTAGGTTTGCAGGGCGTACCAGACTTGAAGTACCACTGATAGGGTGATTAGTAACATTGAAGGAGGGGACAATTGTACGGAGTATGTCGCTCATGTCAGCACTAGCCTGCGATTTCAACGCCTCTACATCGATAATTTCTACTGGGGAGGGAAGATCGGTGAGAGGCTCCCTTGATCTGCGCGAACCAGTGATCACTATTTTTTCAATGTTTTCGGTTTGAATTTTAACAGTTTCTTGTGCCGAAACAGATTGACCAAACAATAATGAATATAAAATACCTGTAAGTGCGCTATAAAGTGTTGTGTGGGCTAATATTTTCATTTTGATAACCATTCTTACCCCATATCAAAATTCTTATTTTCTTATAATAGCTTGTTTAATTATTTAGCAGGATAAAACCGTTACTTTATTTCTCTATAATCATAATTTTATGGAGTGATATAGTTAAATCTGCACATCTTAAATTATGGTGTTATTAGTTATATATCTTGAGTTAACCAGATGGATTAAAGACACAAAATAATAGTAAGCAAACTCGCTATAATAATTGACGATTGTTTTTATCTGTTTTTATCTAAAGTCTTTAATAATTCTCCGAATATTATTAACCTATATTGTGATTATATTGGCTTGTATTAGTGTTATTTATTCGGAATTAAACAGCTAACTTATTTATTTTTATAGCTTCGGTATAGGTCTTGAAAACCTGCAAGGGTTTGTAGCCCTTCTAGAGTTCAAATCTGGATTCACCGCCACATTAAGATGAACCCCTTAATTCGAATGAGTAAAGTTTTTTGCTTTCTACGTTTTGTTATTTTCTATGAAATTAAAAATTAATTACAACTTTATTAAGGAACACATTGTGCGCTTACCTGACATTAGTATTTGATTTTTAGCCATATATTTTATATTTTATTTTTCTTCATTTTTGATAAGATGAAATATACGCAAGCTATTTTTTAGTCTTTTTAAACGGAATTTTTTTATGTTGAATAAATACAGTAAGACTCTTCATTCAGAGTCATGGGACTTTATTAAAGGTTATAAAAAGGCCATACACATAAATGTAAAGCCAGAGATTGAAACAGAAGCAGCCTAAATAATTGTTAATGGGAAGCTTCCTTTTGTAGTTCTAGTTCCGGAAACATCTACTGATTCTAAAAACGTAACAACTCCAATGACTTTTTTAGTTGATGTAATTCAGGTTATTGCTGAGGTATCTTTTCAAAAGCATGTTGTAAAGGATAATCAGAGCCCTTTGCAAATGGCTATTGAGGATATTAATGGTGATTTTTCTTTTTCTACATTTAGGATGCGTATAATTAGTGGAAAGCCTATAGATAATCCTCTCAAAAATAGAGTATTGATAGATGGAGAATATTCCCTAGATAATATTTTCGATTTAGCGGTTGATATTATCAAACAGTTTATTCTTTCATATAGGGCAGCATGCGAGTTAGAAGCTTTAAAGTACGATAATCCAATTATTATACGTTCTTATAATAAAGATTGGATACCTGAAATCTCTCGCGAAAGACTTTCTCCATGGCTAGATACCCAAGTTTTTGATCAAAATGGAAATTCTTTATTTAAACATCATTCTCATGATTATCGAGGTACAGGGGTAGGTTTAGGTACTGACCTTAAAGATGATACATTACAAATGCTTCAAACTTACTGTAAAGCTATTATTACCCTAGATAATCGGCATTATTTTCAAATAGCAAGAAGACACTATATTAATCATGAATATGAAGCTTATTGTATTATGTTGGTTAGTGTTATGGAAAAACAAATATTTGAATTGTGTAGGGAGAAACTTAGAAATATTGGTAATAGTGAATCTCAAATTAAAGATAAAATGTATAATTCCAAAAAAACTAGAAAGGACGGCAGTAAAGAGTTAATAGGTATAGGAAAAGCACTCAAGATAATTTGCGATGGTAAAAAATTAGACGATGTTCCTGAGTACAAACAGGTTAGTACAAAAGTATATGCAATACGTGATCAAATTATCCATGGAGATATTATCAGAGTTAGTAGAGCTCAAGCAGAGCTCATGTCAAAACCTTATTCAGACTATATGCAGTATCTTAGAAATGTAGTTGGCCATAAGTAACGCATAAATAGCGAGGGTGGTACTAATTAGATAACCCTCAAGCACTTTACTTTGGCTTGCTAACTAGTTAAGTAGAGTGGTTTAGCCATACAAAACCTAATCCATATCAATATTGCAGATCAAATGCTAATGTCTCGAATGTGGTAAAAGTGAATATAAAAGGTCAGTGCATATTATGCTTGGAAACATCAAACGCTTATGCGTGGTCACATGATTATTAAACTTAGTAAACATCCTCAAGTTATTTTATCGATGGCTTAGTGCATGCGCTTTAGTTTTCTATAATACCTACTCTAATGGCAATTTTATTGAATACAACCAGTGCCCATAATTGTCCCATTCTTCCCGCTACATTCAGATAACCAATTGAGTTTATTTAAGCTCATTGGCTTTTCGGTATTTACCTTGATAGTTAAAAAGTCTGTCTTTAATACGCCAGTAGTATTTTTGTTTTCTGGCGATGACAAAATCTGGACACGGCAATAGGTTAGCTAGCTTTAATGCTTGCTCTAGATTAGTCACTTCAAACGACTCAGTTGAACCTAGCTGAACACTGATTTTTGCGCTAAGGCGTTTAGAAAATATATCGTTGAACGCTTTAACCTGATTAGGCCTAGAAAAATCAAAAGATTCATTAAGCTCAGTGCCTTCCTCATCATGGTAAGTAATTTTTAACTTATCAGCTCCATTATCATTAGCTTTCGTTAAATTAAGCCCTGCGCAGCGAATAATTTTTGAATCTTTAAGTTGCAGTGCTTTTTTTAACATATCATCGGGATCAACTAAGACCTCAAAACACTGTAAACACTTTCGGGCCGCAATATCATTTTCACCACCACAGTGAGGGCACTCTTTAAAGACAAATCGATAGTCACATTGACTCTCCCTCGTTTTCTCTTCACAGGGAACATCGACTATACCTTGGCATCGCCGTCCGTAGTGTTCAACTAAATAACCATCATCATCACAAATGCCCCAAAAGATATTGGGAAATTCACAGCTTGGGCAAACTACTTGCACCGGCTGACTTTTACTATTTGGCTTTTTCTCTCCGACTTCGGGATGATAAAGATTAAAATCATTGCCGGTATAATCAATTACCAAGCAATCTTTTTTGTTATCACTCAAACGAAGACCACGGCCGATGATTTGCTGATAGAGACTCACTGATTGTGTTGGGCGTAATATCGCGATCATATCGACATGGGGCGCATCAAAGCCTGTGGTTAATACTGAAACATTAACCAGGTATTTAATTTCTTTACGCTTGAATGCTTTAATTAACTGATCGCGTTCAGTATTGTCAGTAGCGCCGGTAATTAACGCACTTAATTTGGCGGGTAGATAACTATAAACCTCTTTGGCGTGCTCAACTGTCGCGGCAAAGATCATAATACCTTGACGTTTATCGCCTAACTCAATGACCTGCTCAATAATGCCTTGAGTTACCCGGGGATTTTTGTTTAACAGATGATTCATATCTGTAGGACTATATTCGCCAGAGGTATTTGCTCGTAGGCTACTAAAATCATATTGTTCTATGGTGGCGTCGACCAAATTGGGTTCGGTTAAATACTTACGTTCAATTAAGTAACGAAGTGGTAGTTCATAAATACAGTGTTCAAAAGGTCGGTTTTCTTCACTTCGCATGAAACCACGATAATGTTTTTTATAAATCCAGCCCATGCCTAAGCGATAAGGGGTTGCGGTTAAACCCAATAACTTTACCTCGGGGTTAACTTGCATCAACTTCTCAATAATTTGTTGATACTGATTACTATTGGCCTGCTTGCTGGCTTTTTCTTGTGATTGCTCTTTTACTTTGTCTTTAGAGCCGTTTTTGGATTCCCCTTTAGCTAATTCAGCGCTGGACAAATTAACTCTATGACATTCATCAATAATAATTAAGGAGTAGGGTTCATTAAAATCATCTAGATTGCGGGCTGCAGATTGTATGCTGGCGAACGTGACTTGGTGTTGAGTTTCTTTAAGTTTTAATCCCGCAGAATAAATACCGGCAGTAACACCATAGCTTTCATATTTTTGATGATTTTGCTCGACCAGCTCTTTAACGTGAGTTAGCACGAGTATCTTTCGTTTTGCTAAGCGAGCAAGCTCGGCAATTACCAGGCTTTTACCGGAGCCAGTAGGTAAAACAATCACCGCAGATTCGTTGGTTCTTCGAAAGTGTTTGAGCACCTTTGATACGGCTTCTTGTTGATAATCTCTGAGTTGAAAAACTGCCACGCAGTGCTACTGCCTTATTAGAAATGGAAAGCAGCCATAATAACAAAATAGTGGATAATTCTAAAACTTAAAGCCAACTTTAAACCTTCATTAGTTTGAGATAATCTCAATCATTATACGTAGACAAAGTTCCGTATAATCATATAGGTATAACGTATGGAAGCTATAATACCCTTTGCCAAAGTCATGAATATACTCTTTGCGCCTATTATCTTGAACTTCCTCCTTTCAGAATCTTTTATAGTAATTAACATAAAATGCGCGCTAGCGAGCAATTCAATCGTTAGTGCTGTTCCCCAGTCACTCTGCATGTCCTTTATAGTATATCTTTTCTTTTTTAAGGGTAAAGTAGCATATAAATCATTTTTAGGTGTTTATTCTTTACAAAGGTCATTTTGTGCGTTAGTTTAGATCAATAAACTATTGCAAATTTTTAATGACTAAAATTCAAATAAGAAGTCATTAACGAATTTTACACAAGCTGAAGGCAGTATAATGAATTTTAATGATATAGGGCTGAAAAGGGAGTATAAGGGAAAACTTATTACTACTTTGATAATGCTATTGTTTTTATCACTCGTTGGCGGATGCGCCGAACAAGAAGTTACTGATAAGGCGTTTACATCAGGTAAGCCGTTAAATGTACTCTTCATATTAACCGATGATCAAGCACCCGATACGGTTTCAGCCTTTGGTAATGCTAATATCAATACCCCAAGTCTTGATAGCTTAGCAAAGCAGGGCATGCGCTTTAGCCATGTGTTTAACCAAGGTGCATGGTCTGGCGCGGTATGTTTGCCAAGCAGACAAATGATCAATACCGGCCGTCACTTATACCGTACCGGCTTAGATGCTCGTGGAGTAAATGACAAAAGCTTTGTTGCCAAGCATGAAACCTTTGGCGAAACCTTTAAAAAGTCGGGTTATGATACTTTTCAAACCGGTAAATGGCACTTATCACTTGATGTTTGGCAGCGTAGTTTTACTCACGGTAAAGCTATTCATGAAAATGGTATGTCTCGTCATGAAAAGGGCGGTCATTGGGATGCCGAATTTACTGACTATGATTCATCTAAGCCGTTAGATAAGGCGTTTACTCGTTATAAAGGTGGAAAGCATACCAGTGAAGTAGTAGCCGATGCTGCGGTGGATTTTCTGGCTCAGCGTGATTACAACGCCAAACCCTTTATGATGTATGTTGGCTTTTTAGCGCCACATGATCCCCTACATGCGCCAGATGAGTATTTAGCGCGTTATCCTGAAAAAGACATGCAGTTGCCGGAAAACTTCAAAAGATATCACCCGTTTGATCAAGGTGATTATTATCTGCGTGATGAAGTTTTAGCGGGCTTTCCACGTTCAGTTAAAGAAATCAAAGGTAAGATCAGTAAATATTACGCCATGATAGAGCATACCGATGCACAAATTGGTCGTATTTTGAAACAGCTTGAAGTCTCTGGTCAGGCTGAGAATACCGTTATTATTTATACTTCAGATCACGGATTAGCGATGGGGCGTCATGGTTTAATGGGTAAACAAAACCAGTATGACCATAGTGTACGTGCACCATTTATTGTTAAAGGCCCTAATATCCCCGCAGGTAAAACCGCGCCAGGTATGTTTTATTTAAACAGTGTTTATCCTACTGCAGTAGAGCTTGCTGGTTTAACTATTCCAAAGAGTGTTGATGCACCAAGCATTGTACCGCTAATTAATGGTGAGAAAGACGCAGCCTTTGCCACTGTTTTTGGTGCTTATCGTCATTTTCAACGCATGGTACGTAGCCAAGATTACAAACTTATTTATTATCCTATGATTAAACGCACTCAGCTATTTGATATGAAAGCTGATCCGTTAGAAATGCATGATTTAAGTGCACTGCCTGAACATACTCAGCGTATTGAAAATATGATGGCAGAATTGGCTCGTTGGCAACAAACAGTAGAAGATCCACTTGATTTCTCAGCACCCGAAGCGAGTTACAGTGCTTTCTTACAACTGACTTGGGATTAACTCGACATGACTTTTACCTTAATAATAACAAACAATATCGTCGAGCCATTAAGCAATAAAATCATCAAGGCAGCTGTTATGCAAAAATTTTTAGCTAAAAAAAAATTAATAGGAAAAACAAATTTACTAGGTAAGAAAAAGTTATCGTACCCACTAATATTGGCGGCGCTATTACCGGTATTAACAGCCAGTGTTTTTGTCAAAGTAGCTGCAGCAATTCAGCCAGCAGAGGAGCTGCTAGCTAAGCAACCTAATATCGTTGTCATTATGTCTGATGACCATGCAGCTAATGCTATATCAAGTTATCAAGGCAGATTATCTTCGGTTTTCAAAACCCCTAATATTGATAGGTTAGCCACTAATGGTGTGCGATTTAACGGTATGTATGCCAATAACTCTATTTGTACACCAAGTCGTGCAGCCATTTTAACCGGACAATATAGCCATACTAATGGCGTTAAAACCCTTGCTGACTCGCTAGACAGAAATAAAGATAATGTGGCTAAACAACTGCAATCAGCAGGATATCAAACAGCTATTGTTGGTAAGTGGCATTTAAAAACTGAGCCATCAGGCTTTGATTATTACAATGTGCTGCCAAACCAAGGTGAATATTTTGACCCTAAGTTAAAAGAAGTGGGCAAAAAATGGCAAAACGGTAAAAAAGGCGGTGAAGTACATTCAGGTTATGTCACTGATGTAATTACCGATGTTAGTCTAAACTGGTTAAGTAAGCGTAATGAAAACAAGCGTGACGAAAATAAGCCGTTTATGTTAATGATCAATCACAAAGCGCCACATGGTTTATGGCAGCCAGCAAAACGTCATGAAAACTTCTTGGCTGATGTGAAAATTCCTGAGCCGGATAGCTTATATAACCGTGGTAAACATGGACCAACTAATGCGGTAATTATTGATGGTAAAGCAGGGCAGCAGTTTGGCTCGTCTGTTTCTCGTCGTATGGAAGGTCGAGGTCTGGTTACTCGTATGTTAGATAAAGACTGGCCAACAGGTCCCCTTGAACTTGAAAGCTACGATTGGAATACCGTGGTATCAGCGGCTTATCAAAAGTACCTAAAAGATTATTTACGTACTATAAAAGCGGTTGATGAAAATGTTGGAAGAGTACTAGACTACTTAGATGCCAATGGTTTAACAGAAAACACCCTAATTATTTATACTTCTGATCAAGGCATGATGTTAGGTGAACATGATTATTATGACAAACGTTGGATATATGAAGAGTCTATTCAAATGCCATTTTTAGTACAGTTCCCTAAAGCACTTACTAGCGATAATAAGACTTCTGAAAAATCATCGGCAGGTAAAGTAAGTGATGAACTCTTTTTAAATATTGATATTGCGCCAACCTTACTAGATTTAGCTGGCGTGAAAACACCAAAGGCCATGCAGGGGCAGAGCTTTAAAGCAGCTCTTTCAGAGCCTGAAACGACCAACGGCAGGGATGCTATCTATTATCGGTATTGGTTACATATGTCACATCATACTATTCCAGCGCATTATGGCATTCGTACTAAAACGCATAAGCTAGCATTTTTCTATGGCTTACCGCTTGATGGCAATGGCGCTATGCCCGCAGCTACGCCGCCTTATTGGGAGCTTTATGATTTAGCCAATGATCCAAAAGAGATGACTAACTTATACCCGAGCAAAGACAGTGACTTATTAAAAATACAGCTAAAAGCGCAGTTAACTCAGTTGAAAAAAGACATTGGTGATACCGATGAACACTACCCAAGCCTGATAGCTGTTAAAGCATTGCATTGGAATCAATAACATATGTTGCTATTTACTCAATTAAAAATTAATAGACTGACGGTAATTCTCATCGTTGTGCTTAGTGCAGCCTTAATTACACCGGCCATAGCAACCGAATATTTTGTTGCTACCGATGGTAGTGATAGTAATAAAGGCAGTATTGATAAGCCACTTAACAGCATTCAAGCCGCCGCTGATAAAATGGTCGCGGGCGATACCACTTTTATTCGTGCTGGCAATTACTTTGAACAAGTAAACCTGTCTCGGGTAAAAGGCAGCAAAGATAAACCTTTTACCTTTAAAGCTTATCAAAATGAAAAAGTCACGTTAGATGGCACTATAGCTATCAATCAAAAGTGGCAAAAACACAGCGGTAATATCTATAAAACAACGTTAACACAGCCTATTTGGCAGTTGTTTGTTAATGATAAAAGCATGACTTCAGCACGCTGGCCCAATGGTAATTGGTACGATGGCTCAGTGTGGGATAAAACTAAGTCGATGATGTGGCCTGAAAAGGGCAGAGGGAAATTAGGTACTTATTTTAATAAAGAATTATCACACTTTGATTTTGATTTAACTGGCGGCATTATCGTGGTTAATTCAGGCTCTTTTAAAACCTATCAGACCAAAGTCACCAAGCATCAAGCAGGTGATGACCACTTTTCTTTTAATACAGACGGAGTGAAATCGCACTTTAGTTTTAAAAAGTCAGGCGTTAGTCGCCATGGCTATTTTCTTGAAGGCAAGTTAGGTTTACTTGATGAAGAAAACGAATGGTTTTTTGATAACAAAACCGAGCAATTATACTTATGGGCTGAAAATGGCGTTAATCCTGAAACGTTAAGCATACGTGGTAAGGTGCAAAGTTACGCAGTTAATATCAAACAGTCAAAACACATCAACTTACAAGGCATTAATTTTTTCGCCACCACCTTTAATGTTGAGCGCAGCAGCTTTATTAATGTTGAAGATAGTGAGCTAATGTTCCCCTCTTATTCTAAGCGCATGTTAGGTGATAACTCTCCAATTAAAGTGACCAAAATGGTCGTTAAAAAAGAGCATAGCCTCGCTAATAACCAATTAAAGAATTGTAAAATAGCCTATACCGACGGCCCGGCTATTGAGATGAATGGTACAGGTAACTTGGTTGAAAACTGTTATATGCACGACATTGATTACAGCTGTACTTACAAAGGCGGTTATACCTTAAATATGGTTAATGCCAAGGAGCTAATCTTTAGACGCAATACTATTCATACCACAGGTTGTTCTGAATTATTTAAAGCAGGGGTAAGAAACCGCATTGAGTTAAATGACTTATCTGATTCAGGTTATTTGCAAAATGATGGCTCAATGATCCAGGTCAGTGTTAAGCAACAGCCAGACAGTATTGTGCGTTACAACTGGGTTCATAATAGCGTTAAACAAGGCATTCGTTTTGATAATAAAAATACGCCCAATGCGCCTTATGGTAAAAATGGTAATGTATTTAACAATGTGGCTTGGAATACTGAACGTGTTTATTTTAAAGGTGATAACCACTTTATTTTTAATAACTTAAGTTTTGATAATCATAAAAATGATTTAATTATTAGCTCAAATAAAGACATTCAAGGTCATAACTACGAAACCATTACCCGTAACAATATTAGCAATAAATTCTCCGGCCATAGAACTAAGCCACGAGCTAAGTTCCCCGTTCCTGGCATTGTTGATCATAACTTTGATGGCGTAACCTTAGGTTTAACGGTTCGCAGCCAATTACGTGATGTTGATAACTTAGATTTTCGCCCTCGAGCTGATTCAAAACTCATTGATGCTGGTGCACAAATTAAAGGTAAAACTAACTTTTTTCTTGGTGAAGCACCGGATATTGGTCCCTATGAATTTGGCGCATTAGATTATTGGATCCCAGGTTATCAAGATTCAATTGCTTCAAAACCCGTACCGCCAGCTTTATCAACTACCGTAAAAAAAGATGCTGATTTAATGTGGTTAAACGCTTATCAGGCTACCAACCACCAAGTCTACTTTGGTGATGAGCAAAAGGCTGTTGAGCAAGCTAATACCAAGTCATCACAATATCAGGGTGAGTTTAGCCATAATATTTTTAGCCCTAAAAAGCTGAAAGCAGGTAAAAGCTATTACTGGCGTGTTGATGCGGTCTTAGAAGGCATGGCTGAAAGGAAAGGTGAAGGTAAAACTGAAAGCAAAGTGGTGAAGGGTAATGTCTGGTCTTTTACCGTTGAGCAGTA
>Ga0209396_1003377_pt1 | contig 16172 bp, 12 predicted proteins | sample GOMGulsemesocosm_6_FD_184638 | JGI IMG/M metagenome (GOLD analysis project Ga0209396, IMG submission 184638) | Methane-oxidizing microbial communities from mesocosms in the Gulf of Mexico - GOM8C Gulf of Mexico (SPAdes) (version 2) | ecosystem: Environmental > Aquatic > Marine > Cold seeps...
TCTTCTTTAACTTGGTCTAAAGTTTTTACTTGTTGCGCTAATAAATCTGTTAATTTAATAATATGGTAACCAAACTCTGATTTAACTATTTCAGTCACATCACCTTTTGCTTTCAATGCAAATGCAGCATCTTCAAAAGCTGGGTCCATCATATCGCGGTCAATCCAATCTAAATCACCGCCTAACTCACCACTAACAATATCATCAGATTCTGTTTGTGCTAATTTAGCAAAATCATCACCTGCATTTAGCTTAGCAAGTACCGCTTCAGCTTTAACTTTTGCTGCAGCGTCATCTTCACTATTATCAATTAAGATATGCGCAACACGGCGTTTTTCTGGCTCAACATATTGTGCTTTATTTTCTTCGTAAGCCAGTTCAATGTCTTGCTCTGAAATTTGAGTATCTAGTACCACAGAATCTGAAGACAGTTCAACATACTCAACAGAAACTTGTTCTTGAGACATAAACTGAGATTGGTTAAGTGTATAGTAATCAGAAATTTCAGTTTCAGTAACTTCAATACCTGCTTTTACTTTATCCGCAGAAACTACAACATAATCAAGATCACGCATTTGTGCTTCTAGTTGTGTTGCTAAGCTTACTTCACCATTTAGTGCAAAATCAGTACCTGCAACAGCAGAAACCAATTGACTACGCGTCATTTCAGTTCTTAAATAATCACGAAATGCATCCGGTTGGTAGTTCATTTGTCTAATTACTTGAATATAACGGTCATTACTAAACTGACCCGCAATTTGAAAGTATGGTAAACCGCGGATTTCATCTTTTAACGCTTTATCACTAACACGTAAACCTAGTTCGTTAGCTAATTGTGTTTGTAATTCTTGTTGTACTAAACGCTCAATAACGTTTTCACGAACACGTGCCATGTAACTTGGATCAGATGAAATTTGTGAGAAGTATTCACCAAACTGTTGCTCTAAACGACTACGTTCATTTTCATATGCACGCGAAAAAGTTGTTTGACTAATTTTTTGTCCATTTACAACTGCAACAGGTTGATCATTAGGTGAACCTAAATAACTACCAATACCAGCCAGGGCAAATGATAATATGACTAAACCAAGGACAATCTTAGCTGTTACACCTTGTGATCCTTCTCTAATTCTTTCTAACATTATTTTATCTCTTTATGTACCAAGTAAAATTACAAATCAGCATCATCCTAAATTGGAATTGGAAACCGATTGGTAATTCAACTTGAAAAATTTGGTGTAAAAAAAGCGCATCTTATCAGATGCGCCTTTTTACTTGAAGCTATTAACGGAATAAACATTCCTGACTTTCTGAATCAACTAAGAGTTGAATTAAGCGTTAACGGCATCTTTAAGTGATTTACCAGCTTTAAAAGCCGGAATCGTAGCAGCTGCGATTTCAATTGCAGCACCAGTCTGTGGGTTACGACCAGTACGCGCAGCACGTTCACGAACAGAAAATGTACCAAAACCAACTAATGCTACAGAATCACCTTCTTTTAGTGCGCCTGAAACTGAGTTGATGAAAGAATCTAGTGCACGACCTGCTGCAGCTTTAGAAATATCAGCACTTGAAGCCATTTGATCTATTAGTTGAGATTTATTCACAACAACATCCCCTTATATTTTTATTATCATCGAAAATATCACTTTTCGATATCATAGTTAAATTTGATGTAAGTTAGCCAAATCCTTGTAGGATAAGGGCTGCACTTAAAAACCAGAGCCTAACTTAGCATACCTTTTTAATTTGAAAAGCCCTTTACAGCACTTTTTTCAATTTTTTTAACATTTTTGTTAATATTTACTTAGAAGCGACTGAAAAACTATCAATTGGGTTTAGTAAAGTCAGCTCTAATACTTCATCAATCCACTTAACTGGGTGAATAGATAAGCCTTGTAGTACATTTTCAGGGATCTCTTTAAGATCTCTGGCATTATCATTTGGAATAATAACGGTCTTTATTCCACCACGATGCGCCGCTAATAACTTCTCTTTTAAGCCACCAATTGGCAGCACTTCACCACGCAATGTAATTTCACCTGTCATAGCAACGTCAGAACGTACTGGGTTACCTGTTAAGCTAGACACTAATGCACAGACCATAGCTGCACCTGCACTTGGTCCATCTTTAGGTGTTGCACCTTCAGGCACATGAACATGAATATCACGTTTCACATAAAAGTCTTCATTTATACGTAGTTTATCACTGCGGCTACGAACAACTGTCATTGCAGCTTGAATAGACTCTTGCATTACATCACCGAGAGAGCCGGTATGTGTAAGTTTGCCTTTACCTGGTACAGCTGCACACTCAATAGTCAGTAAGTCACCACCGACTTCAGTCCATGCAAGACCAGTAACTTGACCAATACGGTCATCGCCTTCGGCTTTACCATAATCGTGACGTTGAACACCCAGATAATTTTCAAGGTTATCTTGATTAATTACTACTTTTTTAGTGTCTTTAGTAAGTAAAATTTCTTTTACTGCTTTACGGCATAATTTTGAAATTTCACGCTCTAAATTACGCACACCGGCTTCACGCGTGTAATATCTAATAATGCCAATAATTGCACTATCTTCTATTTCGATTTCATTTTGCTTTAAACCGTTACGTTTAATTTGTTTAACTAATAAATGTTTAGTCGCAATGTTTAGTTTTTCATCTTCGGTATAACCCGATAAACGAATCACTTCCATACGGTCCAATAATGGTCCTGGAATATTAAAACTATTTGATGTAGCAACAAACATCACATCTGATAAATCATAATCTACTTCTAAGTAATGATCGTTAAAGCTAGTATTTTGCTCTGGATCTAATACTTCTAATAATGCAGAAGATGGGTCGCCGCGCATATCAGATGACATTTTATCAATTTCATCTAATAAGAATAATGGGTTTTTAACACCTACTTTAGACATCTTTTGAATGATTTTACCTGGCATAGAACCAATGTAAGTACGTCTATGACCACGAATTTCAGCTTCATCTCTTACACCACCTAATGCCATACGTACATATTGACGACCAGTAGAGCGTGCAATTGATTGACCCAGTGATGTTTTACCAACACCAGGAGGGCCTACTAAACACAGAATTGGACCTTTTAGTTTATTTGTACGTTGTTGAACCGCAAGGTATTCCATAATGCGCTCTTTGACTTTCTCTAGACCATGGTGATCAGAATCAAGTACTTCTTGCGCTTTGGCTAAATCTTTCTTAACTTTCGAGCGTTTCTTCCATGGCACACCTATCATCCAATCTATGTATGAGCGTACAACGGTTGCTTCCGCTGACATAGGAGACATCATTTTAAGCTTATTTAACTCAGCTTTTGTTTTATCTGTTGCCTCTTGTGGCATACCTGCTTCATCTATCTTTTTAGCTAAAGCTTCAAATTCATCAGGTGAGTCATCTAATTCGCCAAGTTCTTTTTGAATGGCTTTCATTTGCTCATTCAAATAATATTCTCGTTGGCTTTTTTCCATTTGCTTTTTAACACGAGAACGGATTTTCTTCTCTACTTGAAGTAAATCTATTTCACCTTCCATTTGCGCCATTAAAAACTCTAAACGCTCAGTCACATTAGCTATTTCAAGTACTTTTTGCTTTTCGGCTACTTTTAATGGCATATGTGCCGCCATAGTATCAGCCAAACGTGCAGGCTCATCTATGCCAGATACTGAAGTCAGTACTTCAGGTGGAATTTTTTTATTTAACTTAACATAGCCTTCAAATTGACTTATTGCACTACGAATAAATACATCGTGTTCTTGCTCGTCAATTTCTTCCGATACGATATATTGCGACTGTGCAATGAAAAACTCATCAGTTTGGGTAAACTCTGTAATTTGAGCACGCTGTGTGCCCTCTACTAAGACTTTAACCGTACCATCAGGCAGTTTTAATAATTGTAAGATAGTTGCAATCGTACCAACCTGATATACATCTTCGACTTCAGGTTCATCAATACTTGCATCTTTTTGTGCGACTAAAAATATTTGTTTGTCATTTTCCATTGCCGCTTCTAAGCATTTGATAGACTTTTCACGTCCAACAAATAAAGGGATCACCATATGTGGATAAACAACCACATCTCTTAGGGCTAATACTGGAATCTCAACACAATCAGTTCGTTCAAGCGTCATTATTATTCTCTTGAGGCTGATATCAATACAATAAAGTTAAGTATTTTTACTTATAATTTATGTGTATTGGTATTTAAAAAATAAGGGCATGAATTGAATATGGGGATAACTAAACTAAAGATCAATCATTTTATGAAAAAAGGAACCGAATGGTTCCTTTTTGTTTATTTTACATACTAAACTAGCTAAAAATCAAACTATTCTGAAACAGCTTTGTCCGTAGTCGGGTTTTCATAAATAAGTATTGGATCAGATTCACCTTTGATCACAGTTTCATCTATTACAACCTTGCTAACATTTTCCATTGAAGGTAATTCATACATGATATCAAGCAATACTGCTTCTACAATAGAACGTAAACCACGTGCTCCGGTTTTTCTTTCCATCGCTTTTTCAGCAATCGCAATTAATGCATCTTCACGGAATTCAAGTTCAACATCTTCCATTTGAAACAAGGCATCATATTGCTTTGTTAAAGCATTTTTAGGTTCGTTTAATATTTGGATCAATGCATCTTGATCTAACTCACCTAAAGTAGCGACAACAGGTAAACGACCAATAAATTCAGGTATTAAACCAAATTTAATTAAATCTTCAGGTTGCACATCTTTTAAGTTATCACTTAAAGTTTGCGTTCCCTCAGATGATTTAACATCTACCCCAAAACCAATACCTGTATTTTTATGACCGCGTGCTTCAACAACTTTATCTAAGCCGGCAAAAGCACCACCACAAATAAATAAAATTTTAGATGTATCAACTTGTAAAAACTCTTGTTGTGGATGCTTTCTGCCACCTTGTGGTGGAACTGAAGCAACAGTGCCCTCAATAAGTTTTAGTAAAGCTTGCTGAACACCTTCACCAGATACATCACGTGTAATTGATGGATTATCTGATTTACGTGAAATCTTATCAATTTCATCAACGTAAACGATACCACGTTGCGCTTTTTCTACATCATAATCACATTTTTGCAGTAATTTTTGAATAATGTTTTCAACATCTTCGCCAACGTAACCCGCTTCAGTTAATGTTGTTGCATCAGCCATCGTAAATGGTACGTCTAATAGCTTAGCTAAAGTTTCTGCTAAAAGCGTTTTACCACTCCCTGTAGGCCCGATAAGCAAAATATTACTTTTGCCTAACTCTACAGTTGGAGTTGACTTAGATTGATTTTTCAATCGTTTGTAATGATTATAAACAGCGACAGACAATACTTTTTTAGCATGATCTTGACCTATAACATAGTCATCAAGGTGTGCGCGTATCTCTTTTGGTACGGGCAGCTTTTCACTTGCGATATGCTTAGGAGCAATATCTTGTATTTCTTCCCTGATGATATCGTTACATAGCTCTACACATTCATCACAAACATAAACAGACGGACCTGCTATTAATTTGCGCACTTCATGTTGGCTTTTGCCACAGAATGAGCAGTATAAAAGTTTACTGTTCTTATCGCCGTCAGTATTGTCGGACATTAAGCTACCTCTTTCCTAGCGCATCTCTAACCAATTTATACTAAAATATTAGTAAAAAAAACTTAGATGCGCACACTTATTTAATTATTCGTTTATTTAGTACTAATCTCGTTGTGTAAGTACAGCATCAACGATGCCATATTCTACAGCTTGTTCAGCACTCATAAAATTATCACGATCTGTATCGTTTGCAACCACTTCTAATGGTTGCCCACTATGTTCTGCAAGTAATCTATTTAATTTATCTTTAATAGACAAGATTTCTTTAGCATGAATTTCAAAATCTGAAGCTTGGCCTTGGAACCCACCTAAAGGTTGGTGGATCATGACACGTGCATTTGGTAAACAAAAACGCTTACCTTTTGTGCCACCAGATAATAAAAAAGCACCCATACTTGCTGCTTGACCAACACATACAGTACTTATGTTTGGTTTGATAAAATTCATCGTATCATAAATTGCCATACCAGCAGTCACTGAACCACCTGGCGAATTAATATAAATAAAAATATCTTTTTCTGGATTTTCAGATTCTAAAAATAATAACTGGGCAACAATTAAGTCAGCCATATTATCTTCAACTTGACCTGTCAGAAATATAACTCGCTCTTTTAGTAATCGAGAATAAATATCATAAGAGCGCTCGCCTTTTGGTGTTTGCTCAACAACCATAGGAACTAATGCGTCTGAAGGAGCTGTAATATTATTAAACATTTAAATCAATTTCCTTATTCGCTTTTTATTAAGAGAAAAATTGTAGGCTAAAATGTAAAAAGGCCCGAGTATCAAGTGAATTTTCACAGATACACGAGCCATTTAAACTTTAGCAGAGATTTAAGTCAATGACTTTATGCTAAAGGTGTATTATTGAGCCGCTTGTGGGTTCATAATATCATCAAAAGCAGTCTCAACGTCTGAGATAGTTGCTTTTGCTAAAAGAGTATCTACTGCTTGCTCTTCCATAGCAACGTTACGCATTTGCTGCATCATTTGCTCGTTAGATTTGTAGTACTCAACAACTTCAGTTGGATCTTCATATGCAGAAGCCATCGTTGCGATAAGTTCTTCAACTTTAGAATCATCAACTTTGATTTCGTTTGATTTGATCACTTCACCTAATAATAGGCCAGTCTTAACACGCTTTTCTGCTTGCTCTTTAAATAACTCAGCAGGTAGTTCAGGCATGTTTTTAGCGTCGCCACCAAAACGTTGTGCAGCTTGCTGACGTAAAGTATCAACTTCTTGAGAAACTAAAGCACTTGGTACTTCAACATCATTAGTTGATAAAAGACCATCGATTACTTGCTCTTTAACTTTTGCTTTAACAGCTTGGTCAAGTTCGCGAGTCATGTTCTTTTTAACTTCAACTTTAAGTGCGTCAACGCCGCCTTCAGCTACACCGAATACAACAGCAAATTCGTCGTTAAGTTCTGGTAATTCTTGAACTTCAACTTTTTTAACTGTGATTGCGAATTCAGCGTCTTTACCTTTAAGGTTTTCAGCGTGGTATTCTTCAGGGAAAGTTACAGAAGCAACTAATTCTTCGCCTGCTTTTTTACCAATGATGTTATCTTCAAAACCTGGGATCATACGACCTTGGCCAAGTTCTAGAGGGAAATCTTCAGATTTTCCACCTTCAAATTCTTCGCCGTCTACTTTACCGATGAAATCGATAGTAACACGTGCTTTCTCAGAAGCTGCATCTTCAGATACAGTCCAGTTAGCGTGTTGCTTACGTAAAGTTTCTAACATGTTTTCAAGATCAGCGTCAGTTACTGTAACAGCTGGCTTTTCAACTTTGATAGTTTCTAAATCTTTTAATTCAACTTCAGGATAAACTTCTAAAGTTGCAGCGAATTCTAAATCTTTACCTGCTTCTAATGCTTTAGGAGCAAAAGTAGGTGCGCCTGCAGGGTTTAATTTTTCTGCTACAACAGCATCAATGTAATGACGTTGCATAAGTTCGCCAGCTACTTCTTGATGTACAGCTGCACCGTAACGTTTTTTGATTACAGAAACTGGAACTTTACCTGCGCGGAAACCATCAATACGTTGAGTTTTTGATAATTGTTGTAAGCGTTTTTTTACTTCAGTATCGATGTTCGCAGCTGGAACAGTGATAGTTAAACGGCGCTCTAGGCCTTGAGTCGTCTCAACAGAAACTTGCATGATTTACCTCAATCTATATATTTTGGCGTTCAATACGCCTTCCTTTCAAACAATAAAAATTACTGCTTGATCGTCCGTAGACGTTTTTTATTTAATATTAGTCGCGGCATTATAGCGTAAATATTCAGATAGTCGAGTAACCAATATGATTTTTTAAATAAGAGTGATAAATTAAAATTTTTGAATGGTAATTTTGCATAAAAGTAAGGACAAACAAGAGATATAGCAAAAGTGAAATTAAATATATTTAACGAGTAATTGGTTTTAACATTGAATATAAAGAGAGTTTAAATAGAAGATGTAGAAATGGTCGGCGATGCAGGATTTGAACCTGCGACCCCTTGGACCCAAACCAAGTGCGCTACCAAACTGCGCTAATCGCCGAAATTTATTTCTTTTAAAATAGGGAGTATATTTAGATGGTCGGCGATGCAGGATTTGAACCTGCGACCCCTTGGACCCAAACCAAGTGCGCTACCAAACTGCGCTAATCGCCGAAACTAAATTTCAATGTACTTTATACTTATTTATGAATAAATTCATAAATGGTCGGCGATGCAGGATTTGAACCTGCGACCCCTTGGACCCAAACCAAGTGCGCTACCAAACTGCGCTAATCGCCGAACTGTATTTACATTTTTAAGAGTTAAATTGGGGCGATTGACGGGGCTCGAACCCGCGACCACCGGAATCACAATCCAGGGCTCTACCAACTGAGCTACAACCGCCATAATTTAAATCTTTGAATATCACAATAAAATGGTGCGCCCTGAAGGATTCGAACCTTCGACCCACGCCTTAGAAGGGCGTTGCTCTATCCAGCTGAGCTAAGGGCGCATCTTATTTTATTTAACCACTTTTATCTAATAAAAGAAAGTGGTCGGCGATGCAGGATTTGAACCTGCGACCCCTTGGACCCAAACCAAGTGCGCTACCAAACTGCGCTAATCGCCGAATATTCAGTTACTTTCGAGTAAGTCCTCGTTGGCAACGGGGTGCATAATAGAGATTTGCAGTAGGCAGGTCAAACCTTTTTTTAATAAATATTTCTAAGTGCCTAAAATTAAATCATACTGACTGTTTTTTAGGTTTTTTGATTAATCTTTGTCTACTTTTAGTTATAAAACATCATTATCTTTATTATCTAAAGCAGACTTACTTGGCGCATCACGCGTTTCATGAGAAAATGATATGTATCAAAAGTCCTATAACCCCAAATTTAAAGGTCAACCATGACGGCAAACATCATAGATGGTAAAGCAATTGCTAAACAAGTTAGAAATGCAGTTGCTTCAAAAGTAAAACAGCGTGTAGAAAATGGTTTACGAGCTCCTGGCTTAGCTGTTGTACTTGTAGGTTTAGATCCTGCCAGTCAAGTATATGTAGGTTCAAAACGTAAAGCCTGTGAAGAAGTAGGTTTTGTATCAAAATCTTATGACTTACCAGCTGATTCATCTGAACAGCAGATTTTGGATCTTGTTGACTCGCTAAATAATGATCCAGAAGTAGATGGTATTTTAGTTCAACTACCTTTACCTGAAGGCTTAAATGCCGAAAAAGTACTTGAACGCATTACACCTCATAAAGATGTAGATGGTTTCCATCCATATAACATAGGTAGATTAGCCCAGCGTATGCCGGCATTACGTCCTTGTACTCCTAAAGGGATTATTACTTTATTAGATTCTACTGGTGTTAAATACAGAGGAATGCATGCTGTTGTCGTTGGCGCATCTAATATAGTAGGTCGTCCAATGTCTTTAGAGTTATTGCTTGCTGGTTGTACAACAACCGTATGTCACAAATTTACTAAAGACTTAGAAGAACATGTTCGTCGAGCAGACTTAGTGGTTGTTGCTGTTGGTAAACCCGCATTTATCCCAGGTGATTGGATTAAAGAAGGTGCAATTGTAATAGATGTAGGTATCAACCGTTTAGATACAGGTAAATTAGTAGGTGATGTGGAATACGATGTTGCACAAACTAATGCCAGTTTTATCACGCCAGTACCTGGAGGCGTAGGTCCAATGACAGTTGCTAGCTTAATAGAAAATACTTTAGAAGCATGTGAGAAGTACCACAGCTAATTATTAGCTTAATAATTTAGTCATAAAAAAACCGCATTAAATGCGGTTTTTTTTATTTTAGGGTTAAGCTTTTCGCCAAGTAGTACCTTCAGCACTATCTTCTAGCACAATTTTCATTGCATTTAATTTATCTCTTGCATCGTCAGCCATCGCCCAATCTTTATCTGCACGAGCTTGATTACGCTGTTTTATTAAAGCTTCGATTATTGCTACTTCGTCATCTTCTTGCTCACCTTGTAAAAAATCAGTAGGTACTTGTTGTGCAATACCTAATACATCTCCTAAATTACGTAATACATAACTTAGTTCAGATGCTTTATTTTCATCAGTTTCTTTAATGCGATTTAATTCTTTGGCTAATTCAAAAACAACTGAAAGTGCTTCTGGTGTATTAAAGTCATCATCCATTGCTTTTCTGAATTTTATTGCATACTCATTATCAGTTAATTCAACTTCAACAGGTGTTACACCACGAAGTGCAGTATAGATACGTTCTAATGATGAACGCGCTTGATCTAAATTATCCTGAGAATAATTAAGTTGGCTTCTATAATGACCTGAAATTAAAAAGTAACGTACAGATTCAGCGTCATATTTTTTCAATACATCTCTAACAGTGAAAAAATTACCTAATGATTTAGACATTTTTTCTTTATTTACTTGAACCATGCCAGTATGGATCCAAGTATCAGCGTATTCGCCATTATTTGCACAACAAGATTGTGCAATTTCATTTTCATGATGAGGGAATTGTAAATCTGAACCGCCACCATGAATATCAAAGTGTTCACCTAAGTGTTTATTGCTCATAGCTGAACATTCTATATGCCAACCTGGGCGCCCTGCTCCCCATGGAGACTCCCAAGAAGGTTCATTTACTTTGGCTTTTTTCCATAAAACAAAATCAAGCGGTGAATTTTTATTTTCATCTACTTCTACACGCGAACCTACTTGTAGCATGTCTAAGTCTTGTTGTGATAGCTGACCGTAATTTTCAAAGCTGGAAACATTAAATAATACATCGCCATTTGCAGTAACATAGGCATGATCTTTGGCAATCAAACGCTCAACCATTTCAATAATTTCAGGAATATGATCTGTTACTGTAGGCTCTACATCTGGACGCAACATGCCTAAATTATCAAAATCTTGATGCATAGCTTTTGTCATGCGTTTTGTTAATGTATCAATTGTTTCGCCATTTTCATTTGCGCGATTAATAATTTTATCATCTACGTCTGTAATATTACGTACAAATTTTAAATCGAAACCGATATGTCTAAGGTATCTTGCAATAACATCAAAACTAACAAATGTTCTTGCGTGTCCTATATGACAGTAATCGTAAATAGTGATACCACACACATACATATCGATTTTGCCATCAACTCGGGGTTTAAATGCCTCTTTTTGTCTTGTCAGTGTGTTGTATATTTGTACCATTTACTAAAAATCCTTCACTTTTGGGGATCAAATTTATTTGCCAGCTATCTTACCACTTGCAAGCAACTTGCTCTAGAGACTTTTCAAAGGTGACTGTAATTATCAAAAACTAGCATAAATACATCTACAGGTAGCCATATCGCTTTGTAGAAAGCTGCGAACTTAGTTAGAATATAGCTAAAATAAACTCTCTATTTAAGTTAGGAAATCTCATGGTTACTTTACATACCAACTTCGGTGATATCAAAATCGCTCTAAACGCTGAAAAAGCACCTCAAACCGTAGAAAACTTTTTAAAATATGCGAATTCAGGTTTTTACGATGGCACTATTTTTCACCGTGTAATCGATGGTTTCATGGTTCAAGGCGGTGGTTTCTTACCTGGTATGGAGCAAAAAGAAGTACAAGATCCAATCCAAAATGAAGCAACAAATGGTCTTTCTAATAAGAAAGGTACTTTAGCGATGGCACGTACTCCTGATCCACACTCTGCTACGGCTCAGTTTTTTATCAATGTTGGCGATAACAACTTCCTAGATTTTACAAGCGAAACGTCTCAAGGTTGGGGATATTGTGTATTTGCTGAAGTTGTTGAAGGTCTTGATATCGTTGAGACTATCAAAAACGTAGCTACAGGTAGTGAAGGTTTCCACCAAGATGTACCGCTTGAAGATGTTATTATCACTAAAGTAACAGTTGAAGCTTAGTAATACCTCAGGGCTAATCTAATTTAGCCCTTTTATTTTTTCCACGAAGTGGTCCTAATAAATATGCGAAGCAAATTTATTTATGAATAAAACCTTATTTATCTCAGATCTCCATTTAACTGAATCTCGACCAGATATCAGCAAAGCGTTTTTTGATTTCCTAAAAAAACAGGTAACTGAAGAGCTTGATGCACTTTATATACTTGGTGATTTTTTTGAAGTCTGGGTTGGTGATGATTATCAAACTGATCTGACATTAAAAATCGCCAAAAAATTAAAAGCGATAACAGAGATAGGCATACCCGTTTACTTTATTCATGGTAATAGAGATTTTTTAGTCAGTAAAAAATATGCTGAACTATCTGGAATTTTATTATTAAATGAAAGAACGGTTATTGATTTATACGGTACTCCAACTTTAATCCTTCATGGTGATGAAATGTGTACTCAAGATATAGAGTACCAAAAATTCAGAAAGAAAAGCCGAGGTTGGTGGTGGCCTAAACTCATGTTAGCCATGCCATTATTTTATCGACAAAGTGTTGCTAAAAAAGCAAGAGAACGAAGTAAAGCTTCTCAAATGGATAAGGCACCTGAAGTACTTGATGTCACACATGATGCTGTCATAGATACTTTTAAAAAATATAAAACTAATCTCATGATCCATGGACATACACATAGACCTAAAATACATTATCACGGTATTGATGGTACACCAGCCAAACGCATTGTTTTAGGTGACTGGTATACACAAGGTTCATATTTAGTGGTTACCAAAGACGCTCAAGAACTCATTTTTACCGACTTTGAATAAAAGCTTATTGTAAATTAGGTAAACCAGAGTGAAATTTAAAGTCTTCATCATCTGAGATAATCAGCTGAGCTTCAACTTCACCAAAAAATTTCACTCTTTCGCTAATATCTTCACCTGCAACCTGCTCTGCTAAAGCTAAGTAATCTTGATAATGTCGTGCTTCTGAACGTAATAAAGAAACATAAAATTTATTTAAATCATCATCTAAGTGCGGAGCTAACTTAGCAAAACGCTCACATGAGCGTGCTTCAATGTATGCGCCACAGATTAACTTATCAACGAGACTCGCTGGTTCAAATGTACGTACATTTCTCATCATGCCTTTCGCATATCGTCCTGCTGGAATACTATTATATTCAATTCCTCTGGCAGTCATTATTTCAAGTACTTGATAAAAATGATGAAGCTCTTCTTTAATTAATAAAACCATTTTATCTATTAAGTTTTGTTCAAACGGATCATCACTTTTTGCTGACAAAGACTTAGGTAATTTATGGTGTTCTGATAAAGAAGCTAATGTCCCTTCTTTTTTATATACAAACTTCTCATATGGTTCAAACCATTTCAGTAAAGCAGAACCACTTTGTTTATCAGATGCATATTTACGAATTAAAAACATTCCTGTTTGCGCGGCTTTTAATTCACAAATAAGATGATCGACTAATAATACTTTTAAATTTTCTGGTTTTTTAGCTTCAGTGATCCACTCATCAGGAGTATCACATTGTAAGAATGCTTTAATTGGTGCTAATAACTGTTCGCTAGTCATGAAAATCTCATATAAAAAAGCTAAATTTAAAAATACATTTTATCATAATCAAACAACCACATCTTGATCTCATTCATATGGTGTATTCGTAATTCATCATTTTACTGATATTTATCCTTGATAAATACACCTATAAACTTGACAAAATATTAACATTCAACAATACCTAGAAGGTAAGACTAATAAAAACAACTCAAAATAAAACAAGAAGGAATTATTAATTATGATATTAAATCACCTCTGGGGTATATATGCACATCCAAAAGATGAATGGCAAACCATTGATAAACGTCATGAAAGTTTAAAGTATAGCATTTCACACATTTTACTAATTGCATTAATTCCATCAATTATGGGATATTATTCTTCCGTTCATTTAGGTTGGAGCATTGGTACCGGAGATCCAATTCACTTAACAGAGTCAAGTGCAATGCTAATCGCCGTTGCTATGTACTTTGCATTAATTGGTGGGGTATGTGCATTAGGTTTATTAGCACATTGGATGGCAAAAACTTTTGGTGCAGACCCAACATATACCCAAACCCTAGAGTTGGCAGCATATACTGCGACACCTATTTTTATGACCGCATTCGCTGCATTTTATCCTGTTTTATGGTTTATCGTTTTAGTCGGATGTATTGCCTTAGCTTACTCTGTTTATTTGTTATATACAGGTGTGCCAATTTTAATGCATATTCCTGAAGAGCGTGGTTTTATTTATGCCAGCTCGGTGGTTACATCAGGTTTAATTTTACTTGTATGTATTTTAGCATTGACCGCGATGATGTGGACGACAGGTTATGGACCTATGTTTGCTTAACGGGTCAGTTTATACAAACAAAAAAGGAGCTCAATAGCTCCTTTTTATTATCTTAAACTGTCTAACCAAATTTATTAATCGATAGAATCTTGATTATGTAACTCAAGACCCGATGACATTGCTTGCTCATTATCAGATTTAGCAGAGTCATTTCTTAAATCATTAATACGATTTAAATAGGCTTGGTCGATATCACCAGTAACATACTGACCATTAAATACTGACGTTTCATATGCTTTAATTTCAGGGTTTTCTTTTGAAACCGCTTCAATTAAATCTGGTAATGATTGGAAAATCAAACCATCTGCACCAATGCATTCATTAATATCTTCAACTTCACGACCGTGTGCAATTAATTCAGTCACTGAAGGCATATCAATACCATAAACATTTGGGAAACGGATCTCAGGAGCAGCTGATGCAAAATAAACATTTTTAGCACCTGACTCTCTCGCCATTTGAACGATTTGAGCCGATGTTGTACCACGTACAATTGAATCATCAACTAATAATACATTTTTGCCTTTAAACTCACGGCCAATAGCATTTAGTTTTTGACGAACTGACTTTTTACGCATTTCTTGGCCCGGCATGATAAATGTTCTGCCGATATATCTGTTTTTAACAAAGCCTTGACGATATGGAATTTTAAGTACTGCTGCCATTTCAAGTGCAATATCACAAGATGTCTCAGGAATAGGAATGATAACGTCTATTTCTTTATCAGCCCATTCTTTGGCTACTTTCTCGCCTAATTTTGTGCCCATATTTACACGTGCAGCATAAACAGAGATATTATCTAATGTCGAATCTGGGCGTGCAAAATAAACAAATTCAAAAATACAAGGAGAATAAGAAGCATGCTCTGAACATTGTTGTGAGAACAACTGACCTTTATTATTTACAAAGATACTTTCACCAGGTGCTACATCACGAATAAACTCAAATCCACAGCTATCTAGTGCAACACTTTCAGAAGCAAACATATATTCTGTGCCATTATCTGACTCGCGCTTACCAAATACTAATGGGCGAATTCCGTTTGGATCACGAAATGCAATCATGCCCTGACCGATTATCATAGCAATAGCGGCATAGCCACCAACAGCTTTGTTATTTACAGCTGTTACAGCTTTAAAGATATCTTCAGGCTCTAAGCTTAACTTTTCAGTCAGTGCGATTTCATGCGCTAACACATTTAATAAAACTTCAGAGTCTGAAGTTGTATTTACATGACGTCTTGCAACTGAAAACAACTCTTGTTTTAAAGCTTCAGCATTGGTCAAATTACCGTTATGCGCTAAAGAAATGCCAAAAGGTGAATTTACGTAAAAAGGTTGCGCTTCAGCTGAACTAGATGAACCCGCAGTTGGGTAACGTACATGACCTATACCCATATCACCTTGTAAACGCTTCATATGACGAGTATGGAATACATCTTTCACTAAACCATTATCTTTACGTAAACTAAAAGTATGGTTGTTAATGGTGATTATACCGGCCGCATCTTGACCTCGATGTTGTAACACTGTTAAGCCATCATAAATTGCCTGATTAACAGGAGAATTCCCGACTATACCAACAATACCGCACATGTTATTTATCCTTGCCGACTAAGGGTTTACTGAAGTTAAAAAGCTAGAGTTATTTTCCAGGTATGCAAAAAACCATTCAATAACAAAGCCAAATTCAGGGATTAACGTTGAAGTCTCCCACCAATGCGTTTT
>Ga0209396_1003382_pt1 | contig 16161 bp, 15 predicted proteins | sample GOMGulsemesocosm_6_FD_184638 | JGI IMG/M metagenome (GOLD analysis project Ga0209396, IMG submission 184638) | Methane-oxidizing microbial communities from mesocosms in the Gulf of Mexico - GOM8C Gulf of Mexico (SPAdes) (version 2) | ecosystem: Environmental > Aquatic > Marine > Cold seeps...
AATAGCATGTACAATAGGCGCAATTTTCATAAAATTTGGACGTGCTCCGGCAATAAGTGTAATTTTTTTCATTGTTATAATTTGTTCATTTTTAATAAATATATGAATTGAATAAGGTGTATTTGTCTTTTTATTCGTGAAGGTTGTTTAATTAAACGATAGGCCCATTCTAAATTATTTTTAACCCACCATTGTGGTGCTCTGTCAACATTCCCTGTATAAACATCAAAACTACCACCTAACCCTTGGTAAAGTGCAGAATGAGTTTGTTGCATTTCTTCCATTAACAACTCTTGTTTAGGTGAACCCATAGCCACAAAAACAATATCAGGCTTCTTATCTTGTATATCCGAGATTAAATGTTGTTTCTCTATGTCAGTTTTCACATAACCATTACGAAAACTAACAATATTAATACCGGGGAACTCATTTTGGAGTTTTGTTACAGTCTTTTGAATTATAACTTCTTTTCCGCCTACTAAATAAAATGTTTTATCTTTATAAAATTGCTGAACTATATCTAACCACAATTCACAACCTGGCATTTTTGCAACGTTTTCACATCCTTTTTTTTCCAACGCCCAAACTGCTCCTACTCCATCAGGGTAACCTAGATTTCGATTAATTATACTCCTTGACTCGTCAGTTGCATGTAAAATTTTTTCTGCATTAATAGCCACAAGAATTGATTTGTTTTCAAAACCATATGAAATCATCTCTTCACGAGATTGAGGCGCATATGTTTTAACCCCGTTTAGTTTTTTATAGTTCATTGTCAAACGATTTTAACCACTCATTATAAGTTACAACTTTATATGAGTTTTTGTTAGTAGTTAGAAATTTATTAAATTTATCCAAAGAATAAGTAGACAACGCTTTCGGGTGACCTATGATAACTAGATTGTTTCTATTGCGATATTTTTGCCAAGCTTTTTTTAATAAGGAAGCCTTATAACCATCAATTGAAACGACAGTATTTGAGAACCTTGTTAACATTCTAATTTTATCAGATTTTGAACCACCCGCAGGCACCCCATCACCAAAAGATTGATGTTTACTAAATAATTTTCTAAATACTACTAGTTTCCAAAAGAAAATTGGCGACACTTTTAGATCAGAAATAGGCAATTCAATAAATTCACCATTCATAGATTCTTGAATAGGGTTTTCACCAAACTTCCAAAATTCTTTTTCTGAAGTATTATTAAAATTAAAAAAATGAGTTATAGAATTGTTTCTCCCATTTTTAAATACCGTAGAATCTATCTTAATACCATATTTGCTAAAACTATTTCTTAATTTTTCAAAAGGTTGAATACACCAGCCACCAGCTCTATACGTATTTACTTCATTTAAAGCATATTTCTCTAATTCAAATTTGTAAGATTTAACAATATGATCAATCGCATCATCATCAAATTGATGTAATCTATATCGGGTAGTATCAGTAATCCACTTTTCTCCATTATAAATAGTATCTTCCCAATGAGGATGGATATGAAGTTGAAGTTCGTGGCCACTTCTAGATAATTCTCTAAGTTGTTTAGTCACCTCTATAAAGTCAGATTCAATTTCCTTGAACTTCTTTCGATATTCATCTAATTTAATTATATAACCAATGTCAACAAAAAAGACAGCCTTAGCATTATGTACATCAAGAATTTTAACCAATTCATTAGTAGGCTTAATTATACAATTATATTGAGTTCCTGAATTAGATCCAAAATACAATTCATAATCCAAAGTTATTAGCACATTAGTCATGGTTTATATTTATTAATTAGCATTAATGGTAAAGTAAGTACATAATAAATCAATTGAACTCTTCTTGACAGACTTGTTTTCCAAGAATCTTTAAAGTTCATTTTGATCGTTTTGTTTTTTTTAATTCGATTACCTCCAATAATATGACCTATTTCGAAATCTTCATTATTTGAAAATTTTTCTAAAAGTACACTAGAGTTAATTTCAAGAAATAAACAAAGCTTTTCAATAACTAGTTCAGGTTTATTAATTAAATCTTCATACCTAATTTTTAAAATTGATTTTCTATTTAACCAATAAATCCATTGTGAAACACTATTAACCGCGTAATAGTATAAGATTGTACTCAATGGTGACCTTGAAGATTGTACCTTCTTTGAAAATGAATTGATGACTCCACGAACATCTCTAGTCATATAAATACCTTTTAGAGTAATATCATTATTTTTTTTTAATGATAGAAATCTACCTAAGTACTTAGCTGAATCTAATACGTATTTTGTATTTCCTATAGTTTGACTAGCTTTTAATATTAAAGACTGATTACGGTTATATAGTTTAAGTTGTTCTTTATTATGACCACCCACAACGTGCTTTGGAATAGACGAATGGTATTCAAATCTATCTGACAAGTGCTGACATACTTCAGGGTTATCCTTAATTTCAGAAGGTAAGTTAGCAATTACCTTTGTCCAAAAGACACATTTCAACAACGTATTTCCACAAGAACATGTCTTACCATCACGGATATGATCATAAAATTGATGCATTTCTCCTAAAGTTGTGACATCACTAAGCCCTCCCAATAAAGTTGCCAAGGCCGTAGTTCCGGATCTTCCGGCTCCTAATAAATAAATGAGATTAACAGATTGCATACTTGATTAAATAAACGAATTACATTAAATCTACCTTCAAACTAAGCAGTCATCCATGATTTATCATCATGAAAATGTTGTAGCCAAAAATAGAGACAAACCAACTGGTAAATTTGTTTTTCATAGTTTTCTTTGCTAGATCTATGCAAATAAAATAATTTAGAAACTTCTTTTTTATCAAACAAATCATTAAACATACCTTTAGAGTTTATCATCATAGACTCAAGTTCGTTTCCAATTTCTTCTTTAAACCACTTTTTACGGGGTGTAGAAAAACCTTGCTTTTTCCTGTAGATTATTTCTTTTGGAAGATACCTCTCAGCAAGTTTTTTATGTAATATTTTATTATCAACCCTAGACATTTTATGCTTGTGATTAAATTGTTCTGCAGCCTTCACAAGTTCAATATCCAAAAATGGAACACGAACCTCAAGAGAATGTTTCATTGAAATTTTATCTGTATATAAAAGTAGATCATCACTCAAATTCATTCTGGTATCGAAAGACATTAAAGCATCCGAAGCATCCATTCCGTTTAATTCATAAGTATCCATAGTGTATGAGAAAAGGTTTTCAATTTCTTTTTCATGTTCAAAAAGATACTCTTTTTTTAATAAACGTTTCAATAATGAGTTATCCATTATTGAACACGTTTCAATGAATCTACGCAGTCTCGTTCTTGAGGACACAGTATTTAACGCTCTTCTTTTTTGATCCCCTCTAAGTATAGAGTTAATAAATGGTAATTTGTTATAAGGTAGATGAGGGAATTTTTCCATCAAATCTTGATAATTATATTTTTTATAACCAGCCCAAACTTCATCAACTCCCTGTCCACTCATAACCACTTTGTATTCATCTTGATGAATTGCTTGTGATAAATGAAACATTGGTGTAATTGACTGTGAGCCCAATGGTTCTTCAATTATTTTGACAAAATCAGACAGATTTTGAATAAAATCTGTATTGTCAATTAACACTGGACGGTGACTCATGCCTAATAAATCCGCACTACGTTTTCCATCACTCATCTCATCAATATCAGTAACTTCCTTGTATCCAGCAGTATATGCAGCATACTTCTCCCCTGTTATTTCTTGAGCCAAATGAGCAACCAGTGCAGAATCAACTCCACCACTCAGCATAAATGCTATTGGCACATCCGATAACAATTGCCTTTTAATTGCCGCTCTTAATTTTGTATCATAAATTTCTAGAGCATCCTCTTCACTATATTCTACTTTTTTGGGAATGTAACTATATAATTTTTGCTCTGACAAGGTTGAATTAGATAAGTCAAATTTTATGAAATGACCTGGTCGCAGCTTATAAACATTTTTGTATAAAGTTTCAGGAGATGGATTATAACGCAATTTTAAAAAACTAAACATATGCTTTTCTGAAACTTCCAAATTAGGAACAGCATCAACAATGACCTTCAATTCTGATGAAAAAACAAAACGAACTCCATCCCAAAAATAATATAAAGGTTTCACACCAAATGGATCCCTAGCTAACAGTAATTCATTTTTATCATGGCTATAATGGCAAAATGAAAATATACCATTCAGTTTATGAAGCTTAGACTCACTATTTTGACCTAAAAAATGAAGAAGAGTTTCTGTATCTGAATGACTTCTAAATTTTTTGAAATTAATCTCATTTCTTAACTCCGAATGATTATATAGCTCCCCGTTGAAAACAATAACATCATTATTAGATGGATTGACCATTGGCTGATTTCCTGCGCTTGACACATCAATAATAGCGAGTCTAGTATGCCCCAAAAAAAGATCTATATTGTTTTCTGTGATATGATCAAGCCTTTTGTATTCAGGACCTCTATGATCTAAAAGATCAAGTTGCTTATTTGATAATCTAAGATTGACACTTCCTAATATTCCACACATGTTTTAGAGTTATTTTTAAGTTGTTTTTTTCGGATTTAACAAATCATTTACACGACCATAAACAGTCAATGGTGATTTGAGTCACTAAACATTATTGATTAATAATTGAATAATAAATAGTTTTAAGTTCTTTAATTACATTCGGCAAACTATGTTTCTTACCACTTTCGAGTGCATTATTTTGTAATTTTTTATAATCAGACATGTTAACTGTTAAGGTTTTATTAATAGATTCAGCTATAGAAGAAGCAGTTTTTTCCAAGATAATAAAACCATTATTATTATCAATTATTTGCTCTGCACTTCCATCAGTCATTGTAGCTATAACAGGTACACCTGAAGCTAAAGATTCCGTCATACTTAACCCAAATGATTCATTCCTAGAAGTATTAATTAGAAACTTTGACTTGGTTAAGTACGGAATAATTTCTACTTGGCTTAAATTATTTAAAAGGGTCACATTATGAAATTTTTGAATTTTATTTAATTCACCTTCTAGTTCACCACTACCAATAATACAAATCTTAAGAGGTGTAAATACGTGACTTAACGATTGGCAAAATAAATCAAACCCTTTTTCTTCATAAAAGGAACCAACAAATATCAAATCAAAGCTTTTGGCACTACTTAAATCACCTTTAAAAATTGGATTTATCCCAGCAGACAGTACACTAATTGGTTTATTAGTATACAATTTTATCCTCTCACCGAGTTTATTACTTACAGCAATTATATGATCAACTTTAGTAAAAGGTAATAAATAGAACTTAGATTCAGTATTTACATTATATAAATCACCACCATGAAAAGTTACAATAATTTTAACTTTTCTATTACGGAAAATTTTATATAACAGAGCAAGATAAACTGTTGGATAATAATAATGAACATGTATAATATGGTACTTTCTAAAACCAAAAAGGTATGGGATAAATCGAATCAAAAAAAACAAATACTTTAATATACTTCCAATTCTATTCGTGAATGTTCTTTTCAGATAAAAAAAATCAACTTTACTATCTAGAACTTGGCTTTTTAATTCATTAACCTGATTCACAACAAAAAGACCACTAAATGGTTTTTGAGTTGATGGATACATATTAGAAATTACAAGGACTCTCATTTATCTAAAAAATTTAAACAGTAAAACAAAATCGGTATATACAACATAAGAAGGGTAAATAATTAAGTTAACCCAACTATAACTGGATTGATTTTCAAATTTAATATTATACTTCAGGAACATATCGTCTTGAGTAATCAAGTATAATCCTTTCATTTGTGAGATATAAATCTTTTGGTAGAACGGGGAAGAATAATTCCAATGATTTTTTAAATTACTCGTTTTATTTAATGAATATTTTGTCCAATTTCCTGAGTCATATTGAGAAAGAATTGTTTTTAGTGATTTTATTCCTTCATCAAACAGGCCTTTGGCAAGCGTATCACCAGTATGTTTATATACGTCATGTAAACCAAATAAAGCATAAATAAACCCATTCAATACATGATCGGGTTCAGCTATAGGGTACTCTTCGAAAAACACTCCAAATTCATTTTCTGTTAATATACCACCATTTTTGAGATCTATGGTAAACGCTTTTAACGCATTTTGAGCACAATATAAGTAGCTGCTATCTTTAGTAATTGCAAAGCCCCTAACCAAAGCTGACATTCCAAAACCTTGCGCCAACGCTGATGGCCAAGGAGACTTTAATATAGAATTATCAATTTTCTTATTGTGTAATATTGTCCATTGACCAAGACTATCAATATTGTTTTTCAGCCAATTACAATGACTTACAACTAGCTTTAAATTAACTTTGCTAGAATCTTTTTCAAACTCTTGATAATAACGAATTCCCATCATACCAATGGTAATAGGATTATAACTTATCCCATTATCAACACCTAAAGATTTAATTCTAGAATAATCAACATAACTGACATTATTCGAGTCAAGACAAATTGCTTTTTTCTCTTTAAAAAAATCAAAATTAATATAATAGTTATATTCTGAAATTTCATTTATTTCTGTAGCTGGCGTTATAAGGAATAAATAAATACTTCCACATAGTAGCCTTAACAAGTACAAAAGAAAAATAATTTTTAAAATTTTATACTTTTTTATTTTTAACATTTATCTTTAATTTTTATATTAAACAAAAACTACTTAGTTCTGAATCATTTAAGCGTTAGTGATTCTTTTATCAATATTTTCATGGCTTTTTAAAAAAGCCATGCCAATTAACATTGTAAAAATACTTCCAAATTCATTTTCAATAATTAACATACTAATGCCAGAGAATAAAAATATTAATATCAATATTTTTAACAAAATAAAGTTTTCTCTGCCCTTCATGTTTTTATGAAAATTGAGCAGTTTGAAAAATTTATTGTAAATATTTAAATATACCAAAGTTCCTAATAAACCTATTTCAGAAATTAAATGAGGGAAAAAGGCATCTAAAGTTTTCGGTTTATTAATCGAATTATAAAAATAATCAAAAGTATGATATTCATTGTGATATTCACTTCCGAAAATTGCTGCAACACTACCTCCATAATATCCAGGCCCTAGACCAAAGTAAGGGTAGTTTGATAGAATCAACAACATTTGCTTATAAGCTTCAATTCTAAAATAGGTCTGATTAATTATTATCAAATCATACATTTGACCAAACCTGAATAGAAATGATTGACCATAAGAAAATATTACAATAAGAAGTATGAAAGAAACAGGGATTAGCAGGAATACCTTTCGTTGAACAAATACAATTTCTAAAGTTAAAACTATTCCAAACACAATAACACCAAGATTACTTACTGTTAATAGGATTCCTAAAAAAAGAAAAAGATGCACAAGAGATATCATTTTACGCCCTAAAATTCTTGAAACTAAATACGTTACAATATATAATTGCGCAGTTTGGTTAGCAGATCCTAATAAACCGCTAGCTCTTGAAAAATTAGAATGAGCAGTACCAGATTCAATAAACCCACTTGTTAAAATTGAAATATTAGGTACAATAATTTGAAGGAATTGAAATACTACAGAACATAAACTATAATAAAGAAGTATCTTAAAAGTAAGATTGATAATTTTTTTAGTTATTCCAAGTTTGATTATTACATAAATAAATAACGGAGCCTTAAGTAAATAAAAAACACCTAAAGTACTTTGAAAAACACTTGAATAAGAATTTAACAGAGAGGAGAGTATAGATACTCCAATGAATAAAATAATTGAAAACTCTATGCTTTTATTTCTGTTTTTATTAAAATAAAAAAACAAAATCGGCATTGTAAACAAAATGGTTAACACCGAGATAATCTCATGTATATATAAATCAAAGCCGACTATAAAATAAATAGGCTTTTGAAATAACACAAATACAAAATTTATGAAAAAGGCAATGGAAATAAATGATTTCAAATTACTTTATGATTTAACAATATTAAAACACTCATCTAATTCACTATTACTTTTAGCAAAATATTCATTTAATTCTTTTCTAAAATCCTCAGATATTTTTTCATTCACTTGATCTTTTTGATTAAATCTAATTAATTTTTGAAAAATATTTGAGCGTATCCAAACTCTTAATTTTACTGGTAACAATTTCCCAACTGTTGTCTTTAAAACACTATTTTTATCCAATATAAACGATTGTAACCATTTATATTTAACAATACCAGCCTTATTAAACTGTTTAGATGTATCTATCTTGTTAGATAGATCTTCTAAAGTTAAGAAGTTGAAAATCTGTTGTAAACATTTTTCAGGGTTCTCCTTTAAATGTTTATCTTCTATTATTAAAAATTGTTTTTTATCGAAAAATTGAGTCCACTTTAAAAGGTGTTTATTATACATTCCATTTTCAAAGTACATTAAGTTATAACTATTTAAGGACTTTCTCTCTTTTTCTAATTTGAATGTTTTTTCAAACGTATTAGAACTATCTTCCCAATTGTTTTTCACCGCATACTTATACGCTGAAAATGCTCTATCAACAGGATTCCTAACCATGACAACAAATTTCATATCTGGGTTATACTCTTTAACTCTCTTTGGTGAATTCTCTGAGGGTAATAAGTGAACATCTGAGCTACCAATAATTTTTTCTCCATTAAACTTATTAAAAAACGAATGGTAATATGACTCTCCTTTTTTATAAAGCTCGTCATTTACAAAATATGTAATCTCTTTTACTTCAGAAAAATATAAATCATCATGCTGTTTTAAATAATTAAATAGAGAAGTAGTCCCTGCTTTTTGGGTACCAATTATTAGAAAATTAACTTTTTTCATTATAATATTTTTATTTTTTTTAAATAAACAAACGAACTTACATTCCAAAATATCATAGAAGACGCAGTCGCTATAGCTGCGCCAGCTATACCATATTCAGGAATTAATACAATGTTCATGCAAAGGTTAATGATTAATCCTATAAATAAAATTTTCATAAACACATTCTGATTATCAGTCATATTTAACAAATACCCAACAGAGCCGAACAATGCATTTACACCTGCAGCAATTGTCAAAATAACTAAGGGAGTTGCGGCAATTTTAAATTCTTCACCAAATATGCTCAAAAATAAAGAAGGAAATAATATTAATAGTATTACAATAGGTAAACTTCCAATACTGATCAATTTAATAGAAGAGTAATAAATCCTTTTTATTTGAGCTTTATTGTTGTCACTATAGGCCTTTGCTATTTTTGGAGCAATAAAGCCATTTATAGATGCTAAAATAAACGATATTCCAATAGAAAGTTTAATACACGCTGAATATAAACCTACTTGCTCTTCATTAATATAATAACTAATCATAAAGCTATCAACATTGCCCATTAAAAACATTATAGAAGAAGTAAAAAGCATAGGGTAAGAGTACTTTAATATTTTATCTTTAAATTTCTTCTTTTTAAAAAGAACTATCGATTTTTTTTTTAGAAACCATATTAAGGTACTAAACATAAAAAAAGAAGTCAAAACAATAACGCCAAACAACACGTAAACAATATCAACTTTATAATTAAAAAGAATGAGTGATATGCCAAGACAAAGAATCATTCCTAAATTTAAAGATACATTTCTGTAGAAAGAGTATATTTTTATGTCGTAAAACCCTCTAAATATTTCAGGAACCGCATTAAATAAAGTATACGGAATGATAACAAAACTTGCTAATAATAAATAATTATTTGCATCCGTATTTTTAAATATAAAAGAGTCTATCCAATCAGATGATAATAATAATAGTACTGATGCAACTAACCCACTGATTAACAGAAGACGTATAACCTTGCTTATAAAATTTGCTGTGTAATATTTATCATCTTGAATTTCGGGTATTTTTCTAATCAAATAAGTATCCAGGCCTAGTCTAGAAAAAATCGTGATAAATGTAATGAGTGAAAACATTAAATTAAAAACACCTAATGATTCAACGCCATATCTTCTTGCAATTAACAAATGAACAGCTAGCATTGATACTGCCCCGAATATTTTAAATATGAAAATAAGAAAAGAACCTTTAATTATTTCTTTCATGAGCCAATTTATTTAACTAAAAACCAATTATTCAATAATTGCTCTCTATTATACTTCATTGTTTTTTTTGTTTTCCAATCTATAACATCAAAGCCGGCATGTTCGCAAATAGCTTGTCCAGCAGCTGTATCCCATTCCATTGTTGGCGCAAATCTTGGATAACAATCTGCAGTACCTTCTGCTACCATAACTATTTTTAAAGAACTTCCTTTAGAAATCAATTCTACCTCTCCATGCTCTTTTCTCATTTCTGCAACATAAGTTTCAGTTTCCGGTGACATATGTGATCGGCTAGCTACTACAGTATATTTTTTTTTATTTGATTCGAGAGGAAGTGAAACTGCTGATGCAATTAGTTTGGACACATCAATTCCTTTGACATTAGAAATTTTAAATGCTCCATTTTCCTTTGTTGAAAAATACAAGTCGTTCAGTGCAGGTGCATAAACTACTCCTAAAACTGTTTTTTGATTTTCAATTAATGCTATATTTACAGTAAACTCACCATTTTTTTTTATAAACTCTTTAGTCCCATCAATTGGATCTACAATCCAAAGCTGATTCCAATTTTTTCGCTGTTGGTAAGGTATATCCTTCCCTTCTTCTGAAAGAATAGGAATAGCTGTTTCAACTAAATAATCTTGAATAATTTTATCTGCTGCTAAATCAGCTTTCGTTAATGGTGAATCATCACCTTTCAATTCAACACCAAAATCATCTGATTCGTAAATCTTCATTATTGCTTCTCCAGCATCTAAGCTAGCTTTAATTGCAATATGGAGTAATTCTTCTTTAAGCATTAAGATAGTTATTTTTGTTCAAGTAATTTAATATTTGTTCAACTGATTCCTCTAAAGTAATTTCTCCTGCTTTAATATGAATCTCAGCACTCTCAGGTGATTCGTAAGGTGATGAAATTCCTGTGAAATTTGGAATTTCTCCTGTACGTGCTTTTTTATAAAGACCTTTAGGGTCTCTTGATTCACATATGTCAAGTGGTGTATCAATATAAACCTCAATGAATTCTTTAGAACTCATTAAATCACGTACTTGAGAACGGTCTTTTTTAAAGGGAGATATAAATGCAGTAAGCACAATTATGCCTGCATCCACAAACAATTTGGAAACCTCTCCTATTCGTCTAACATTTTCTACACGATCAGAATCCGAAAACGTTAATCCTTTATTTAAACCTAAACGAATATTATCTCCATCTAGTAAGTATGTATGCTTATTTATTTCGTTCAATTTTAATTCTACCGCATTTGCTACGGTAGATTTTCCAGAACCACTAAGCCCAGTAAACCATAACACTGCAGATTTCTGGTTTTTAATTCCAGAACGTTCTTTTTTTGTGACATGATGCTCATGCCAAACTATATTTTTATTTGACATACTTCTTCTTAATATATTTCACAATTAGTTTTGCCGCATCTTCTGCACTCATATTATCTGTATCAATCGTTATTTCTGCATGTTTAGGTTCCTCATACACATCATTAATACCTGTGAAATTTTGTAATTCACCTGCCATAGCTTTTTTATATACACCTTTGTAATCCCTTGCCTTACATGTATCTAAATCTGCCTTAACATAAACAACAATATTCTGATTTACCATTTCACGTATGGTTTTTCTAGATTCTGTATATGGAGAAACAAAGGATACTACCGTTGAAACTGAATTTTTTTGAAGTTTCTGTATTAAATAACCAATTCTATGCATATGACGATTACGATCAGCTCTGGTAAAACCAATATTTGGAACAAGATCTCGTATGTTAGTTGAATCAATACGTTCAATAGGCACATGTAGTTTTTCCAATTCTATATAAACTAAATCTGCAATAGTTGTTTTTCCAGAAAGAGGCAACCCAGTAAACCAGAGATTAAAAGGTTCAATTCTTTTTCTTCCCCAACGAATTTTCATCCATGCTCTTTCATGAAACCAATACAACCCTAATTTAAAACAGGTCTCTACTAAACCTGTTGCAATTGCTAAATCTAACCGACCAAAAAAAACGTACACAATTGACATAGTGACAACAGCTGCTATTATTCTCCAACTTACACCTTTTACAATTGAACGAATGTTAGTATCCTTATACATTTATACAGTTTTACACTCCCATTCTGGGAAATTTTCTCGGATAAACAAATTCAATGCTTTCTCTGAATCAGTATAAACTTTTGAATTAATCTTATTTAAATCTTCTTCTCTGCGGCTAACGCCTAATATCATACCTGCACCAACAGTATTATTTGTAATTCTGTCAACAACAATAAAAGAGCCAGTAAAACGATTTGTTTCATATGAATCTGCTGCTATTGGTTGATTCAAAATCATTTTACAAGATGCAATATCGTTTACACCTAGTGCATGAACTTGCTCTCGTTCAAACGTATTCACGTCAACTTTATAATTGATATGTTCAAAAGAGCCAGTCACAACAGACGTTCCCCTTTTAATATCATAATTCTGGTTTAAATCCATAGCTTGTTCATCCATCCAAACCAACATGACTTTCAATGAATTAGAAACCCTTGGGACGCTATCAGAATGAACAATCATATCGCCTCTAGAAATATCAACCTCATCTTCAGTTGTTATTGTAATTGCCATTGAAGTATAAGCCGTTTCACAAGTTGCCTCAGAATTAGACTCAGTTATATCGCCTGCATTAATTATACTTTTAACTTTTGTATTTTTACCGGACGGTAACACAGTAATTTGATCCCCAACAGAAACTTTCCCGGCCACAATTGTCCCGCAAAACCCTCTAAAGTCAAGATTTGGCCTATTCACATATTGAACAGGGAATCTAAAATCTTCTTCTTTCTGCTCTTTTGTTATATCCATTGTATCTAAAAGACTAAGCATTGGTTTTCCTTTATACCATGGAGTTTTCTTACTCTTATCTACAACATTATCACCATCAAGTGCTGATACCGGGATATGATATGTGTTTTTAATTCCTAATTCATTTGCTAATTCATCATATGCTTTAGAAATTTCATTAAAAATATCTTCACTAAAATCTACTAAATCCATTTTATTAATGGCAACCACAACATGTTCAATTCCTAAAAGACTAACTATAAAGCTATGTCTTCTTGTTTGCGTAAGAATTCCTTTTCGAGCGTCAATTAGAATAATAGCTACATCAGCAGTTGATGCTCCTGTAACCATGTTTCTAGTATATTGTTCATGTCCGGGAGTGTCTGCTATAATGAACTTTCTATTCTCTGTAGCGAAAAATCGATATGCCACATCAATTGTTATCCCTTGCTCTCTTTCACTCTGAAGTCCATCAACCAACAATGCCATGTCAATCTTTTCACCAGTCGTTCCGTATTTTTTACTTTCACCTTCAACAGCTGCTAATTGATCGTCAAAAACCATTTTAGCGTCATATAACATACGACCTATCAGTGTGCTTTTTCCATCATCAACAGATCCACATGTTAGAAAACGTAGCATGTCTTTATTTTCATGCTCTTTAAGATATCCTTCTATATCTTTTGCAATTTTTATATTTTGAGTCTCCATATTAAAAGTATCCTTCTATTTTCTTTTGTTCCATTGCTCCCTCTGAATCTTTATCGATCAATCTACCTTCTCTTTCAGAACTCGTAGAAAGAAGCATTTCTTTAATTATTTCTGGTAATGTTGTTGCTGAAGAGTTAATCGCTCCAGTTAAGGGGTAACAGCCTAATGTTCTAAAGCGAACCATTTCCTTTTTTGCAGTTTTTCTTAATTCTTCTGGCATTCTATTATCATCCACAAGTATTTTAGCTCCCTCATATTCAACCACTTCTCTTTCTTTTGCGAAATACAATGAAGGGATTGGAATACTTTCTAAATAAATATACTGCCAAATATCTAATTCAGTCCAATTAGATATAGGAAATACACGAACGCTTTCTCCTTTCTGAATAGCAGTATTATAGACATTCCATAACTCAGGACGTTGGTTTTTAGGATCCCATCTGTGATTTTTATCTCTGAAAGAAAAAATTCTTTCCTTAGCACGAGATTTTTCTTCATCTCTTCTAGCCCCACCAATAATAGCATCATATCCACCTTTATTCAAAGCTTGCTTCAAACCTTCAGTTTTCATGATATCTGTATGCACTTTTGAACCATGTTCAAATGGAGAGATATTCATATCAATTCCTTTTTGATTTGAATGAACCACTAAATCAAAATCAAGATCAATTGCACGTTGATTTCTGAATTCAATCATTTCGTGAAACTTCCATTTAGTGTCAACATGTAACATTGGAAATGGAGGTTTTGATGGAGCAAAAGCTTTTATTGCTAAATGCAACATTACTGAGGAATCTTTACCTACAGAATACATCATCACGGGGTTACTAAACTCTGCAGCAACCTCACGTAAAATGTGAATTGATTCAGCCTCAAGCTGTTTTAGATGCGTCAATCTTTCTTTTGTAATCATTTTCATGAGTAAATTAGTTTTGTTTTAGGATTGTTTTTTCCTGTAAAATTCTTTAATAATCAAATATGTAAACAGTAATAGTATTTATTTTCACCAAACATATGTTTTTTAATATCAGACAACAGACAGTAACTTTAATTACGACTTTCTTTTGGAAAGATTAATTTTCATTTACCATAATTTAACAGTAGTGAATATTTCATTTTCTTCTTGAAATACTCTGACGATTATATATGGCTTCGCCATGGTCAGTTACAACTTACGTCATCTAACAAATGCAATTAAAAAAAGGATAAATGTGACAGCTTATAAAAGATTCACACAAGACGTGTTATATTTATACGGTGCAATCACAGGGTCTATCCATTCATATCTTATTTTCTACGCTTCACGTATCAAACCATACGAATCAATTTTCGCAAATATAGTAAACTTTAAATGATAAAAAAAGAGAAGATTAGAAATTTTACCTTCTAATAAATTACGTATTATTTAGTAATAATACTTATTGTTGTCAAAATCAACGAAGTCAATGAAATAAAAATTCCAGAAGTAGTTACTAACAATGATGACCTTGAACGAGCAGTCCCATTTGGCTCAACATAAACCATGTCATTTTGCTCTAAATAGTACACTGGTGAGCTAAACAAATCTGAAGACGTTAAATCAATCCTATATTCTGTTTTTACACCATCATTATCTCTAATGACTAATACATTTTTTCTGTTTCCTGTTATTTTTAAATCTCCAGCTAAACCAACAGCTTCTAAAAGTGTAATTCTTTCATTAGGTACTTTAAATGTTCCTGGTCTTACCACGTCACCCAACACAGTTACTTTGTAATTTAAAATTTGAATATTAACTATAGGGTGAGTCACATAAATGCTCAATTTAGTCTCAATTACTGAAATAGCTTCCGCTCTAGACAAACCTCCTATTTCAATTTCCCCAATATAAGGCATGTTTATCATACCATTTTCATCAATTAAATACCCCACTCTTTCTGGGTTACCCGTAGTATAACCAGAATTAGCAGCAATAGAACCTGTAGTAGCAGGTAAGTTAAACGGGATGGTCGCTTCAGGAGAATCTGCAGTTACCACAACTGATAACAAATCATCTTTTTTAAATGATGGTGTATAATTACTCGTATTTACAATAGAAGAATCACTTCCAGAAACACCATTTTGAAAATATACTAATTTTTCATGTGTTTTGCATGAAGTAATTGAAATTAATAATACCGTTAATATACTCAAGTAAAAAATATTGTTTTTCATAGTCAATCTTGTTGTAAACGCCTTATTCGGACCTTAAGAATTGCAAAACTAATTATTTTTACGACTCCTTACACTATTCTGTGGTCTCTTTTTAAGTTATGGTCATTTTAGTTAGTAGCTTTAACCCATTTTTCCACATAACTTTTAGGCACATTAACTACAAAACCAGACCCTATGCTTTCAATTTCTACAACGAGTCGATAGGTAGAAGTTGACGTCATGACATTAGCAACCAAACCTTGAAATGGTCCTTTCACTACTTGTACCAACTCTCCTTTCTTATAGCGCTCTACAATCTCCAGAT
>Ga0209396_1003383_pt1 | contig 16153 bp, 19 predicted proteins | sample GOMGulsemesocosm_6_FD_184638 | JGI IMG/M metagenome (GOLD analysis project Ga0209396, IMG submission 184638) | Methane-oxidizing microbial communities from mesocosms in the Gulf of Mexico - GOM8C Gulf of Mexico (SPAdes) (version 2) | ecosystem: Environmental > Aquatic > Marine > Cold seeps...
GTCGCTTATTTTAACCAACTATCATTTGCCTCATAGTGGGGCATTATAACGATAAATCGAATGTAGTGTATTAACTGTCTCTATCATTCATTTTGAATCAAGGAAGTATTTATATGAATGTAAAACTTATAATAGTTATATTTTTCTGTGTATTGAGTACGTTGAGCTCTGCAGGGCAATCTAATGTTGAAAAACTAGGTTATCAGCAGAAAGATAAATTATTAATTATTCATGCCGATGATATAGGACTGAACCATTCAACTAACTCAGCGGTTATAAATGCTTTTAAAAATGGCTATATTAATTCAGGTAGTATTATGGTGCCTGCCCCTAAGTTTGAAGAATTCGCAACTTTTGCTAAAAACAACCAGCAATTTGACTTAGGCCTTCATATTACTTTTACTTCTGAGTGGGCTAACTACCGCTGGGGGGGAGTCTTACCAAAAACGGCCATATCAAGTTTGCTCGATAAAGATGGCTTTTTTTACCCCAGCAGTGCAGATTTCGCAAAGCACGCAAAAATTAGTGAGGTTGAACTAGAGTTTAGAGCGCAGATTGAACGCGCTATTCAATTAGGAATAAAACCAAGTCATATTGATACTCATATGGCTGCCCTTTTCCAAAATATAGAGTTGTTTACTTTGTATTTAAAATTGGGGCGTGAATATAAAATACCTACTATTATCCCCTTGAACTTTATATCTGGTGTGCCAAGTTATATGAAATTATTACAGGATCAAGACTTTGGATTAGATAGCTACTTATTTGTTAGATCTGGCACAGAGCCTTCTAAGTGGTCTAGCTTTTATAATGAGTTAATTGATAACATTAAACCATCAGAGGTGAATCAAATAACTTTTCATATTGCTTATGATGACGCTGATATGGCTGTTATTACGGATAAATATGCTGATTTTGGATCTAAGTGGCGCCAGAGAGATATGGATTATGTTAGTGCGTTGGTACTAAAAGAAAAGCTTAAACAACAAGAAATTAAACTTGTCACTTGGTCCCAGATTCAGCATCTTATATATAAGTAGTTGTTAAAAGTTTAATGTGGGCTAGTCGCGTTATAACAAACCACTCAAACAGGGCTTTTAACAGTTGATTAGGTTCCGCTTCGCTTCACATTTTAACCAACAATTAAAAGCCTTTTTAGTGGGGCGTTAGGTATTTATCAAAATTAGGAGTTTATTAAATGGAAGTTAAAAACGGTAGTTGCGGCTGTGGTTCATTACGGTATCAGTTTAAAGATGAGCCAATAAACTCTGTGTTTTGCTACTGCAAAGAATGTCAAACCCATACAGGGTCAGATAAATGGTTTGGAACTTGGATTCCTCAGGATAATTTCAAAATAATAAAAGGTACTCCTGTTACCTATACTAGAAAAGGTGAATCTGGAAATGACCTAATCCATTTGTTTTGTTCTGATTGTGGCGTAAGTATTTGTGCTGAAGTCACTGTTGGTAAATTTTATTCGGTTGCAGTCTCAACAATCACAGATATTCACAATATTAAACCTTCCATGGCTATCTATGCTGCCTCTGCGCCAAGTTGGGCTTTATTTCCTGACAATATACCAAAATTTGATGTGTTACCTCCAAGCCTTGAGGGCTAAATACTTAACAAGCCTCTCAAGAGGGGAAATTTAAATTATGGCCTATCAAATAGATTTTTACTTCCATGAAGGGTTTACTGAACGGTTGCTTTCAGGACATTTTAGTATTTATCCTAACCAAGAGTTGAAGTATTTAATATGCTATTTTCCCGACGGAGAGACAACGGGTGTAATAGAAATTAATGATGATTTAATTGACCAGATAAATAAATTAACATTTATTGAAGAATTACCGTCGAGTTATGAAGGATGTTGGGATGGCATGGGAAGTTCAGATTTTAAAATCAAGGTGGGTAACAAGGCTAAAATAATAAAAATCAATGAAATTATTGATCGGGATGCACTTGTAAATGAAACTGAAGTCGCTTTGTTTAAATTAAATGATTTATTAATTAAATTAGCAAGTGAAATACACGCATAACAAGTGAATAAAAAAGGGACTGTCGGTTAATTGCTCTTATATTGTTTGCCTCTTAAAGGGGCGTTAGTTACTCTGTATTACTTTTTGTTAAGGTGTTAAATTTTAGATATGAAAAAAATATTAATATGTTTATCTTTTATGATTCCAAATGTTGCATTTGCTTGTCCGTCATTAGAAGGGGCTTGGTCATCCTCTATAGAAAAATTTGAGTCTTTCAATAAAAGGTGGGCGAATATAGATGACAACGCTTGGTCTTTTATGGTTCAAACCCAAGGAAAAGAAATTATTACGTTTAACGCCAACACATCGATGATTATTGTGACGCCTGAACTGGAGTTCAATATGGGAGGCAATAAAATAAAGCGCCCATCTAAAGAAGAGCATATAAAAATTAATGTTTTAGGCTGTACAGATAAAAATATCGTTTTGAAATATGAAAGGAATGGCGAAGTAAAAATATCTCAATTTCACTTTGAAAACGATGATACCTTTTGGGAATATATGGGGGTTGCCGGTAGGAGTGGTAATGGTCATATCAGAGAGTATTACACTAAAATCAAGTAAGCGTAGCTAACAAGCTGCTCCAGTACGACAAGTTATCGTTGGCTGAATTCACTTCGCTACACATTTTAGCCAACTATTATTTACCTCTTAATGAGGGGAGTTTATTTGGGGTTACCTCGATCGATATTTATTGAAAAGGAAGTTTGATGTTAAAAAAAATATTTGTTTTACTCGTTGCGTTCAACATAACTAGTTGTGTTGTAGTACCTGAAAAAGTTCATTCAGATAAATATAAATGTGCGTTATCAACAGACATGAAAGTATTAAAATTAGTTAATTTAACTGATGGTGATACTAGTTTTTATGAATGGAGTGATGAGATGTTCGCTATTATATCGGTTCCAACTTCAGCGATTATTTCAGGTGCTTATGTCTTAGTGAATAATATTTATCATATTGGTGAAAAGAAAATTAGATGTGATTAAAACGAAGTAATAAGTCAGTCGAAAGGGCAAATATTCATTTGATATATCATCCTTTATCGCTTATTTTTTCTAGCAATTTTACGCCTCTAGTATGGCGTTATATGGACATTAAAGCATGGTGACACGTGAAGAGCATAGTAAGAAAGTTAAACGAAGAAGATTCATAACTCGAGTTATAGGCGTCGCAGGGATCTCGATATCTCTAACTTTACTCATTAGTAGTTATTTAGAGAGTCAAAACGATGATATTAAAATTATCGAGCAATGGCATGAATGTAAAACAAACGCTTGCGAGTATAGGTTAACGATAAAAAACAATACAAAATTAAGAAAGTCTGCTTTTGTTAGAGTTACCGCATACTATAGAAAAGTTCATCCTGAAGGTGGAGATACATTTCCAGTGGTAAATTCAAAACGTTTTGAAATTAACTTAGAACAGAATCTTGAGATGGAGCTTGCAGGTGAGATTAAAGTACCGCTCAAAGCTAGCTTTTTAAAGTTTAGTGCAGGTTCTATATAAGGTATATATAGCAAAAAATTAAGCAAGATAAAATATAGCTGGCCTTTTGTTCACTACGTTCAATTATTTAGTTATTACTATTTTATTGAGAGGTTATGTTAAGTATTCAAATACAAAAAATATCAACATAACCGCATTGTAAAAAGGATCAGTGAAATTTCTTTTGATGCTAATGAGGTTGTTAATTTATCAAAAGAACAAATCCAAGTGTGATTCGAAATCTGAATCCTATCGAGGTTCTAGTATATGCATACGGTGTTTATATTAATTAGAGCGTGTGCTATCAAAAGATAGTAGTCTTGTTGTTTACTGAGAAATTTGGTTCAATAATGTCTATGCAAGGTGGTACTGACCAGTACCCAGAAATGAAACTTGTGCAAACAATACGTGTACTTATATTCACGGTTAAGTAAACCAAGTAAATTAACAAGGACCCGTAACGCTTGCTCGGTACCACTTCATTAAATATTTTAGCAAGCATTATTTAGACACATACTGTGGCGTTAGCTTAAAGGGAATTTTATTAATGTTTAGTCGGATAATCATACTTATATTGACATTGGTTTCTGCAAGTCTTTATGCAGAAGAAATAACCGTTAAAATAGGTGATACCCCTCCTAACTATTTAGGAAAAGATAATACTGGGAAAGAAGTTACTTTAGATGCTTATAAAGGGAAGGTTGTAATAATCTCCTTTTGGGCATCTTGGTGTTCGCCTTGTCTAAAAGAACTACCCGTTCTTGAGAATATTCAAAATAAAGGTGGCACAGATAAAATTAAAGTTGTCGCAATAAACTTCAAAGAAAGTAAAGATCAATACCGTCGTATTAAAAGAAAGCTATCATCTTTAAATTTAACGTTAACTCATGATCGTCGAGGAAAAATTGGAGAATCATACGGAGTTGAAGCAATTCCTAATTTATTTATCATAGGGAAGGATGGGAAATTAGTATTTCATAATGTAGGTTATGGTGAATCGTCAGTACATGAAATTGTTGAAGTGTTAAATAAGCAATTTTCAAGCTAACAAGTCGTTCAAACGAACATGTAATAGTTGACTAGTTTCGCTTCGATACACTATCAACTATTAATTCGCCGCTTATTCTGGCGTTAGGCATTCAAGGAGATATCGTAGTATGGCGTTTGTTAAAAAGTTAATGATGTGGCTTGGTAGTATATTTTTGCTGATTATAATATTGATCATTTTTTTAGCTGCTGGATCATCTAGCTTTAAAGAAGAGCAAGAGCCATTTGTTCAACAGTTTATAGCAGACTTTAGTCAGCGCTGGGAAACTCAAGATGTTTATGCTCGTTTAAGCAACGAATTTATTGAACAAATAAGCACTCAAGAAAGTAAAATTATACTTAATCAATTCAAAACTATGGGGAAAATTCAAAGTATTTCAGACTTTGAAATAGGTCATTACAACGCTCATACGTCTGGCACTACTGGGGAATTCTCTTTTAAAGGTAGCTTTGAAAACGGCGATGCCTTAATTAACATGACAGTTAAATCCTCTGATAATGGTGTTCGTGTAATATTTTTTAGATTAACGCCATCAACGCCTTTTGTTAAAACTGAGCCGGTTAATCAGAATGCTTAACACGTCATTCAAGCAACACAAGCATCAGTTGGTTATTTGTTCTTACGTCGCTTATTTTAGCCAACTTTATTCTACCTATTAACAGACCGTTAGGTGATTACTTAGTATGGAATTAATTTCATATCCAATTTTATTAGTATTATTTACCAGTATCTTTACTTTTGAAGTAATAGCACCTGTATCTAAAAATGATTGTGATCGAAGGTGGTTAATAATCGCTAGTGCTATTGGTATGCTGCAAATGATTGTTTCATTAGGTATCGGCTATATTTTTAAAGATTGGTTTAATCAAAACTCTATTACAAGCCTAAGTGGAACGCTACCAAGCGTTGTTGTAGGTTTAAGCGCATTTTTTATTACTAGCTTTTTCTTTTACTGGTGGCATCGATTAATTCACATAAATGATTTCTTATGGCGCTTTGTTCATCAACTTCACCATAGTTCTCAAAGATTAGAATCTATAACTGCTTTTTACGCTCATCCCTTAGATAGTGCGTTTGCTAGTTTACTTAGTTGTTTAAGTGCGTACTTTATTTTAGGTGCCACCCCAGAAGATGCCGCATGGGCAATATTTTTCACTGGTCTATTTAATTTCTATATTCATTCAGATACTAAGTCACCTTATTGGCTAGGGTATTTTATCCAACGGCCAGAAATGCATAGGCTTCATCATAAGCGCAATCATCATGCACAAAATTATGGATTACCTATTTTTGATATTCTTTTTGGTACGTACTGCAATCCTAAAGAAGATATCAAAGAGTTTGGGTTTGCTACAGATAAGTCGTTAAGAATTCATGATATGTTAAAAGGTGTGGATGTACATAAAACTCCTAGCAAGTCTCTAAAACCGGATAAATAACAGTTTGTTACTTGCTCTTTCGTCGTTTATTGTGCCCAACTATTACTTAGCCCGTTACTAAGGCTTTAGCTATTTAAGGTATTTACTTTGCAACGCAGTTTATTGTTAGCTTTAAATATAAGCTTCCCGGTAATAATCGGATTTTTAATTGTTATAAGCTGTACGTTTGCTAACAAGCTATTCAAATAACAATTGACTAATTTTGTTTACTACACATTTTAGACAACTTCAATTTCCCCCTTAACAGGGCATTATAATTTACAGCACCATCAACTTTTGGTGTATATAAAGGCCGTTAATAATCAATGAAAAACAAAACATTTAGTCTATTTTTTGCCACATTCTCTTGTATATCGATAATGAAATTTAGCCCTGCTGTGGCTAATGACTTTATTTTGGATGATGCAGAACGATTTGCTAAGTTATTTACTCTTACACCAGGGTTTGATGAAAAACATATTAAACATAAGTATTTGAATATAGGTTCTAAAGGGATAGAAATATTTACTCCAAATAGAATCAAGAATGAAAAAAACCTAATACGAGCAATATCAGAGAACTCGGATGCATATAAGAAAGGAATAAATGTATGTTTACCTGCTGCTAGAAAAATAGCCAGTGATGCTAAACAAGTATTAAATGATGTAAAAACCTTATTAGCACAAGAAAAATCAGCCCCAACTTATATATTATTTGGAGCTAATAACTCTGGTGGCACTGCGAGTAAAGAAGGGCTTTCTCTTGGTTTAGAGGTACTTTGTCGTTTTTCCGAAACTGAAGAAGAAGCAAAAAAATTGATACTTTCGTTTGTAGCTCACGAAATTGTTCATGTGTATCAAGCTCGTCAACCTGAAAATAAATCTAAGAAATACAATTTATTACGTCAAGCGTTATCCGAAGGTTTTGCTGATTTTATAGCAAACCTTGTATTAGGTAACATCAACCAATCTGAAATTGAACGTCATAACTTTGGTGTTAAAAATGAAAGTGTGATTTGGCCAGAGTTTAAAGCGGTTATGAATGGAAAAGAGTTTACGCCTTGGATGTATGGCCCAGGAGGAGAAGGAAGACCAAAAGATTTGGGTTACTGGTTGGGTAAAAGAATTGCTCAAGCATTTTATGAAAAAGCTGATGATAAAAAGAAAGCATTAGCAGAGTTGTTGTATCTAAAGGATCCTCAATCTATCTTAATTTCCAGTGGATACAACCCTACATAAATTATAACAAGGTGTTAACATAGCGTTGTGTGTTAAGTATATTAATTATTATTAACAATAGAGTAAGGATTCATCGTATGAAAAAAATAACGACATTATTTGCATTATTGAGTATTTCTATCAGTAGCGTAGCCACAGTTATTAGCTCAGGACCCATTTCGCTTTCAGACAAAAGAATACAGATTACCGCAGACCCATATACAGCTAGAGTTTATGTGATCGGAGTAGAAATGGATTATGCTGCTCTAGGGTGTGAAAATAACGGTGCAGTTATTCCGTTAGGAGAAAATTATCCTCAGGGTGAAATGATGTATAACACTTTGTTATCAGCTAAAAAAGCTGGACAAAATGTTCGTTTAGAAGCTAAAAGTTGCTGGGATGCCTATTCTGTTCCTGTAATTTTTTCAATTCATACTTATTAGTTAAGCACATAACAAGTTATTAAAAGGATAAAAATAGTTGGTTTTACGCCTTCGACGCTTATTTTAACCAACTGTTTTTACCTCTTAAAGAGGATCTATATTGCATTTTAAACCTCTGAAGGAGTACATTAGTGCGTTATGTATCTCTAGTAGCCTACCGTGGAAATTAAATGAATATTATTGATACGCATAAAGCAATTCGAAAATTCATACCTGTAGCTAAATATGAAGAGCTGATTGATTCCGTTCGCGATAGTAGCCTGATAGGCGCTTATATTTCTGGAATTGATGTCAATCCAAGAATTAATCATCTGCAATCTCTTGAGTCTGATCTTGGATTTGTCTATGTTGGTGAAAAAGAATGGCTTCAAAGAAAAGATGAGTTCCCAATATACTCAGGTTGGGTTAGGGAAGTATTAGCTACTAGCCAAGATCTTACAACAAGGTACGTAGAGTATGACGACGAGGGTAAATACTGGCCAAGGAATGTTTTTGAAATCGCTCTTGATACGAAACATATAAAACTAAATTTTGACGAAATTACCCATAGTTCTTATTTTTTCCCTGATGAACTGATTATTAATGTTGCATGCATTAACGATGAAGTAAGCTTATCCCATCTAGTGTCAGCTTTTGAAGTTATCCATGACTTAGAATACATACTTTCTATAGTAAGTTTATCGGCTAATGCTGTTGTTCAGGATAATATTACCAGTATTGACTTGGTTTCGATTGAAGAGCCTCGCCTATGGTCAATATTTCAAGAGGGAGATGGTCTAGAATTTGACCGACCAGTATTAAATAGAAAGTGATGTAGGGCAAATAACAAGTTAATTAAGCCTAATAATTTACAGTAGGCTGTTTTCATTTTTTCACGCGTTCAAATTTTAGCTCAGATAGAGTTTCCTCTTCTTAAGGCGTTATTATTGCCAGTATTCACATTATATTGTATAAGTGTCCTATAGATGTCCTATAAATGTCTTAAATTTGAGGAGTATTAGTCTTATTTGTTTCTGTTTTTGAAATATATACTGATTTTGCCTTCACAATTAAAACAAAAATCGAGAATGATATATGAAGATAAATGCTGAACTAGTATATAGACTGCGAACAAGAAACTCTTGGACTCAAGAAGAACTGGCTATAGCTTCAGGACTAAATTTAAAGACGATACAGCGAATTGAGAAAAAGGCCTCAGCCTCGCTTCAATCGAAAAAAGCCCTGGCGTCAGTGTTTAATATTGATATTCAAGACCTCGATTATGAGGATAAAACAATGAAAACTTGCCCAGAATGTAACTCTGAAAAGACATATATATTTAAAGGGAAAATAGCAACTAACCCAGAATGTTTACCGCATATGTTGCCTAAATTAGGCTCTGGCTGGACAAAAACAGCAGAGTTTGTACCTGTTATTTGCGGAGAATGTGGGTACATAAGATACTTCGCTGACGAGAAATCACGTTCAAAGCTTGAAGACTCTGAGTATTGGGAATTACTGGAGTAAAGGGAGTCGTAATAATTATAACAAAAAGCTAAAGCTATCGCCTACGGCGGAGCTTTAGCTTAGGGTTATTGATACAAAATTTAATTTGATGCTTTGCCACACTAGGCTAGGAATATAGTAATCAAATTTTCCACTATTAAAGTACTCTGTTTGCGCTAAACCCAGAATTGCTTTGTATTTCTAAAATAAGTTGTTATTTTTCCGTGCTCTTAACCTGCTTGTTAGCATTTTCAGTTGTTAGTTCTAATGCGACATAGGAAAAGTTAAAGCACATTTCATCATCCGAACCATAACCGCCGTAAACTATTTCATCGCTATGATTTTTAAACGTGCAATCGACAGACAGTTGAATTTGCTTAAATCTATTTTTATCAAAACGCTTTGGTTCTGCCAGAGTAAAGTCTCTTTGCCAATCAATATCCCAGCGAGGGATCGATAAAAGCGTCTCTGTATCGTCGTTTCCATACACTAGTGATGTTCTTCCTGAAGCGCCAAAGGCGTGCATATGGACGTTAGCTGAATGAATTTCTAACGCATTAACATTTTCCATTTGTGTTTCTGTTATCCAAGCGGTGTAGTTGGCAATTCCTTTCAGTGAAGCTTTGACCTCGTAAGTTTTCTGTTGCCCAGGGTTGATTACCATGGATTGGTTTTTCTTGCTGTTAAACCAATAGTTTTTAGTTAAAGGATAATGGATTGCGGGTTTTTTTACCGAGTCAGCTAGGGTAAAACTAAGCTGACTTCCCGGATCTTTTTTGCCTGGAGCAAAGGCCGAATAATAGTGGACCTGCAAAATCAAAGCCGAACCTTTTTTGACTGGAACACCGGTATTCTTAGGGAAATGATAACCGTCCATCCCTGGAGCCCAGTGAGCTAACCAATAATTATTTTGGCTAAGTTTCTTTACTCCCCCAGGATATTTTATTTCAAACGACCGACGTGTTTCGTCATCGCCTAGCCGATCAGGAACCGCGCCGCCGAAGCATTGATAACCAATACCTTCCTCTTCTGATTCTAACTCTTTAAACATGTTGGTGACTTCAGGTCTTGTCGCAAAAAGAACGATGTGATGAACTATTTTTGTATTGCCGGGAATGGCTTTAAATCCGGTAACAAATTTATCCTTGCTTTCAGGCCAGTCGACGATAAAACATCGATAGTCATCTTTTTGCTCTTGTTTAGGTAAGTAGGCTTGCTGAGAGCTTTTCAGTGAAAGGTCGGCCTTAAAAGAATTAATTACATTGTGTTGTTTAAGTTTGATACCTGCTTTTTTTGCTGGTTTCTCCCCTTTGGGATAACCCGCTTCAGCCCACTGTTTAAATTTTTTGAGTTGTAGTTGAGACAAAGATATATCATCTTTATAAATTTGATGACCAGTTTCGGCTAACCAAGGGGGCATGCGCTTTTGTTGAACCGCAGAATTTATCGCTGTGTGATACAGGTATGCTTGCTCGGGATCTTCGAAAGAAAATGAAATCCCTTTTGACGAATGACATCCTAAACATTTTTTTTCAATGATTGGTCTAATATCTTTATAATAATTAGGAGTGTTTTTTTCAGCGACACTAAAATTAGAAATACTAATGAGGAGTAGAGTGAGCAAATAAACGGGGTTCATATCAATCCCTAATGTTAACTTTGTCAATATTATTAGATAACAATTGTTTGAGTGTAAACAAATCGTCGCTATTAAGATGGCCGCTTGTTCGCCAAATGGTATTTCCTTGGTGATCAATAATAATCACCGTTGGCACTGTTGTGATAGCGAGAGATTGTTTTAGCTTACTTTGTTGATCAAACCAGAATCGATTTCGGTGTTTCTTATATAACGGGTGTTTTGCCAAATAATTTTTTGCATCGATATATTTTTTGTCTATGCTGATAGCGTAGTAAGGGGATTGGGTCGATGCACTGAGTTCGTCTAAGTCGAACATGAAACCCGCACAGCTATGACACCAACTCGCCCAAAATTGAAGTAGCGTATATGCTTGTTCGGTCTGTTGGGCTTGAGTTCGATTAGGTAATATTAACTGGCTAAATGTGCTGTTTTTTTGATTTTTATCAAACGGCACAAGTGAGTCGTATAAGACCAAACTATTAGCCAAAGTGAAGTTGGTTTGAGTTATTGCCAGAATGAAAAAGGCTATTTTAAGAAATCTATCCATAGAAAATTTACTGGCTAATGCTCTGTAGGAGCAACATATTCGCCGAATTATTCTGTGATAGCAACTAAAAGTACCCTGAAATTCAGAGTCTTCAGAATATTTTCTGGAAAGAGTAAGTGCTTTCTTTAAATCAGGTGGTTTAACAGGCTCTATCACGAAGTTGTAAAACTTAATAAAAAACTAAAAGGTAAAACCGAACTCTTGCCAAGAGAAGACAAATTCAAGCTATCTCTTGTTGCAGATAATTTGAGGCATATTGGTGTTGAAGATCTTGCTTACGAACAAGGCAGTTATTGTAATTGTTTGAATTTCAAGTTTGAATTAGATCAGAGTTACTTATTAGAATTAATCGATTCTCTTGAACCCTACGTAAAGGTTTGACGTTAACTAACTGAAAAGGTTAAGGTCTGTTATAAGCGATAAGTCGACGGTTGTAAGGCTGTTCAATTAAATAAAAATGATATTCGGCTGTTTATGAAATATTTCATATTCGATTTTAAAAGTTGATGTTTTTCAGGCATAGGTTCAAGTTTTTTAAAGGGAATTAAGTGCAACTCAAAGCCTTATTAGTCACATTAAGTTTATTTTCAGGCATTAGTCAGTCCCAAATATTACCTTCATTCGCCGTTAATGAAGATGCTGTTTGTGCTGTTTTCAAACAATCATATTTGGAACAACTTCATCAAGGTAAAGCTCCGTCATTCATAACTGAAGAGTTACCCTCTCACGACGTTGGTAGCGTGTACCTTCCACAACAAATACCAAGTACCCCAATTAAGTTTACCGCTCCTTTCACCAATGAAGGGGTTAAGTGGCTGTATTGGCACCCAATCGTTGGTGTGGAACACAGCTTCAAATGGGGAGGAACATCGACTGATGTTACAGCAGTAGGTTCAATAAAGTCTTCAGCAAGCAAAAGCTTCGTATTCCAAAGTAATACTATTGGTTGGAGAGGCCCATTTCATAGGATATGGTTGATAGAAGATGTAAAGCTAGATTCGCTTATTTCTGGCATGGGTGATAAACAAAAAGTTGTTCCGATAGAAGGAAGTGGCGCACAACTTATATACCCAGACGAAGAACGTGTGTTTCATTCTCATATCACTAATGTTTTTCAGTTTAATGATAACTTTTATACTGTGACCAGTGATGAGGTGCACAGGCTAAGCGAAGCAAAATCCGAAGTAGTTTGCAAAGTTGGCCTTAAAGTATCATTCAAATCACAACAAATAGCGGCTCTTGAAGAAGCTGCAAATGCGAGTTTGATGACCAAAGGGGTGACACATATTTCTCAGTATTATGGGAGCATGGGAAATCAACATAGGAAAGTTATTGGTGGATTCGATAACGCCATCAAGAAACCTTGGTTAATCAAAGTCGATAAAGACGGAGAGTGTTTTAAAAACAAACATATTGATAATTGCTCTAAGAACAAAAACGTAGAGGCTGTATTAGAACAATTTGCATCACTCGACCCTTGGAGTTATAGAGAAGTACAAGCCATTAGAGAGCACATGAACGGTGCAAAATATGTTCTCAGTCATTATTATATTAACGAGTTAAAAGTCGATGAGGCTATTGCTGATGGTAAGGCTACCCAAGCGATTTATAACTTCATAGAGAAAACCGTTTCTCTTCATCCTTTCATACAATACGGTAATGGCAAAAGTGAGAAAACTAGTGACCCTTATACTTTAGATGACGTAAATGGCTCTTTAGCCTCAAATTGGTTTAATAAAACAGAATTAATGTGGGCTGCTCATTTTAACGATTATGACGCGACTCAACGACTGCTGAAAAAAGACTCCTCTGTATTTGATGTAACTTCTTCTAGCGATAATTATTCATCCGTAAAATACCTTAATCGTTCTGCACTAACTTACGCCTTAGAGAATGCCACGTTACCTGTAATTCAGTCTTTATTAAGGGCGGATTCCGACAAAAATATAAAAGATTCAGATGGAAATGGACTACAGCATTACTTGAGTAAAAATAATTTGTTAACTGAAAGTATTGAAAGTATCGTCGCTGATTCAACGACGGATGTAAAAGCCAGTTTTGATTGTAAATTAGCACGCAGTAAACAAGAAAAGGCTATATGTAGTAGTAAAGGGCTTTCTGTTTACGACGCTCAACTAGGAGCACTGTATAGAAACGTTAGGGCAACTGAAAAGTATCCAGAAATTAAAAGTCTTCAGTGTACTTGGCTAAAATCACTTCGCCGTGAGTGCTCAATGGAAAGTCAGTCCGAACTAACTAAGTGTATGAAGCGGCGATATCGCTCTAGGATTAAGTATCTAAATAATCTTGTCAATGTAAGCTAATTTGGCTTAATATCGAGCGGCAGTTAAATGGCATAGAGTTAACTATAATCTACTGAAAAGGTTAAGGTCAGCTAACACAAGAAGCGGAAGTTTTAGCTTAATTAATATTCTTCAATGCCTTATTGATGTTAGATAGGATATTAGGTGAGGTAGCATCAAAAAACTTAATAACGACCAAGAATTTATACAATTATTTTTCAATAATATATTTAGCCCTAAACAAAACTTTCCTGACTCGGTAACTTTCTTGTGATAATGGCTGTAGGTAATATTAATTAAGTGTTCATCAAAGCCTAAGTAATCTTCATTACTCGATTCAAATGCACTCAAAAAGGGAATTAAATTAATTAGCTCTGAAGATATTATGCAAGTTTCAAAAAGGCTACTAAACAAAGGTATGAAGACTTCTTAGGAATATCACACGAATATTTAATTAAAAAATATATGAGAAAGGGGACTCCATCCCCTTTTGGATTTAAATATATTCAATCAAAGCTGTGCTAGAAATTAATCCCAAATAATTTATTATTGTCTCCGTACATTTCTATCGTACCTTCGAGGCTAAAACCTAGCTTTTCAAGCAAACCAGAGGAGCGCAAATTATCGACTTTAGTGATTGCAATCACTCTACTCAAACTGAAGTCCTGGTTTGCATTTACAAGAACCGCTTGCGCAGCTTCCTTGGCATAGCCCTTAGACCAATGTTGCTTTAAAAACGAATAGCCTAAGTCGGCATCTTCTAAGTTTTCTCTTTTAAGTAGGCCGCACATTCCGAGAGGCTCCCCCGTTTCCTTTAACTCCACTAAATACAAGCCAAAACCAAATTGTTTGTAAGTTGCGATTGGCCCTTCGTTTAAATATTTAATCGCATCTTCACTAGTGCGTACTTCTTTGTCGCCTATGCCTGCGATGAAAGATGGTTCATTCAATAACTGAAGGATAAACTCGCTGTCTTCATTCGAAAAATGTTTAATACGTAATCTGTTTGTTTCACAAATAATCATGATTTACCTCTTTATAAACTTTATTGCGACTGTTTAAAACAGCAACCAAATATTGGAGAAGTTCGATTATTGCGCTATACAACGCATGAGGTAAAATGATATAAACTAAAGTAACTATTACGTAGGCTAATAACAAGGTCGTCAAACTATCAATAAATCCCCACCTCTTAAGGCTATTCAATATTTTTCAACCACGGCTCGTCATTTGAGCTTTAGTAAAGCAGCACAAGAGCTGTGCGTTACGCAAAGTGCTGTCAGTCACCAAGTGAAATTATTAGAGGAGTTTTTTAACAAGAAACTTTTAATACGCCAAGGCAAGCGAATATCCCTAACTCAAGAAGGTGACGATTTAAATTCTGTCGTCAAGGACAGTTTACAGCGTATAGAAACAGTGAGTAACCACATTCTTAAAGAGCCTGAAACGCATTTGAAAATAATGGCTCAGACCTCAATAGCCACCGAATGGCTTGCCCCAAGAATAGCATCGTTTAAGCAGTTATTTCCTGATATCTCTTGTTATCTAACCATGGAGTCTATGGCTGCAAGTTTTGACGCACAAGAGTTTGATATTGTCATAGGTACATGGCCTACGCCCGATAATTTTGTGTCTACAAAATTAAGAGATGAATATTGGTTCCCAGTATGTGCACCATCGCTTAGTTCTAAAGTTAACGCCAAGCAGAGTGCTTCTATTTTAACGTTCCCTTTATACTCATCTGAAAATGGGGAGGATTGGCAACTATGGATGCAAAGGCAGCAATTGAGGCGTCCTGCAATCACCAAAGTTGAGCATTTTGGCTTAGCTTTACTAGCCACTAAAGCAGCATTGAGTGGGCAAGGTTTTGCATTAAGTAACCGATTTTTGGCTGAAGATTTAATTAAACAAGGAAAGCTAGTCTCATTTCCTCAATGGCGATATCAACTACCCTGGGGGCAGTATCATGTGCATTATCGCCAAGGCAGTCATTATTCTAATGCCGTTCAATATTTCGTGGAATGGTTACAGTTACAAGTAAGTAGCGATAGAAAATCTCAATGGTAAGTGTATTTTAACTATTGTAGTGTAACTGCCACCTGAACAGAGGATTCTATGGGGCAATGGGGCAATGGGGCGATAGTGAGATAGAAAGTACTACTAATATCAGCTATTTTAGAGGTAGTTGGCATAAAAATGGATTTTATTCTCCTAATAAACTAGATCGCTTTGCGGTATTAGTTAGCCTTATCACTCCACCGCAAGTAGTTCGATTTTTTCCTTTTAAATTCATCAAATGCTAACGGCTTCTTGGTGCGCAAAAGGGAAGTTAACTAATAAATATTTACCATATATTTTCTAATACACAGCTTAGATATTACAGATAAGTCTCAGTAATACCTAAATTGTAACTGAAATATAATATTTGTAGTTTATAGCACATTGAAAATATGGGATATTAATACGAATTAAATAAAACTTATGTGGTGGACATTACTGAGAAGTCTCCATAATAAGCTGTTATGT
>Ga0209396_1003384_pt1 | contig 16152 bp, 15 predicted proteins | sample GOMGulsemesocosm_6_FD_184638 | JGI IMG/M metagenome (GOLD analysis project Ga0209396, IMG submission 184638) | Methane-oxidizing microbial communities from mesocosms in the Gulf of Mexico - GOM8C Gulf of Mexico (SPAdes) (version 2) | ecosystem: Environmental > Aquatic > Marine > Cold seeps...
AGAATAAGGATATTATTAAAGCAACGGGTATCGATAATCTTGATATTATTACACGTGGACAAATACCACCCAATCCCTCTGAATTATTGATGCACCCACGCTTTACAGATTTTATTAAGTGGGCATCCAATGAGTATGATCTTGTGTTGATTGATACTCCTCCTGTACTGGCAGTAACAGATCCTAGTATAGTTGGCGCGTTGGCTGGCACAACATTAATGGTAGGGCGTTATGGCCAAAATACCGTGAAAGAAATTGAAGTTGCTCGACAGAGATTTGATATGGCAGGTATTGATGTCAAAGGATTTATCTTAAATGCTGTTGAGAAAAAAGCTAGCTCTTCATATGGGTATGGTTATTATAACTATTCATATTCAAGTGAAAAAAAATAGAAACTATAGAGCGAAAGAACTTTACTATGAGTTTGCGATGTTTAACAAAAATTTAAGCATTAAAATGGCGAAGGTTTAGGCGTAAGTGGGATTTCTGGTTTTTAAAAAAGTCTCTATGCGATATTAAAAATATTCCCGGGGTTGGTTGATTAAGTGTGGAAATTTTGATTGATAGAGCTATATCCAAGGTTGATTATTCATGGGTGTAGGGTTTGAAATTTGTTAGAGATACATTAAAGATCTTTAGGTATGATGATTCTATCTTAACTAAATTCGTAAAGAGTTATTAGTGACTGATAAGTTTATTGTGGGTATTGAAGGTGAGTTATTTAAAGTGGCAAACTTTATAGGGTTATATTGAATTAGTAGGGACTTTTTTAGTCCTTTTTTTAGATCTTAATAAAAGATAGTTTTAAGGAAAAGCAAAATTTATTTTTTCAAAATGAATAAATAAAGTCTTTGTCTGAAAAAAATAATTGATACTGATTGATTTCGTAAAAATCAAATTTGAAATGTGGGATATAAAATGAAGAAACTAGTTATAGATTTAGATGGAACCCTTACACAGGCTAATACTAGTAACTATAAAGATGTTTTACCAAGAATGGATGTAATAAAGCAAATTCAAAACTACAAAAATGAAGGTTTTGAAATTTTAATATCAACTGCAAGAAATATGCGCACCTATGAAGGAAATGTGGGGAAAATTAATATTCATACTCTTCCTACGATCATTGAGTGGTTAGATAAGTACAAAGTGCCTTATGACGAAATTTTAGTAGGCAAGCCTTGGTGTGGTCATGAGGGCTTCTATATCGACGATAGAGCAATAAGACCAAGAGAGTTTGCAAATTTCACACGTGAAGAAATTAATGAGTTGATTGAGCAGGACAAAGCATGTTTTTAATTATGTCAGCTGCATATGTGGGTCAAGAATTAGTGTCGGAGTTTGGTAAAATCCCACCAAGTTTTCTGCCTTTGGGTAATAGGAGGTTATTCCATCATCAAGTCGCTTTGGCTCCTGAAGGTGTAAAGATATTACTTTCTATACCTGAGAACTTCGAGGTTTCCTCTATTGATGGGGCATGGTTAATTGAGCGCGGAGTGACCATATTACGGGTTCCAGAAAGGTTAAGTTTAGGTGCGTCGTTAGTTGCAGCTTTAAATATTTCAGGTTTTAGTTTAGATAAACCGCTGCATGTGTTGTATGGAGATACACTATTCAAAAGCCTTCCAAAAGGAGATGATTTTGCTAGTGTGTCAGTTGCAAAGGGGAGTTATAACTGGGCAGCACTTACAACCGATACTGTTAATTGGATTCAGGACTGTGAATCGAATCAGAACTCATGTCAGAGGGTTATAGATGGGTATTTTAAGTTTAGTAACCCTAGGCATTTAATAAAAAACATAACTCAAAGTGAGTGGAGCTATATTGAAGGATTAAATCGATATCATATTGATATCGGGTTATCAGCTGTAGTTTCAAATGGCTGGTTAGATTTTGGGCACGTAAATACCTACTATAATTCTAAAGCTGAATATACAACTCAGCGTGCATTCAATGAGTTAATCATAACTCCGAATTGGATTGAAAAATCAAGCTATAAGAGTTGTAAGATTACTGCCGAGGCTCACTGGTTTTCATCTCTGCCATACGATCTTCGTGGTTATATACCTCAATATTTGGGTTCTGAAAACATTGAGGGGAAAGTTTCATATAGGCTTGAATATATGCATCTGACGGCTCTTAATGAGTTGTTTGTGTTTTCTAAACTACCTACTAATACTTGGAAAAAAATACTATCAGACTGTTTCGATTTCTTAATTGCATGCAAGGAAACAGTCTCGGAAGAGAAATTGAATGATAACAATTTAGAAAGTTTATTTACTAAAAAGACCACTTCAAGATTGAAATTGTATTGTGATAAACACAAGTTTGGCCTTGATGATGTATGGAGGTACAATAAAGGTGAAGCTATTACTCTAAGGGAGGTTTTAGTTGATAGTCAAACTAACTTGCCAAAGAGTTCATATGAACAAACAGTGCTTCATGGCGATTTTTGTTTCAGCAATATATTATATGATTTTCGTGCTGGGAAGGTTAAAGTTATAGATCCTCGGGGGCTTACATCTAGTGGAAATATGACTATTTATGGAGACTTATCCTATGATATTGCTAAGATTAGTCATTCAATTTTAGGGATGTATGATTGGATTGTCGCTGGCTACTATGATGTGGATATACAAAATGGAGATATTCTATTTGAAGTCGCAGAAGAGAATGAGCATAAAGAAACCCAACAAGCATTCATTGAGTTGGTTGAGGAAAAATTTCAATTAACACAGAGTAATCTGTATGCAATGCAGATACAGTTATTTTTATCAATGTTACCGTTGCATGATGATGATCCTAAAAGACAAAAAGCATTATTTGCTAATGCATTCCGTTTACATTCAATATTGACAAGGTTAAGCCAATGATAGTTATTCCAATGGCGGGAATGAGTTCAAGATTTTTTAACGCAGGTTACAAAAAACCTAAGTATATGTTGCATGCTCATGGGGTTACGATATTTGAGCATTCTGTAAGTAGTTTTAAAGAATATTTCAAAACAGAAACGTTTTTATTTATTGTGAGGGATGTATTTGATACCCCAGCGTTTGTAGAGGACAAGGCTAAAAAAATGGGTATTGATGACTTTTTTATATCGATTATAGATAGAGAAACTAGAGGTCAGGGAGAAACGGTTGCAAATGGTCTTGAGGATTACTTTTTACAAAATGATGTAATAAAAAGATCAATTACGGTCTTTAATATTGATACTTTTAGGTCTGGCTTTAAATTTCCAAGCCTGAAAGCTGGGTGTGATGGTTATCTAGAGGTTTTTAAGGGTAAAGGAAGTAATTGGTCATTTGCTAAGCCTAAGCTATCCACGATAAATGAAGTGGAAGAGACGGCCGAAAAAAAAGCTATTTCGAATCTTTGTAGCACAGGTTTATATTATTTCAAAAGTAGTACGGAATATCTTGATGCGTATTATGATTATCTAGCTAAGCCTGAAGAGGAGTGGGAAAAAGGTGAGATATATATAGCCCCATTATATAATTATCTTATCAAACAGGGTGGGGTAATTAAATATAATGAAATTAATTTTAATGAGGTTACCTTCTGCGGCATCCCAAGTGAATATGAGAAATTTAGAAAAGATGCAATATAAGATGAATGTTATATGAGGGTAAGAAGGTTTTTTTTAGAATGGCATCTAATATCATGGGTGTCACTGGTTCTAATTATGCCTTTAATCCCAGTACACAAATTACTTTTCGCATCGATTTTTATGGTTTATTTTGTTATGTCACTCACAAGGAAGCGTGGAGGTTTTGTTATAAAGACGAATGCCCCGCTGATAATAACATTTGTATTTATCTATGGGCTTTTTGTTTCATCTTTTAATAAGTTTGATATTGGAATATCAAGTCAGCTTATATCGTCATTGGCTGTTCTGTATTTGTTTTATATTATTTACGATGGAAAGATTGATTTTAATAAAGTGCTGTTATACTCGGTATATTTTTTCTCTATTGTTTCAATATTGTCAGGAATCGAAGGTTTTTTCTTTGGAGGCGGAATTGTGACTAATATCGTTTCACCTTACAACTTACTCTCTCTAGATGAGAGGGATATTGGTTTTGGTGATGTTTTATATTCAAGGTTAATATCGCTGCCAATTGTTTTTGTCGCCTTTGCGCAGCTATTGTTTAACGCTAAGTTCAAGGGGGAGGTAAATTATTTTGGTTTGATTTTATTTTCAACGGTGATTCTTATTAGTTTCACAAGGGCTTTGATACTCTGTTGGTTTTTGCTTGTTGTTTTTGTTATGTTATATAATAGTGCCTTCTGGAAGAAAGCGGTTTCAATATTTTTTCTAGTATCTGCTACTATTTGGATAGTTAATTCTGGTACAATTTCTGTTGAAGAAGCAAGTAATAAAACCAAAATAGATGATATTAATAACTTTGTTGTGCATATGGAAAAAGATGCTGCAGTGTTGTTGATTGGTGATGGATTAGGAAGTTATTTTTACAGGTTTGGTAAAGGGGAATATGCAAAAACTGAAAATACAGTCTTAGATTTTATTCGATATTTTGGAGTTCCGTTAACAGTTCTGATTTTTATAAAGTTATTATATCCGTTCAGCTTTATAATAAATAAAAGGAGGAGGTTTATAATGTTTTCATTTTTACTATACATATTAATGTCGTTTAGTAATCCAACACTATTTAACTCATTTGGCTGTATTGCAATTCTTTGGTATTGGTATAACATGGGGTTAAATGAGAATGAATAAGCTTGTTGAGAGGTAATATGAACAAGGCTAAAGTGTCATGTGTTGTAGTAACATATAATCCTAGTGATATTTTTTTTGAATTGATTAAACGCTTACTTAGTAATGACATTAAAGTTATTGTAGTTGATAATTCTCCCAATAGAATGAAAATCACTCAAAATGAAATATTTTACCATTGGTTGGGTGGTAATAAAGGGATAGCTGCGGCTCAAAATAAAGGAATAGAATTATCTTCTGTGTTTGGTACTGAATATATTGCTTTTTTAGACCAAGACTCTAAGATAGATAGTAACCAAGTTTTGGATTTAGTCAAGACAATAGAAAGAACTGATTTTAGTATTGCTGCTCCTATTAGCATTAATAGGAAAACCAACGTTGCATACTCCCCCGTAGAGATATCGACTAATGGGGCTGTAAAAAAAATACCTGTACGGGCCAGAGAGATTATAAATACTAACTTTGTAATATCATCAGGAACTGTTGTGACTAAAACTGTGTTTGATAATGTTGGTATGATGGATGAAAAATTATTTATTGATTATGTAGATACTGAATGGTGTATTAGGGCTGCGAGTAAAGGGTATAGAATCGCAGTAAATAGTAGAGTTGAAATGGAGCATGAAATTGGAGACGGAGATATCAATTGCTTCTTTTTTAAGGTTCCTGTTCATTCTGCGCAGCGGCGTTTCTATAGAGTTCGAAATGCATTCTACCTACTCACTTATGATCATGTGCCTACTAGGCTAGCTATTAGAGAAGTTATTGTTACTGCTTTGCAGCAAATAATAATAGTTATCTGCAGAAAAGAAAGAGTTAGTTATATTAAAAGCTACTTAAGTGCAGTATCTCAGGGAGTTAAGTATTTTTTAAAAGGATAGGTGACTTAACAATGGCGAAAATAGCTATATTAATGTACGGGCATTTGAGAACATATAAGAAGACGCATCATAGTTTCTTTAAAAATGTGATTGATGTTAACGAAAATATTGACTTCGATATTTTTATCAGTACATGGAATAGAGTTGATGTCAGTTCAGGTGAACTGAAAGAAATGGAGCTGTTTGAATTATCTGAAATATACAAACCAAAAAATATTGATGTAGTATCTACTGATGCAGAGAACTATCTAAGTCATTTGGAAGGTGTAGGGCAGATTAAGAATGATATGTTGGTGAATACAAATTTTCATATCCTTAATTGTCAAGAGATGATTTATAGCTATGAAGTTCAACATGGATTTAAGTACGATTACATACTATTAACTCGACCTGATATTTACTTTAATCAAAATCTAGATTTAACTGATTTGCTAAGTAGTAGAGTTAGAGGTCATATTGAAACAAAAAACGACAAAAGTCTTTTTTATCCTTATATTATCTGTGATCATTATGGTCAAATAATGGATAATGAAAAGTATATATGTGGAGTTGATCTACTCTGTATTTATTCTCGAGATATTGCGGGTAAAATGAGGGGCTGGGATATAAAGAGCAAAGAATATGAGGATCTTCTTCCTGAGTTTGCTATTACAAAAGCATTTTCAGGATATGAGGTGAGTAAAAAAATAATTGGTTACGAAAAGGATAGATCTTTTTATATTCAGAGAAGTGGATATTCATTATTATATTCAGTGTTGCTGGAGCCTCTCCGATTAGTTATTTCAATAGTTTTTTATTTATTGTTACCTGCTTTTATTTTGTCTGGAAAATTTAGGCAGAAAATTTTTTTAAACATCCACTTGTTATCTCCCAAAAAACTTAGAAAGCTATGGAATTTTCTAAAATAATGAAAAATATTATAAAATACATCAGTAGTTTTTTTTTAATACCATATTACATTGGCGTTTATATTAAGATTAAAAAGATAAAAAAGACTGAAAATGGTTATGTTATAATTTCACCTTCACTAACTCTTAGTGGTGCTCCATTATTATCAAAAGCTATATACGATGAGTTAAGTTTGAGAGATAGTAGTGATTGTATTTTAATGTCTATTTACGGGGGAGAGTTTAGTAAATCCGCTGGTTGGGATTGTTATAATTTACGTGGTTGCAGAATAAATTTCATAAAAAATAAGATTATAAAACTTTTGATAATTAAGGGTTATGCTAAGTTTATATGTAACTCTGTTGTATCATCTGAACTCTCTAGTTTTATAAAAAATAATGGTGCTATTTCAGTTTCATTAATACATGAAATGGGTAATGTGATAAAAAGTTTTAGACTTGAAAAGTCAATAGAGTCTATTACAAATAGTTCAAAGCAAGTGGTTTTTTCTTCATCAGCTACATTTAATGACTATATTACTTTTCTACCAGAAGGGTATGAATTCTCTTACAGATATTTAAAGCAAGGTGTTTATAATGCTGGGATTATTAGTAATTATCCTGAAAAAAGAATAGTTAGAGAAAGAGTTAGAGGTTATTTGAATATAGATTCTGATAAGAAGGTTATACTGGGTATCGGGAATGACTTAGAGCGGAAAGGCTTCCATTACTTTCAACAACTTTCACTTCTTAATAAGGACGATTTGTTTATTTGGGTAAGTGACAATGAAAGTGTTACTCCATTTCTTACAGATAACCTTATAAGATTGCCGATGGTGAGCTTAGAAAAAACATATGAACTTTTTTTTATTGCAGATGTATTCTTCTTGAGTTCAATTGAGGATCCCTTTCCTTCTGTTATCCTAGAAGCAATGTTTTCTGGGTTACCTGTAATATCAATCATGAATAGTGGTGGTGCAGACGAAATTGTGAATGATACAAATGGTTATCGAGTAAGCAGAGAAAAAATTGAGGATGCAAATGATTTTCTTCATAGTTTAGATATGAGGACACTTCAAAAATTTGAAAAGAATAATCACACTTATATCAAAGAAAATTATAGTTTAGCTCGTTACGTTGATTTAATTATTAATTTATTTTAGGTAAGGTTTTGAATTTTAAAAATATTTATACTAAAGTTAAATGTTACTATGGCTACAAATTTCGAAGTATAGCATATTATGCTTTTAGTGAGGTAGGGTCGACTGCTTCATTTGAGATTGTTTTGGTTGGAGGGCTTGGGGATATTATTCTAGGAACTCAATTTATAAATGAAATAAAAAGAAACAATCCAAATTGTCATCTTAAACTTTATTATCGAGATGATGACTCTCTTGCTAATCCTGTAAACTTCAGCTGGGGTAGTACTAGGAAGTATGCATCACTCTCTGGGGAAATGAACAATCCGATAAGAGAGTGGGTCAATTGTTTCTATGTTTTTGATGAAGCTATAGGTTGTGATATAGATAAAATAGAGAACGTTACTAGATTTTATCCCCCCCAATTAGGTGTTAAGCAGGGTTACTCTCTTCCTAATGAGTACAATGAAAAATATCTTGAGTCATTTTTTCAGAACTTCAGCCTTAGAAATAAAGCGTTTGATATATATTCTGAATTATCAGATATAAGGGATAGAGGTTCAAAAATTATTTGTTTACATTTAAGGCGTAATGCTAATAAGGTGCTCGATTTTGCTAATCACTTACAACATTCGGGAATTAAATGCCACTTTATACTTTTAGGTTCTTCTGAACATCAGTCAATTCCCGATATTTCTGGATTAATAAATACAACAAATCTAATTGATAGTTACTCTAAAGGACTTAATACAATCGAACTCCTCAAAATCACACGTCAATCAGATCTATTTATTGGAGGTAGGGGGGGGTTTGAATTATTTCATTGGTTATCAGAAGTGCCTAGTATAAATTTCTTTGACCCTCATGGAATGATTGAGGTCTCGTCATATCTATGGCCTGAATCGTTATGGAAAGAAAACATCATTAACAAACTATTTAATGAAAAAAGTGAAAATAATAAAATTGAAGCAAAATATTTGTCGAAAATTGGTTGGTAAGGAGTGAAAATGAAACACATAGCAATTAACTATGATTCTCTTAGTGATTTAAATATCGGTGATTACATACAATCATTGGCTGCGAGGCAATATTTAGATGAAGAGAAATTAGTTTACTGTGAAAGGGATGAGCTTAATCATTATAATGGGCTCAATGCGAAGTTAATTTATAACTGTTGGTTTACGGCAAAGCCAGATAACTTCCCCCCAACTGATAAAATATTACCATTGTTTCGTTCATTTCATTTAAATGCTGGAGTGGCAGATAAAGTATTATCTGTGGCTAGAAATGTTGAATACTTCAAGAAGCATGAGCCAATAGGTTGTAGGGATGTTAACTCAGCTAAGATATTCCAGTCTTATGGAGTTAATGCATATTTTTCTGGCTGTTTAACTACTACTTTAGGTAACAAATATCGTTCTAGTAGTGAGCGTAAAGGGATTTATGTTGTTGATATTATTTCAACTTACCCTACACCAAAAAATGCTATCGAACGTAACCTTGAAATATTTCAGATATTCCTATTTTCATTTTTCAATATCAAAAGTGTAAGTGCTGTTTACCTGAACCTGATAGCTAATAATCCACTTCAAAGTGGAGGTTTTGGAGTTAAATTTCGTCGGTGGTTATATTGCGGTCGTACTTATAAGATATGTAAATCTTTATTTTCTAAAAACGATTTGAGTAATATTAATTACTTAACCCATTTGCATGAAGCGGATGATATAGTTAAAACAGAAGACAGGTTTTCTAGAGCTGAGGAATTGTTAAAAAAATATAGCGAAGCGGAATTAGTATTATCGTCTCGAATACATTGCATCCTACCATGTCTTGGTCTAAATACATCATCAATTTATTTTGATCAAATTGACGATCATCCACTTAGTAGTTGTAGAAAGGAGGGACTTATTGAATTGTTCAACGTGATATCTCTAAATAAAACAGTTGTTGTTGAGAATAAGTACGGTATTTTAAATAAATCATCAAATGTTACTAATTCAAATGATTATAAAAAATATTCTGACGTATTAACAAAAGATAGTAATTCTTTCGTCAATGAGCGGTATTAATTATGTATAAAGAATTATCTCAGGTTTGGCGGATTTTAAATAATAAGCAGAGAAAAAAAGTAAAATATCTTCAGGTTTTTGTTATATTAATTAGTTTCTTAGAAATAGCTACAGTAGCATTGGTTGCGGGTTTTATGCACGTTATTAATAATGCTAATGATTTAAGTAATGTACCTTATCTTATGTTTATTTCTGAAAATCTAAAATTTTCCAGTAATGAAATGATTTTATTGATTTCAATTTTTGTTGTTTTAATTCTTACTGGTAGTTCTATATTTTCTATATGGTTAACTAAATCAATCAATTATAGTGCATTTTCAATTGGCAAAGAAATATCTGTTCGATTGTTTCAGTTTTATCAAGATCAAGACTGGATTTTTCATACTCAAGTAAATTCAAGCAGACTGATAAATCGTACCTTAACAGAAACAAACAGATTAACCACTTCTGTTCTTCTTCCGTTACTTCTTCTTGTTTCTAAGATTGTTTTAATTTTTTTAATAACGTTAACGTTGCTTATTTATAATCCGATTGTTTCAATTGGTGGAGCATTACTATGTATTGTTGGTTATTATATATTGTTTGTATTTTCTAAATCTAAACTTTCAAACAATAGTTTGCAAATCTCTAGCTCAAATCAATTAAGAATTAAATGCCTTAACGAAGGGTTTGAGGGTGTTAAGCAGGTTATCTTATCTGATAAGAGTAGTTTTTATGTAAAAAAATATGAATTGGCGTGTGAGTCAATGGCAAACGCTCAATCAAGCACAGTTACATTGAGTGCTGCACCAAGATACATGATGGAATGGTTAGCATACGTTGGGGTAATATCTTTACTGCTGTTCTTTATTCATATCCAAGGTAATAATACCGAAGAAATAATACCTATACTTACTTTGTACGGGGTTTCAATATTCAAGCTTTTACCAGCAATGCAGCAAGCCTATAGTAATTTAGCGACAGTAAAAGGTAATCTTTCAGTTGTTGGGGAGCTTTCAGATGATATAGTTAGCTCAAACAAATCTAAGACTTCAGATCGAAGTGATTTGACTTTGATGGTGCCTTTCGTTAACTCTTTGAAAACTAATGATTTATATTTTAAATATCCAAATAAAGATCTTAATGCAATAAGTGGGATGTCAATTGAAATCAAAAAAAATAGTTGTGTTGGTTTCGTCGGACCATCTGGTTCTGGAAAGTCAACTTTAATAGATATAATATCGGGGCTTATTTCACCAAATTTAGGTAGCTTGCTGGTTGATGGTAAAGACATTTCTAATGATTTAGCTATTTGGAGAAGAAATATAGCATACGTTCCCCAAACTAACATCCTTACCGATGGTACGATTCTAGAGAACATTGCTTTTGGTATCCCTAAGTCTGAAATAAATCTTAAAATGGCTTTTAAGGCCGTAGAGCAAGCTCATCTGACAAATTTGATTAGCTCTCTTGAAGAGGGGTTAGAGACGGTAATAGGCGAACGAGGTGTTCAACTTTCCGGAGGACAAAGGCAACGAATTAGCATTGCAAGGGCTTTATATACTGGCGCTGATGTTCTTATTTTCGATGAGGCAACTAGTGCGCTTGATGGTATTACTGAGAAATTAATTATGGATGCGATTATTAACCTAAGTGGTATCAAAACAATATTGCTAATTGCTCATCGTTTAAAAACTGTTGAGACGTGCGACAATATATACTTTATTGAAGATGGTAAAGTTATTGATTCTGGCAGTTACATGGAGCTCCTTAAGAACAATAGCCAATTTTCTAAGATGGTGTCACACAGTTAAAATTATTCCATTATTTTATTTATATTAATTCTGAGACTTTTATGAAAATTTTAGTAACTGGTGGAGCTGGTTTTATCGGTTCCGCTGTAATTCGATATATTATTCACAATACTTCTTACTCTGTTATCAATTTAGACAAGTTGACTTACGCAGCTAACCTCGAGTCTGTTTCAGGGGTTGAGGGAAGTGATAGGTACGCATTTGAAACTGTTGATATCTGCAACCGTGTAGAGCTTGATCGTGTCATGAATCAACATAAACCAGATGCAGTTATGCATTTGGCGGCGGAATCTCACGTTGACCGTTCAATTGACGGACCAGCAGCATTTATTGAAACTAATATTGTAGGTACATACACCTTACTTGAAGCAACACGTTCTTATTGGTACGGTTTAACTAATGAGAAAAAGCAAAATTTTCGTTTTCACCATATCTCAACTGACGAGGTTTACGGTGATCTTAATGGAACAGATGACTTATTTATCGAAACGACATCTTATGAACCATCAAGTCCCTATTCAGCGTCAAAAGCTTCCTCTGATCATTTAGTCCGATCTTGGTTTCGTACTTATGGCTTACCAACTATAGTCACAAACTGTTCAAATAACTACGGACCTTACCATTTTCCTGAAAAACTAATACCTTTAATTATTTTAAATGCTATAGATGGCAAGCAACTACCAGTTTACGGTAATGGTATGCAAATTCGTGACTGGCTATTTGTTGATGATCATGCAAGCGCGCTTTTAAAAGTAGTCACAGAAGGAGTTGTAGGGGAAACATATAATATTGGTGGCCATAATGAAAAAACTAATATAAATGTAGTAGAAACTATTTGTTCATTGCTTGAAGAATTTGTCCCTAACAAACCTAAAGGCGTATTGCACTATCGTGATTTGATTAATTATGTAAGTGACCGACCTGGTCATGATGTTAGATATGCTATTGATGCATCAAAAATTGAATTAGAATTAGGTTGGAAACCAGAAGAAACATTTGAATCAGGCATTCGAAAAACTGTTGAGTGGTTTTTAAATAACAAACAATGGTGGTCACGTATTTTAGACGGATCTTATACCAGAGATCGTTTAGGCGACTCTAGTAAGTTTGTGCCAAAAATAAAGGTGGCTAAATGAAAGGGATTGTTCTTGCTGGTGGCTCGGGTACAAGGTTATACCCATTAACTCGTGGGGTATCGAAACAACTATTGCCTATCTACGATAAACCCATGGTATTTTATCCTATTTCGGCTTTGATGCTGGCAGGCATTAAAGATATATTGATCATAACAACGCCTGAAGATAATGATGCCTTTAGGCGATTGCTTGGCGACGGCTCGAGTTTTGGTATTAACTTTGAATATGCGATTCAACCAAGTCCAGATGGACTAGCTCAAGCTTTTATTATTGGTGAAGAGTTTATCGGTGATAATTCTGTGTGCTTAGTCCTTGGTGATAATGTTTTCTATGGACAATCTTTTAGTCAACAGTTAAATAGAGCTCGAAAATTGACTTCAGAAGGTTTAGCAACAGTCTTTGGGTATCAAGTTAAAGACCCAGAGCGGTTTGGCGTTGTTGAATTTGATAAAGAAATGAAAGCGGTATCGATTGTAGAGAAGCCTAAAGTCCCTAAGTCAAATTATGCAGTAACAGGCCTTTATTTCTACGACAATCGTGTTGTTGAAATGGCGAAGCTAGTTAAACCCTCTCATCGAGGAGAGCTTGAAATTACCTCATTGAATGAAATGTACCTGAATGATGGATCATTGAATGTTGAGCTATTAGGTCGTGGCTTTGCTTGGTTAGATACAGGAACTCATGAAAGCCTACATGAAGCGTCTTCATTTGTTCAAACTATAGAGAATGTTCAAGCTCTTAAAATAGCATGTTTAGAAGAGATTGCTTGGCGTAATGGTTGGTTAAGTGATGAACAAGTTTTAACTCTTGCTAAACCTATGTTGAAAAATGAATATGGTCAGTATCTAACCCGATTAGTAATTGATAGCCAGAAAAATGGAGTTAATTCATGCGAGTTTTGATTACAGGATGTGAAGGTCAAATTGGTTGTTGTCTTACTCAGCAATTTGCAAAGAATGATAATGTAACTGTGCTAGCTTTTGATAGAGCGGGTCTTGATATTACCTGTCAAGATGAAGTTTACATTGCTGTTGATAATTTTAAACCAACCATCATTATAAATGCTGCAGCTTATACTGCGGTTGATAAAGCAGAAGATGAAATCGAGCTTTCATTTGCGGTTAATTCTGATGGGCCGAAATTTCTAGCACAAGCCGCTCAACGTATTGGTGCTGCAATACTTCACATTTCAAGCGATTATGTCTTTGAAGGGAGCAAAACAGGTGAGTACGAAGAAATAGATACAACAGGTCCACAAGGGGTTTATGGTGAAAGTAAATTAGCCGGTGAAATTTTTGTTGCGTCTGAGTGTGAAAAATACATTATTATTCGAACTTCTTGGGTATTTGGTGTGAGTGGTAATAATTTTGTAAAAACCATGATACGACTAGGTTCAATCCATAATGAACTTAGTATTGTAGGGGATCAATTTGGTGGGCCTACGTTCGCTGGTGATATTGCTAATGCTTTAGTTCAAATTGCTAAACGTATTAGCGAAGGCGATGCAATTGAATATGGTATATATCATTACTCAGGACTTCCTCATGTAAGTTGGTATGAGTTTGCTGAAACTATTTTTGATAAAGCCTACAAACAAAAAGTTATTACAAATAAACCATGTTTAAATAATATTACGACTGATCAGTACCCAACACATGCAAAGCGACCAAAAAACTCACGATTAAGTACAAAAAAAATCACCTGTGAATTATTAATTGAAGCGAGTGATTGGGAAATGGCATTAAATAATATTCAAGAATATGTAGGATAAGAAAATGAAAATCATAGATACCCATATTCTTGATGTTAAAATTATAGAGCCAAATGTATTTGGAGATGAGCGCGGTTTCTTCATGGAAACTTGGAATCAAAAGCAATTCGAAGAATTAGTAACAGGCAAAACTACTTCTTTTGTTCAGGATAATCACTCTAAATCTAAGAAAGGAATTTTACGAGGGTTACATTACCAAACTGAAAATACGCAAGGAAAATTAGTAAGAGTTACTTTTGGCGAGGTCTACGACGTAGCTGTTGATGTTAGAAAAGGTTCGCCTACACTTGGACAATGGGTTGGTGTTTATTTATCTGCTGAGAATAAAAAACAACTGTGGGTGCCGGAAGGCTTTGCTCACGGTTTTTACGTTACAAGTGATTATGCAGAATTTGCCTATAAATGTACAGATTACTATAATCCAGATTCAGAGCATTCTATATTGTGGAATGATCCGGAATTAGGTATTAAATGGCCACTTGAAATTGAACCTATTCTATCTGAAAAAGATGCCAAGGGTCTAAAATTCAATATATCCGTAGGACTTTAATCGTATGTCTGTTTTTATTTCAGTTATTTCACATGGTCATGGGAAACTAATTAAGGAACTATCTTGTTTGAAAAATCTTGCACAAAAGAATACGGTAGTCGTTAAATTAAATGTTGAGGAATCAGATTTAATCCCATACTTGATTAAATATAATATTCAATATATCGATTCAAATTATAATTTGGGTTTTGGACATAATAATAATATTGTATATAGCTATTGTAAAAAAAAATTAAGTATGAATGATGATGATGCTTTCGTTGTGTTTAATCCCGACATTATTGCTGAAGCATCGGAGATTAATAAATTATTTGAAAATATGACGAAGAATGATATCAAAATATCTACGATTAATTTATTTAAAGATGATAAGCTTTCGATCCCAGATTACTCTGTACGTAACTTTCCAAGTTTGTTTCAATTTATTAGTTCATTTATTGGCTTTGGTAATTCATCTATTTTGGATAAGAGCCTTCTTCTTAAACCCACGATTGTAGATTGGGCATCAGGGTCTTTTATCGCTTTTAGGGCATCTCATTATAAGCGTCTGAATGGATTCGATGAAGGGTATTTTATGTATTGTGAAGATATCGATATTTGTTATAGAAGCCATCTTCTTGGTGAGCCAGTGACTTTTTACCCTGATATCAAAGGGCAACATTTGGCTAAACATGCGAATAGATCTATTTTTTCAAAGCACTTCTATTGGCATGTCAGTAGTGTTTTTCGTTTTATGCTTACAAAAATCAAATTAACTACACCTAAAAGCTCAATTTAATTATTCATTATCTTAATCTTTGAGAGCGCATTTATGAATGTATTAGTAACAGGCGGAGCAGGCTACATAGGTAGCCATACTGTATTAGAGTTACTTTCAAGTAATCAAGATGTAATCGTTATTGATAATTTGTCTAATTCAAGCGAAGAGTCTTTAAAACGGGTTGAATCTATTACAGGTAAGTCAGCTACCTTTTATTGTGGTGATGTATTGGATAGTGAGTTATTGACTCGTATCTTCACCAATCATGAAATTGAAGCAGTGATTCATTTTGCTGGTTTAAAGGCAGTAGGGGAGTCAAATATGATTCCATTAACTTATTACCGTAATAATATTGCCGCTACCATTAACCTTTTAGAGATTATGGCTGTTCATAATGTGAAGAGCTTTGTATTTAGTTCTTCAGCGAC
>Ga0209396_1003387_pt1 | contig 16147 bp, 16 predicted proteins | sample GOMGulsemesocosm_6_FD_184638 | JGI IMG/M metagenome (GOLD analysis project Ga0209396, IMG submission 184638) | Methane-oxidizing microbial communities from mesocosms in the Gulf of Mexico - GOM8C Gulf of Mexico (SPAdes) (version 2) | ecosystem: Environmental > Aquatic > Marine > Cold seeps...
GTATTAAGCTCACCATGACGAAGCCTGTCGATTGGCGTCTAATTGGTTAAATAAAAAATCGACTAAGCATGTAGTACCAAGGATGTAGGCTTTTTGGACGGGGGTTCGATTCCCCCCCGCTCCACCACATTAATATTCGAAGAGATTCGAAGATAATTATTAACCCGCTAGTTCATTGAGCTAGCGGGTTTTTTCATATCTATAACATTCAAAGATGTTTACTAACATTCAACTAATTTAGTACCATAGGTGGTACCACAAGCATAAAACAAAAAAACTTGTGGTACCAAACATGATAATAACCTGCACATAACACTTTAAGGGTTAAGGTACTAAAAAAATGGCTAAGACAGTAAAACCGTTGAATGACTCGCAAATAAAGCAATTAAAACCATTAGAGAAAGAATATAGTATATCTGATGGTTTTGGCTTATTACTCTCAGTTAAACCCTCTGGTACTAAAACTTGGCTATTTAAGTACTACAAACCTATAAGTAAAAAACGAACTAATTTAAGTTTTGGACAGTATCCAACCACGACTTTAGCTATTGCTAGAAAAAAACGAGAAGAAGCTCGCGAGCTCTTATCTAGAGATATAGACCCTAAAGAGTTTAAAGACCAGCAATATTCGCAACAATCACAAGCTAATATAAATACATTAGAGAAAGTAACTGCTGATTGGATAATACTAAAAAGAACAAAAGTCTCTTCAGATTATGCTGATGATATATGGCAATCTTTGGTAAATCATATTTTTCCTGAGCTAGGAAAAAGGCCTATTCACTCTTTAGAAGCAAAAGTCGTTATTGATACCATACGGCCAATAGCTGCTAAAGGTACATTAGAAACTGTTAAGCGCTTATGCCAACGCTTAAATGAAATAATGGTTTTCGCGGTTAATACAGGTGTCGTGCACCATAATCCATTAGCAGGCATTCGCGCTGCTTTTGAATCACCTAAGAAGACACCTATGCCAACTATCCATAGTGATGAGCTTCCTGAGTTTTTGAGCGTCCTTGCTCGCGCCAGCATTAAGTTCACAACGAGATGTCTGATTGAGTGGCAACTTCATACCATGACTAGGCCTAACGAAGCAGCTCGCGCAAGGTGGGAAGATATTGATTTGGTAAAAGATGCTTGGATAATACCAGCATCAATAATGAAGATGAAACGTGAACATAAAATACCTCTAACACCGTACACTCACCATTTACTTGGATTGATGAAACCTATTAGTGGACACCGTGAATATATATTCCCCGCAGATAGAGATCCCAAAAAACATACAAGTGAGCAAACGGCAAATACTGCAATAAAGCGTATGGGCTTCAAGGGAAGATTAGTAGCTCATGGATTAAGATCCTTAGCTAGTACGACTATCAATGATACGAATAAATTTGATTCTAAATTAGTAGAGGTTGCACTAGCCCACCAAGAAGAAGATAAGTCTAAAGCTGCATATGACCGAGCAGACTACCTTGAAGTAAGACGAGAGATTATGAATTGGTGGAGTGAATTTATCATTGAGAAGTCTCAAATTAAATATATGGATTTATAATATGTTGTGTTTCGATAAATTAAAAAAAAATTATAAAAATATCATTGCCACAAATCATGATGAATTAGAAAAACTCAATAAGTTAAATAACTCAGATATTAACCCAGCATCTGACGAAATAAAAAGCACAATTTCTAGAAGGTTAAGTATCATTGAACAATCTGTGACGTTATTAAATAAAACTCATCCCATATCATTTGATGATAAAGCGATTTATGATTTAGCTGAAACAGGCAGAGATGGCATATTAAATCAAGCCATTGATATAAAGCAGTTAATTAAACAAAACGATTTTGATTCTGAAACATTAGATTTACTTAACAGTGTTTTTGAACTAGGTCAAAAGACTAAAAGTTATAATTTAATATTGGGTTACCAACAATATTTCGAGTATGGACAAAAATCAGAAAAATCTATCTTGAAATCAGTTTCCATTAGAAGTATAAACAAAGAAAGTTACTTTGACATCGTCGAACTTCTTTTTAATAAATTATCAGATGAAGAGCCATATAGCTCATATAGAGCAACACTCAAGATAGAAGCAATAGATAAATTTTTACACCCTAAAATCAAGGATCTATCTACCATAGGAGACACCAAAAAACACTTCATTAAAAGAGGTTATATTAAACCTAAAAGGGGGGCGTTAACAAAGCTCGAAAAAGAACAAACAAAAGTAATCGAGCAATATTTATCTAATGCCTTCCCTGATAACTTTGATGAGGATGTAAACGAACTTTATATTACTAGGGTTAATGAACGTAGCCAAAAAGAATACGGTACTCCAACAGGAGAAACTGAAATCATTGATCTTTGTAACAAATTACTTGGTTATCAGGAAATAAAAAATAAATTATTCTCTTTACCAATAAAAGTTATAGCGGAGGGGATTGTTACTCAGTTTTCAGAGAATGCTTATTTGAATGCTGACAAAAAAGCTTATTTCGCTAATAAAATATTACTTGAAATAAAATTACGTCATAATAATTTCTACCGAACTACTATTAATGCAGATATACGGCAGAACCATATAAATACCTTTTTAGAGCTGTATACTTTTGCCAAAAAGAAAGCTGTAATTTAGGTGCAACTATAGATTTATGAATCTGGTTTGTTATCGTAAGACCCAGTAACAAAATCTGTAACTGGGTCTATCGGAATGTTTAATTATACCTTTTACCAACAATTTTTTTATTCTGATTAAATATCTTTTGAGCTATAGATAGCAATTTGGGTGAAATATCCCCAGCGCCATTATTAATTAGTTTACTAATATCCCCTCCTTCTATAGCTGTTCCTCGATCTGTTTTAATTCCTTTAGATTTTACAAACTCTGCTGTTTTCGCTGTACTTCGAGTTTCAATATATTTGACGATAATCTCTTCATTAAAATTAGATGGTTTAGCTTTAAGAACCGTTATATCGCTCTGTAATAATTTCATCTCTGACGAAAGGATTTTAATTAATTCTTTTATGGTTTTATATTTTTTCATAATTAGCCTGTTTAGATTTATTTTGTAATTAATATTTATATGCCACAAATATTGCTGGCTAAGAATATTATTACTCCAAGCCAAATTAAATAGACTGCTAGGGGTAATAAGGCATTTAAAGCATTAAAATAATACTTCAATATACCTTCGAACATTAACAACGGTTATCGATACACATCGAACAGCGTTGATATTTTTTTATCTTCCAAGGAAACTTATGAATAACATGCTTGTAATTGAAAACTCACCTAATCGCTTACTTCGTGAAGAGGAAGTACTTATATTAACTGGTCAATCACGAACAGGGCTTTATATGCTTGAAAAAGCTGGCGGTTTTCCTCGTCGTATGAAGCTATCCATTAATGGGCGTTCTGTGCGTTGGAAGTATGCGGAAGTTTTAAATTGGATTGAAGAAAAGTGCTTAGCAAGGGATGTTTAAGATGAAATTCATTTTCTTACGTGACGTCGAAGTCCCTCCTGAGTACCAATTAATCACGATTGAATCAGCATGTACTTATTTGTCAATTTCAAAAAGAATGCTGATAAAAAGTATTAAGAATCACGCCACGCCTGCGCCCATAACATTAAATGGTAAAAGTATTGGGTGGTCTTCGACACAATTCCAACTGTGGGTGGATAGAATGAAGGTTGAACATTGACGAACATCTTCAACTAAAAGTGTAATAAAACAGGCTTTTTCGCCTCCCTCTTTTATGGCCTCCCTCTATATAAAATAGTATAGAGGGAGCACTATTAACACCGCATCATTTATATTATAGGAGCGTTAAATGCTATCCCATTATCAAGAACAACAAGAAAAATATGGATATTTATTACACCCAATTATCAGTAACCAACCGCTTGTAATAAAAGTTATGAAATTTAAAGATGGGATTAACTATCAAATACTAGATAAAATTATTGAGCAACTAGATGTCATGTTGTGTAAATACACTAGAGTCTTAGTTACCCTTCTAAACTTTCATGTAAATGATTATTCAACAAACAATAAAACCTTAAGTGACTTTAATAAAAGAGTAATACGAATACTAAAAAAAAGATACGGCAATACCTTAGGTTATATTTGGGTGAGAGAAATTAATAATTCAACTAAGCAACATTATCACTTTGCCTACTTTCTAAATGGTCACAAGATAAATTATCCTTCCCGATTCAATGAGCTTTTAATGTCTATATGGAAAGATGCATTCTCTTGTCATTCATCAATCCCTGAAAATTGCTTTTTTTTTATCGATATTGGCCGAGCTGATTATCTTGATACTATTTTCGGATGTATTTACCGTATCAGTTATTTAGCTAAAAACTTCTCTAAACAATATGACAACAAGAAAGCTAAAAGCTACCAAGCAAGTAGACTTAAACATCATGATTCCCCTACCTAAAACATGTATAAAATTCGCAGTTTTTTTTTGAGAAACCTCGTAATTATTGCCCGAAATTCGCACTTTTTCGCAGTTTAACAGCCTAAAAACGCACCTTAACTAGTTAAAATTGTGCTTTAACGGGTTAAATTCGCATCTAACATGGGGATTTGATTGCTTAATGTACTTAATTCGCACTTTACCGGACTAAATAGACTATTTAACGGGGTAAATTCGCACTTTAAAAAATCAAAATAATAAAAATAAACTGATTGGTTTATAAAATTCGCAGTAAAAAAGCATTTACTACTGTCAAATAGTCGTATCCAAATCACAACAAAATAAAATAAACATATATTTCAACCACCTACCCTTCATCAAAAAAGGTCACTTTAAAATATAAACAACATAAGACCACTTGATTTTCAAACGACAAAGGACTATAAAATTCACATCACTTTCGCAGTAAATAACAGTTAAAAAAGGCTTAATAAAATAATTGTCTAAATTTACTACAGGTGAATATAAGTTTGATATATAACCAAAAATTATATTCATAATAACTTTGAATCCCAGTACCTAATTGTTGACAGTAGTAACGAAGCATACAGTATTGAAGGTAAGGCGACTTCTGGTGAGTTCTTCAATGAAAGCCCATTGTTAAAGCCAATCTAATCATTTATCTAGCGATTCATATCACAAGTTTCAGTTATTAATATTCATTCCTGTCACTAAGTAATATTTACTCTTACCACTGAATTACATTTGTTTGTCACTAGGGTCACTTTGTGAGCATTATAGACATTAGCATTAAATTTTTTGCCATATATTTTCTAATTTACATTTGATGACATATTACTGAGCAGCTCAGTAACATCTAGTTATTTGCAGTAATGTTGTTTTGCACGGTATCTAATGCTTTGATATTATGTGATATTAACGTGAATAAAATAATGATTATTGATAGTTCATGACTGAGACGTATCCATAATATACGGTTAGCCTCCATTCTTATATTGGTGCACTTCAAATGACAAAAATTTACAAATATTTCTCTAATGATGTTATTGAACTTGTTTTTGAAAAAGAAGGGTTTTGTGGGGTAAAGTGCTCTCTACCTAAGGATTATAATGACCCTTATGAGCTATTTCTTGGTATGGACTTAAACACACCCACGGACCAACTTGCTTTTTATAAAGACATTATTAGCGAGATACCTCAAAGTCCTACTACATGCTTTTCTAAATCGCCAATTGTTTCTCCAATGTGGGCTCATTATGCGAATAACCACACAGGCTTCGTACTAGAATTTGATTTAAAAGGCCTTCAGAGTCACTTTGATGGTAATCCAATTTGGGATGTAGACTATAGAAAACAGCCTCTCGAAAGTTTAAAGAAAATTCTTGAGAGAGCAGCCGTATTAAAAAAACCTAGATATTCCTTTGATCTGCAAGAAGCTGTTTTTGTTGAATCATATTTTGCTAAATATGATGATTGGAAGTACGAACAAGAATGTAGGTTTGTTGATATGAAGAATGTTACTGAGAAGGTTGTCGGTAACGATATATTATATATCCCGTGTGAGGTAGTCACTGCAATTATAGTTGGCCCAAAATACCCTGAAGATAGTATTACCTTGAGCAAGGAAGTGGCGGCAATAAATAGTTTAGCTTGGTATGAATTAGTTATCGGAAAAAGTCACCCTAAACCCTACATGAAATCAGAATCTGAAGAAACATTCACATTTTCAGAAGAATGTATAACTCCCTCGACTAGCACTTGTAACAGTTGTGCTGAGCCACTCGTTGTAGATAGCGAGTTATGCTCTTGGTGTAACATAACCGAAGCAGATAAAGAAAATGCTGCACGAAACAATCCTTTTAGGATGATAAATGCAATGGGACAGTTGGATAGTTACATGAGTTCAATGAGTAAAATAGGTAAATAATTGTTCGTAGCTAATGAAAACTAACGCCGCCTTTAAACGGAACAAAAACAGTTGGTTTTGATTCGTACCTTAACAAGTTTAGCCAACTACTTTTGTCCGCTTAAGGCGGCGTTAGGAGCTACTTCAAATGGATTTCGCTGATTCCGAATATTTTGGAACAATTCCTCTTCCAAGTTCAATATCTGAAATACTGGGCTTGGCTAAGGATCATTCAGTAAAAAGACGTAATGTTCACTTATGGAGAGGACAATGTGATTTAGATTGGCCGATCCATAGCTCTGCATATAGACGATTAGTACGTACACAAACAGTTACTGAAAAAAGCATGAGGAGATATGAAGAGTATCTTCTCGATCATGCAACACACCAAGGTTATAGATTTGAACAAGGGCGTACGTTGTCGGACTTTGAATTATTAGCTAAATTGCAGCACCATGGAGCTGCAACACGTTTAGTTGATTGTTCAAGGAATATTTTAATTTCATTGTGGTTTACATGTAATTCGGAGCCAGATAAAACTGGTTTGCTATTCGGTGTTCATTCTCATCATGTAGGTGGGGGAGAAAATCGAACTCAAGATGATAATTACTTGAATGAACTAAATGAAATTCAAGAATTTAAACATCCTCAAACTTGGCAACCACCAGTAGTGAGCAAAAGAATTGCAGCACAAAGCGCTCAATTTTTATACAGCTCGATTTCTGAGAATTTACTTGGGAGTTTAGCTATAGGGGATGACCCAAAAAATTCTATCGCCATAGGTATTACACCAGATTTAAAAGCTAAATTGTTAATAGAGTTGGCTGGTGTATTTGATATTCGCTATTTAACATTATTCCCAGACATTGATGGTTTCGGTTATGCTAATAGTCACAATTTTGATGAATATGAGAGTGAGAGGTGGTAACTCCATACAAGTCACTTAAAAGGACAAAAAAACAGTTGATTTTGCTCCTTCATAGCTTATTTTAACCAACTACTTTAGACTCTTAATGAGCCGTTAGCTCTATCATTAAACTTTCCAATCACGGATGATTAAAGCAACTCTATGCAAAATGAATTATTTGCTGATACACAACCAGACGACAAATTTTGGTTATTATTCAAGGTTTCCTCTAAACAGCGTTTGGAGCAAATGCAAAAAGGTCTTATTTACCTGAATAGCCTTGATTATTTTTCGTCTTTAAAAGGGGAAAATAATATGGATGTTAGGGGCGACCCTCATGAAAATGTTCAGGGGATTCTAAGGGCAGGACCTACTGAAAAAGGACACTCCGTATTATTGCTAAAAATTGGGGACAAAGAATATAACCTAGGGAAAAAGGCTAGTGTTTCTGCTAAATACGACAACACAAAAAACATCATGATTTTTAGCATGGGTTGTCTCAGTGATAATGAAGAATCCAAAATGCCAGGAGAAACTCGAGAAGGCATTATTTTTGATAAACGTTTTGAAGAATTTGGCGATCATATCTTAATAATAAGAGATGCAAAAGAATTTTCTAAAAGATATGCCAATGCACTTCGTAGGCGCAAAGGAATATTCAAACCTGAATATTTGCACAAGGGGTTTGGAAAAATTAATTATAAAAATTTATACGCACATTCCGGCCCAATAGGCGTATATTGCAAAGACCAACGGTTTGATTGGCAAATTGAACTTAGGTTAGCTATTGGAGCTGAAGATAAAGCTCTTAATTCTCGAGGTGCTTTAGAACTAAATGTTGGTGATATTTCAGATATAACATCGATAAGCCCTTTAAAGTCCATATTAGAAACACCAATTAAAATAAAAAGAACTGAAGTTCAGCAAATCGGAAATAAGTGGTTTGCATTGAAGAGCTAACTAGGCATTCAAACGGACAATTTACAGTTGGCTTTTGTTCGTTCCTCACAATTTTAGCCAACTACAAATTGACGCTTAATGTGGCGTTATCGATACTAAAACTAATCCGAAGTATTGATTATCTTTAAAAGCTAATATCTCGAATGTCGCATTAGTGAGTCTTAGATATTTACTTTAACCACCATGATGTTTTCTGCTACGAAGGTCTTCTTGGTGCGCATTCCTCACATTACAATAAAAGATATTGCCATATATTTTCTAATGAATTAACTATTATCGTAAACAGTGTCATGCCGTGTCATGTTCTTTTTTATGTAAGTATGTATAATTTTTTCGATTGTGGCTCGTATGACTTCATGGTGCGCATTGCTGACACTATTAATTAATATTTTTCCCTATATTTTATATTTAAATATCTGATAAAAAAGTAATTAACGTGTTATTTCTATCAAGTTATAACTGATACGTCTCAGTAATAACCTGACTAGCCCATAAAAACACATGTAATTATATAATAAGACTTTGAAACTAAAGAATATTGAGTTACTTTATTCAACAATCAAGTAGATGGACGTTACTGAGACATCTACAAGCTGTTAGTTGATAAGGAATCGTATGGCTGAATTATCCATTAGATTTGGAATCAAAACTGAATGTGGTAAAAGAGCAGCTACATGGAAATGTTTTGCTCCCAAAGGAGTCGGTAAAAGTGATTTATATATTTTAAATCGTAATTTGGGCAGCGTAATTAAAACTAGTCTCCATGAGTCAGGACGTTATCACACTGCTTTTATAACTAAGTACTTTGATGAAAAATTTAGTGAAAGTGAAAAAGATGAGAGAGGTAGGTTCATTCAAAAGTGGCCTGAGCCAACTGAATTAGCACCTGGTTTATCGCTCGTGTTTCGAATTGTTACACCGTATTCGTCAGCAATAACTGATATGAGTGAAGAGAAACATAAAAAAACTATCTGGATACCCAATGCTCCTGAAAATATGGCAACGGAAGTACTGATTATAGTTACAAAGCCTAATGTTACATGCACAAATTGGCCTGCGAAGAACTCGATGGGTACAGAATTAATTGGAAAGCTTGTTCTCGATAATGGTAATACTATTTGGTTCGTTTATTATTATGGTGAAATGCCAAACTTTCCTGAAAATATGAATGGAAATATTCGCCATTCTAATGGTCAGCCACTGGACAAGTGTTTAAATGAAAATACTAAAATATTAATGTTTGGGGATAAGCCTGATGGCTCAAAAGTGATCTATGATTTAGCTTTTGGTGCTAATGGCAACTAACAAGCAATTCAACAGGACTAAAAACAGCGGGCTGTTCGCTTCGTTCCATTTTAGCCCACTATTTCTAGCCCGTTAATTGGGCGTTATATTGCTAAAGAGAGCGTCGTGAATACTGATATAGAAAGCCTAATTGATGATAATGTTCCATTCTCAAATGATGAACTTCAAGAATTTGATCATTTAAAATATGACTTAAGTGAACACTACGTTGGGAGCGTTGACCTCTCAAAAATAAAAGGTTGTACACATCCAGATTATACTGGAGCAAAGTGGCAAGAGTTAAAACCTCTTAAAGGCACTTTGGAAGGAGACCGAGATAAAACTAGCGTCGCGTATCAAAGACTTAAAAGAGCCATTTCAAATGTCAAAGATTTAGATAAAAACCCTTCATATTATTTATCTAAAGAACCTAAAGACTATTGGTCATTCTATGAAGTAAATGGTGATTTTTATATATCATCAGGCGTACATAGAACAATCATCGCTAGGTATTTCTTATTTTTAAACGGCTTACCTCAAGTTGTTCATGGTGTGAAAATAACTAAAGCAGCGTTAAAGTATGTTCCTCAACAAGAGAGTGAGCAAATTGAGCTAACCTTTTTTCAAAAACTGAAACGAGTGTTCGCAATATAACAAGTCATTCAAAAGGGCAAAAAATAGTTGGTTTTTTCTCCTTCGTCGCTTATTTTAACCAACTATTATTTGCCTCTTAGTGAGGAGTTAGGTTTATACCGTAACCCAGTTATGTATTCTTAAAGGATTTTATTTAATGCAAGTTTCAAGTTCAGCAATCGAAAGCATGGGATACTCTAAATACTCGGATGATGATGAATTGCTAGTGAAATTTACTGTTCAGAGAGTCTATTCTTTGCAAGGTATCAACTTTGAAAAAGAAAGCGAACTATTAAAATCTGCCGTATTTCAATTTGGAAAACAATGTAAAGTTGTCATTGCCGATTCAGTAAATAAAGCTGCGAATGAAATTTGTGAAGAAGATTATGCTGAAAATGAAGAAGAATGGGTTAAAGAAAAAAAAGCTCGTCCCCCTTATTTATTCGTTTGTTTCGAAGAAAATGAAGAACATATACTTAAAGGCGGTTATCGACAAGAGAAAGAAGATCACATTTTAACCTATGATGAATTCAAAAACGGTAAACAAGAAATAAAGAAATGGGAGGTAGAGGAATTACCAAGCATAATAACATCTCTTACCGTCCATTTATCAGAACCTGACTTACAGATTAAGTTAGTATCTTTAGATCGGAGTGTTTATGGAAAAACCAAAGATTATAAAACACTTTTCGACTTAAAAATGTCTATATCTGCAACTGGATTTGTTTCTCGACCTAAATCTACAGTAGACATAAATTTATCCTTAAAAAAATCTACAAACTTGTATTCTTCATTAGACCAAAAAACAAGTCGCCATATATTTATGGCTTTAGAAGAACCAGATCGCTTAAAGCAATTCCTATATTACTTCTTGTTCATTGAGCGGTTTACACATAGCCAATTCAAAAAAATTGATTATGATAAGTGTGCTCAAAATATGTTTAATATCCCTGCGAGAATGAATGTTGTTGGTATGGAATTCTTCAAAGAACGTCAATTAGACGCAAAGAATTTATCTCAGAGGTTTCAATGGTGTTCTTTACTTCTTTGGAGTGAGATAAATGATAGTGATGTTACTTCATTTAAGAGATTAAAGAAAACTAGAGACTTGATTACTCATGGTGAGAACGTTACTGAATCTACATTGCCAGTAGAAGAAATAAGAACACTTGCTTTGAAGCTACTTGGTAATCTTTAAATATAACAAGAAATTAAACAAGGACAACAAACAGTTGTCTTTAAGAGGATGAGATAAATGGTAAAGTGTTGGATATGCCAAAATGAAGCTAATAGTAAAGAGCATATTATAAAAAAGTCGGATATTACTCGTGTCTTTGGAAAAGGTCCATATAAAGGTGATACGGAAATAGTGCATGAAAAAAACGGAAAATATCAAAAACTCCAAGGTCCAGACTCAAAAAAAATAAAATATTCACCTTCGTTATGCCATGAATGCAATACTGGTTTTACCCAACCATTTGACCGTGCTTATGACAAGTTTATTGACTATGTGTACCAAAATGAAAGTGACATTTTACGTAAAAGGTTTATCGACTTTTCAGATGTCTATGGGGATGACTTTGAAGAAGGACAGTGTGCGCTTTATCGGTACTTAGCCAAATCATTTGGGTGTCGTTTAGTTGACGCTGGGCAAGTTGTTCCTGACGATATAATAACTCTCCTTCGTCAGACTCCTTTCAAAACTCGCTTGAGATTAACTTTAGCTGTTCAAGAAGATATATTGCTCATGTCGCACGAAGATCAAAAGGGCTTTATTGGTAAAGGCGATTTGAATTTATGGGCTGACAAAGAAGACCCTTCAATTTTTAATGGCTATACGTGGTCAGAACATGTTTCATGGTTTTTCTTTAACTATTGGTATATTCAAGACCCTGATGGGGCTTCGGGGTCAACATGGCATGCAAATTCACAATTTGTATATTTAGGAGTGATTTCGGTATTAAATGAAGAAAAACGAAATGAATTAATATCAAATGCTCATAAAAAAGTCTAACAAGAAAATCAACAAAGACACGTACCAGTTGGCTACGTCTCGCTTCGCTCACAATTTCAGCCAACCATTACTTAGCCTGCTATTTAGGGGTTGGTTAAGCTATTTTTTGAAGTTATAAATTATCGAGTAATATGTTAAATAAAATATCCGAGTCTTTTAGACCCCATGAAAGTTTTCTAAAGCTGAATATAGTAAAAAATACAATATGGGCTTTTTTACTTATTTCGTTTGTTATTGTTTTCTTAATCATCTATACAGGCGGAGACTTATTATATTTAGATCTTTCTTTTAAGGGGTTTAATAAGGCTCTTGAAATATTCAAAGCACCATTAGGTTTAATGGCAGTTTTGCTAGCAATTATTGCATTTTATTCCTCGCAGCATAGAGCTGAACAAGTTTTGTTTCAAATGAAACTAACACAAGAACAGAATATATTTACAAATTTCTATAAGCATCAGGAAGAGTTTTTAAAATATATAGAGGAGTTGGAATCTAAAGATTCTATTGATGAAAAAAGACTACTTTATGTAAGTGTGTACGATCAAGCAATGCAGGGGTGTTACACACCATCAAAAAAATTGAATAATACACTTAATGATAGTTGCTTTGAGTGGATAGAAAGCATGATATCTGTGTATCAAAACCGAAATGAATATGACGTATCAAAATTGATTCGTATACAAGCAAATTTGGTGAGTTCATTTTGGGGAGAACTTTTTTTAAATGAAGATAAATTTCCTAAGTGTCACGAATTTGTTGAGCAAGATTACAATAAAATGGTAATTAATACCATCTCACAAATTCAAAGCTACGAGGCAATATATAAAGAAATAATCCTATTTAATGCAAGTCCAGAAATTTACAAAAATCACCAACTAAAGATTACCAATGCTGAACACTTTAGTACATTTACTTTTAAGGTGGGAGCTGGGACTGATTGTAAATGGAGAGATAAGGTGACTTATAAATTGCTTTGCGAAATGAGAGATACGTTTTAAAACATAACAAGGCACTCAAACTTAACTAAAACAGTTGGTTATATTCGCTTCGCAACACATTTTAACCCACTGTTTTAGTCCGCTTAGTGCGGAGTTATCGATACAAAATATAATCCAAATCAGCTTTAAGTGCTAACCACCTAATGTCTCGAATGTGGCATTAGTGACGGTTAGCATATTTTGTTGGTGTGGAATTTTGATTAATTAGTCGAAATGATCACAAAGTGCGCATTGGAGACATTAGCTTTAAAGTATTTGCCATATATTTTGTAATGCTTATTTGGCCGTAAGAAAAATGAAAGTTTATTTGAAAGTTATTTTTTGCACGCTTTCACCAGAGAAAACGGGATAAAAACACGCTTTCTCCAAAATCTAATCAAAGGAAACCAATAAGTAGTTGATATAATAACAATATAAGGGTAGATTTTATTTCAATTATAAAAAACTAGACGGTTAATTTCCTGTAGAAAAAAGGTTTTTTGCCAGTCTAATAAGCTGTTAGTTGCCGCAACTTGTTCGAGTAAATTTATTTATTAAACGTGCGGTATTTCACATCAAAGGATTGGTGTTTGTTTCCTTCCTTTGTTGTTTCAATTTTTAGTTTTATAAAGTCGCTTTGTACTTTTGGCTACACAGTTTTCGCCTAAGTTTTGTAAGGTAAAAGCAATTAGCAAAGGCGTAAACGGCTCAAAGTTAACCTGTGGCGGCAAAGTTGCGGTGGGAGTTTTTTGATTCTTCCGTCTAACCCGTAAACATGATAACTTATTGTAAGTGCTGTGTTTTTAACGCGCAGCAACTAACAAGGCAATCAAACGGACTTGTAACAGTTGGCTCCCGTTCGTGCCTCACGTATTTTAGCCAACAATTACAAGCCGCTTATTGTGGCGTTAGGTTTCAAGGAGGATGTTGTGAAATTGGTTGGCTCTAAAACTGAAAAGGAAATAAAGTTGGAGCTTATAAAAAATACTTCATCCGTATTTTCAAAATCTGTTGAGTCTCACGTAAAAACCTTCTTTTTAGATAATGAGTTGGATTTCACTAAAGTAATTGTTTTAGATTCATTTCCAGATGACAGGATTATTTATTATTGGTTACTGATAGAGTCACGGATGGTTGGTAGAGTAAAAGTCGAGCTAGATTGTCCTGAATGTACAGGCATGGATACTTTTACTCTTCTAGAATATCGCCATAAACTAAGTAAGATTCAACAAATAAAGCTAGCTGTCGCAATGGAGTTATTAGCAACTGAAACCTAACAAGAAATTAAACAAGGACAAAAAACAGTTGGCTTTTTGTTCACTACGTTCACTTATTTTAGCCAACCATTTTTTGCCTGTTAATTGGGCGTTATATTTTATTATGAATGCATCTGAATTTTATCAATTAAGCTTTAAGCTTGGAAAGAAACACATTGAGCACTTGGGGTTTAAATGTACACCCAAAGGTGACTGGTATTTTGTAGGGGAAAACTATATGTTAGCCGTTGCTTTGCAAAATAACCGTTCATCGCAACATTGTGATATAAAACATGTTACTTTGGTTTTTAGTTCTTATATAAAAACAAAAGACCTAGCCCCAATGGAACCTATGAAACTTGCTGTTGGCCCAATGGCAATTAATCCTTTGAAATTAAAAAAATACATTGATTCTGGTTTTAATGATAAAGAATGGCATTATATTAATGAAGGTGACGGGTTTTCTCATTTATCTTGTCCAATTTATTACGGCGGTATCAAAAAGAAACCCTTCACTTCAATTTTTTCTAAAAACGTTTTGCCTACTCGTGTGTCACTTCCTGAATTTATCACTAGTCGTGGAGCAGAAGTTGTTTCTGAAAAAGAAGCGCAACGACAATTTGAAGAATGTTTCAAGCAAATTGCATCATATGGGTTTACTTGGGCGGATAACTTGACTAAAGATGAGGTGTTACGACAATTGAAAACTTATGGTGAAAATTGGTTTATTGTAAATGAGTGGATCGATGCCTATGAAAGCAATAATAAAACTTAGTATCAAGTTTGAAGTGCGACAAAAGTAGTTATTCATAGAAGCATTCCTCAGGTGTTTTATAACCTAATCGTTTTCTTGGCCTTGTATTTAATTTAGTAGCGATGATATTACATCGTTGTTGAGTTAAACCTTCCATTGATGTTCCTTTTATCAAATATTGTCTGATCAAACCGTTAGTGTTCTCATTAGTTCCACGTTCCCAGGAGTGATGTGGATTGGCAAAATAATAAGGGCAGTTAGTCGCTTCTTCCACTTTCTTATACTGATGAAATTCGGTGCCATTATCTGATGTTATCGTTTTAAATTGTTCAGGCATTTTACTCATTAATTTTATCGTTCGCTTGTTAGTTGACTTGGTCGTTCTATCGTTTAATTGGCCTATTAATGTGTAGCCAGTTTTTCGCTCAACCAATGTGACTATGCAGTGTTTAGATCCTTTCCCCATCACAGTGTCTATTTCCCAATGGCCTTTTGTTTTACGTGTTTCTACGTCAGCGGGGCGCTCTGCTATATTACGCTTATCGGCAAGCCTGCCGCGACTATCATAAGCCTTATATCGTTTACGTCTTCGCTTATTGGCACAACGTAACTGCTTCCACAAGTTACCTCCATTTCGCTTATCTCGCCAAATATATTTGTAGATTGTTTCATGGCTAAAGCAACGTACACCTAACCGTTTTAAGTGACCGGTGATTTGTTCAGGGCTCCATTGTTTACGTAATAACTGCCTAACAATAGCGTAATCCTTATCGGTAAAATGTTGATTACGTCTTGAGCGGCGACGCCTAGCTTTTGTCCGTCGTTGTGCTTTGATTGGTCGATATGAGCCATCTTGATGCCAACAAGTGTTACGTTTAAATTCTCGATATATGGTACTTCGGTGTTTTCCGATAGCTTTGGCAATGTTGGTAAAACTTAATCCTTGCCTTTTTAACGCGACTATCATATATCTATCACCCTCGGTGAGTTGTTGATACTTCA
>Ga0209396_1003391_pt1 | contig 16132 bp, 12 predicted proteins | sample GOMGulsemesocosm_6_FD_184638 | JGI IMG/M metagenome (GOLD analysis project Ga0209396, IMG submission 184638) | Methane-oxidizing microbial communities from mesocosms in the Gulf of Mexico - GOM8C Gulf of Mexico (SPAdes) (version 2) | ecosystem: Environmental > Aquatic > Marine > Cold seeps...
TCTTTAACCAAGTTGCTACCACTCCTTCTGTCATGGTATCACTTAAACGGGGCATGTTAACTACTATTGCCATGTCTTATAATTTATGAGATATAAACGGATAATCTTCTTGTTCGTAAACCATGTCGTACATTTGTTGTACTTCTGGATAAGCAGACTCTTCAGCGAATTGCTCGCATTCTTTAACCAATGCTTTAACACGCTTATTAATTTCTTCAATTTGATCTTCAGTAGCGTATTTTTTCTCTAAAATAGTAGCCTTAACAGTTGTTATAGGATCTATTTTTTGATATTCTTTAACTTCATCTTTTGTTCTATAATGTTGCGCATCCGACATAGAGTGACCTCTGTAACGGTATGTTTTCATTTCTAAAAACGTAGGTCCATTTCCTGCTCTAGCATGCTCCATAGCAATATCTACTTCTTTTGCTACAGCAATAGGATCCATACCATCTACCGGACGGCAAGGCATTTCATACCCTAATCCTAATTTATATATATCCGTATGATTTGCTGTACGTTCTACAGAAGTTCCCATTGCGTACCCATTGTTTTCAACAATAAATACTACTGGAAGTTTCCACAACATAGCCATATTAAATGTTTCATGTAATGATCCCTGACGAGCAGCTCCATCACCAAAATAACATAACGATACAGCACCTGTATTATGATATTTATCTCCAAAAGCCATTCCAGCACCTAAAGGAATTTGCCCCCCAACGATACCATGACCTCCGTAAAACCCTTTTTCTTTAGAAAAAATATGCATCGAACCTCCCATACCTTTGGAAGTACCCGTCACCTTACCATATAATTCCGCCATAACAGCTTTAGGATCTACTCCCATACCTATTGGCTGAACATGATTACGATAAGCAGTAATCATTTTATCCTTAGATAAATCCATGGCGTGTAAAGAACCTGCTAAAACAGCTTCTTGACCATTATACAAATGCAAGAAACCTCTTACTTTTTGCTGGATATATACTGCAGCTAATTTATCTTCAAACTTTCTCCAAAACAGCATGTCTTCATACCATTTTAAATAAGTTGCTTTAGTAATTTTTTTCATCTCTTCTAAATTTTGAAGTAGGGTTAAATTTTAATCAGTTAACAAAAATAGTCTTTCAAAATGAATCAAAAAACTCTTTATCAAAAAAAAACAACTATTTGGTAATTTCAAATAATTGCTTCCTATTAACTTTTATGTTTTAATCACAAAACAGCATTACAAATGTGATTTTTCAAACATTAGCGGCAATAAATCAGACAATGATTCAGACTTCATAATAGCTCCTTCTTCGCCCATGAAATATATTTCAATTTCATCATTTTGCCTTGTTTCATATTCAGCAATTGACTGCCTACAAGCACCACATGGAGGTATAGGCTCGATCACCTTATGGTTTTGTGAAGTGGCGGTAATTGCCATTGTTTTAATTTTAGCATTAGGATATAACGCTCCAGCTTGAAAAATAGCCACACGCTCTGCACATAGACCAGATGGATATGCTGCATTTTCCTGATTTGAACCAATCACTACTTTTCCATTATCTAACAACAAAGCAGCACCAACATTAAATTTAGAATAAGGAGAATACGCAGTATTTCTTGCAGAAATTGCAGATTCCATTAGACTAAAAACAGCTGAAGGAAGTTCCGACAGCTGTTCGTATAATTTAAAAGTTGCGCTTATAGTAAGCTCTTTCATTTATTTTATTTTTTTAATTATCTCCGTTTCCTCCAAGATTAAATGACAATGAGAAACGTAATGTATTTTCTAACGGACTAGGAGTTTTTGACGCTGATAATAAATACGACAAATCAATATTTACAACACTATATTTAAACCCTGCTCCTAAAGCAAAAAACTTTCTTGCTCCTTTTGTTTCATGTTCATTAAAATACCCAAGCCTGAAAGCAAATGAATCTTGATACGTATATTCAGCACCTACCGAATAAGTAAACTCATTCATCTCTTCACTAAATCCACCTGGAGCATCTCCGAAAGATTGAAACATTCCTTTTGTGAAATTAACGTTTGGATCTTGTCCTTCAATAATATAATTACTTTCCTCACCAATAAGAGTATCTTCACCAGCATCGTACTGACCATTCCCTGGGCTAATGTTCGTCCCATTATCCCCATCATCAATATAGTCAATTTTTGTTCCATATACTGGTGGTGTAGGCACTAACAATTTAGCTACCTCTACTGTTACCCCTATTTTATTTGCTCCATCAGGTAGTATGAAATCATACCCTCCACCTAAACGCAATGTAGTTGGCAAGAAACTCTCGTTTCCATTTTCTTCATATTTAATTTTTGGTCCAATATTCTGAATTGCAAATCCACCACGCAATTTCCCATTAAAACTATCATATGCTTTTTCTTCCGATTCGTAGTACCCTCCTAAATCAACCGCAAATGAACTTGCTGGTTTAGTAGATGCTGCTGCAAACTCGGCTCCATCCAACTTTAAATCTGAGCGTATATATTTTAAACCTACCCCCATTGCAAATTGGTCACTTAATTTTAAAGAATACGCAACATCAACTGTTAATTCATTTGGTTTTTGAATTATGCCTTGATCAGTTGCATTCTCTCTAAACTCAATTTCTCCCAAACTAAAATATCTGAAACTTGCGGAAACTGCACTTCTATCATCTAACTTGTTATAATAAGTTAGTCCTCCTAAAAAAATATCATTTACCAATTCTCTTAAATAAGGTGTGTAGGTCATTGAAAACCCTTGTTCAGACTCCCCAAAAGCATATTTTGAAACATTCCATTGTTGAGAAAAAGCATCAGGAGAAGTTGCAACTCCTTGATCCCCTAAACCAGCAGCACGTGCATCAGCAGCTATCACCATAAACGCCGTACCCGTTGTTATAACTCTAGTATCATTCTGGTCAGGTGTTATTTGAGTTACCGTTTGTGCATTTATTTTTTGAAACAAAACAAACACCCCAAGTATTGCTATATATTTTTTCATTGAATTCATCTTTTGCATAATTTTAGCAAATATAATTTTTAATTACAGTATAACAAGTTTTTCATACTTGACTGCCTTTTTATTAGTACTAATAGATTTTACAGTAAGCTTATACACATATACTCCTTTACCAATTCTATCTCCAAAATCGTCTTTTCCATCCCAAGGAAGACCTCTAAATAACGATGCGTTTCCTCCTTTATTGTCTGCAGATGAATTTCCTTGCAATGTTTTCACCAATTTCCCTGAAACCGTATACACCTGAACCATCACATCTAGTTCTGACGCACTATTATGGTTGAACCAAAACTCCGTATAACTCACAAATGGGTTCGGATAATTCAACACTCTCTCTAAAACCAAATCGTCATTTTCATTCACAACTAAAAATTGTATCTCAGCTGAGCTTGAGTTATTATACACATCCCAAGCCTTAACGGTTAAGGTATGTAATCCTGATGTTAAATCTTTATATTGATATTTTACACTCCCTTTAGTAAAATCATCCGGTTCCGTTTCATAATAATCGTTTAGTATTAATGGATTCGCTTCATCTCCATCTAGAATAGCAGTAATATCATGTCCTATTCCACTAGCAGTATTAATTCCATTCTCATCTTCTAATTTCAAGAGTAAAAAAGGCGATTGATTAGTCACTCCACCAGAAACAAAACTTTCATCATTCATATAAGCTAGAATTTTTGGTGGTAAATTATCAGCTGGGGCAGCTGTATTAACCCCTCCAATTTTAACAGTAGCATCTACCCCTGTTTGATTTTCCAACACACCATCTCTCTTAGCATAAAAACTTACCTTACCATCTCCTACAGGTATTGAAATATCTCTTGGAACCACAAAGTCAAACTCAAAAACTCCGTTAACTATAGATGCTTGACCTCTAAAAACAATTTCTCCTAATGTTTCATAATCAAGAATCAACAAACCTCCACCTCCTGTAGTACCGTCGTTACCCAAAGTAGCACGATTCTGTTTTTTATCATAAATGGTAGTAGAAAGCTTACCATTATAATCAGTAATAATTTGATCAGCACCATCAACTACTTCTCCTGTTAAAGTTACTCGCCCTAAAGCCTCCAATGTCGCTACTGAAGGGTCATTGATTGACACACCATTTATTTGAGTTAGTTTTATATTAGGCTCAGGAATAGCTAATTTCAATGCTGGATCACCAACATAAAAGACAACTCTTTTTAACGAATTTGTTATATTGTTCTTTGTTAATCGTAGCGCTTCGGCTATTGATACATAACCTGTATTATTATAATCAAAAAGAAATTTAGACAACTCCTTATTTACTGTTACTCCTAAGCTAACAAAAATTTCTCTTGTTGTAGTAACTAATGAAATTGAACCTCCTCCAGAGTTCCAATAGGTAAACTCTCCTGCAGTTGGTCGGTATGGATTATCAAACCTTGTAAACTCACAGGTTACCGTTATAAATAAATTATACCTACAAATATTATTTAATTCTTGCGCATCATTTTTCTGAAACAAACGCTCATGCGCCAATCCGTCTTCCCCACCATGTCCAAAATAATTAACAACTAAACTCCCCAATTGAATATTATTTAATAACGAGGCAGTAGCTTGTGGATACAACTCTCCACCAGCTGACGACTCTTGAGCAAATGAATCAGAATGAAGCTTTACCATATTTACAAACGGTTTCTCCAACACAATTTCATCAGCCAAATCATCTAACTCTGTCTCTAATGCATATTCCCAATCTACATCTACATCATCTGAAAGAATGGTTACCCTATTCCTCCAACTACCATAAGAACCCTGCTGATAGTACTGCTCTACCTTAGTAACCATTTCCATAGCCTGCTGATTATTATCTGCTATTATTCTACCTACAGCAATATCTAATCTATCAGCTGCCCCCATAGAGCCTTCACTTTCATCCATCATTCCGAAATAATCATCCGACATGTAAGACGACACCAAACTAAAACTTGACAACGCATGGAATGTTGGTACAAAATTAGTATTATTAGGTGTTCTGTTCTTCATATCAAAAGAAGCGTCACCAAATAAACATAAATACTTCAGTTTATCTGTTACTCCATTTTGATACACATACCTAACAAAATTTCTAATTGCTCCAATATCCTGGTTTCCTGTATTAAATTCTGCATAGATATCTTCAAGAGTTACCACTCGCGTACGAAGCCCTAAGTTTTGAGCATTAATATTTGCTAACCTTTCGGCTTGTGATTTAAAAACTGCTGGAGTAACTACTAAATAATCAACATCTTCATGCACGCCATTCACACCTTGAAAAATTGTTCCTTTCAAGTCCGTTGAATTTACGAATGTTGAACCTCCTATTGAAGGTGAGTATAAATCCGATTCAACCAAAGCGACATAATTTCTTAATTCTCCTAAATTTGCTTTAAAAGCAAATGAAGCTGCGCTTGTGTTTATTTTTGACTGTACATTAAAAATATCCGTTACATCCCAAACTTCGGAAACATTGGCTGCATCATCAATAATATATTCCGCAACTCCTGCCATAGACGCTACTTGATTATTTTTAAACGCAAACTGTTTTCCTAATGACCTTAAAAAGGATGTAGATTCTATAGCAATATAGTCCAGATAAGCATTTGCACTAGGGTTTCCGCTATTATTGTAATTCATCCCAATTTGTATATTTGAACCACTAACATTAATGTTACCCGAAAAAGAATCTCCCGTTGCAAGTGAGGTAGGTGATATTGATGAAAAAGAAAAATTATCAAACACATTTCCATTTAAGGTTAGCTGCATTGAAGTAACAGAGCTAGCCGTTGCTGCGGCTTTAACATCTAATTTTATAGGCATTGAGCTATCCAACCTAGCAAAGTCAAATGTAAATGACTGATTTGAATCAACATCAAACTCTTCTCCATACCATCTTCTACCTAAATGAACTAAATTTGTATTATCATTTTCATGAAATTGATATTCATTAAAACTTGTTATTGTTGTTGTTACAGCAGCAGAAGGCTCTACTAAAGGTAATATTCTTTTACCTAAATCTGAACTAACATTTATGTAATAAAATGTTTTATCATTATATGGGTTTATATGTGAATCATTAACAGCATCCCAACCTACAGAACCAACCCCATAAAACAGCATATGATCTGTATTATGAAAAACTCCATCATCCTCACCTATAAAACGTACAGCATTTTCAGCAACATCAAACTCATTTACGTCTGCATTTAATAATGGAATTGCTTTTCCCCCATTACCAAAAAGACGAATATTTTTAGGATTAACCGTATTAACATTGACACCCAAACTAGCAAAGAAATTTTTATTTAATTTATAAACCCCTGTTTTGTTAATATAAAACTTATACCACTCTCCAGAACCCAATACAGAATTAGTAATAGCGGGTGTAGGAGTAAATAACGCTGATTTATTATTTTGCTGAAACTCAACAACTATAGACGTTACCTTTTTATACTGTCCATTTAATTTAACTATAGGATTAAACTCCAAATATGCTCCAGAAACCCCTCTAGCAAGCGTGTTTTTAACATTAAGAACCACAGCATCTTTAATACGTCTTAAATCATAACCTGCTAACTGACCTGAATTAATATTTTCATAAACTGCGTTTACAATTCTCAAAGAATTCTCAGAAACAGAAAAATCAATATTAGCAGCAAATAATATTGTTTGAAGGTCAATATCATAAACTAAATTTTCCGTCTGAAAACCATGAATAGAACTTGTTTTTTCAGCTGAAAATCGGACTTCTTTATCATTCTCCCATTTTAAAACAAACTCTTTTTGTTGAGAAAAAACTACTGTTGAAAAACAGCTTAATAGGACTAATAGGAATACATATCTTAAATTCATATTGCTAAAACGTATCGTTTTCAATTTTAGTGTAATTTTCTTTTTTTTTCAAAAGTAAACAATATATTTGTCTTATCTGTCGTTAAAACTAGACAGAACTTTTTAATTAAAGCCAAAACTATTTTTTACAAAAGTATTGCATTATAATGTATATTTATTATATTGCGCACTTGAACTATCTCTGAATTTAAGTTATGAATATGAGAAAACATTTTGCCCTAAAATTTTTAGTTATCCTTACTGTTTTTGCAACTACAAGTTGTAGTAAAGGTAAAAAAGGAGGATCGAGAGCTACTGGTTGGAAAATAAACTCCAAAGAAGGTGGATTTCAATATAATACAAAATACCAAGAACAGGAAACTGCACCCGGGGTAGTATTTATTGAAGGAGGTACATTTACAAAAGGACAAGTAAATGATGACCCAATGCATGATTGGAACAACTCTCCAAATCAACAGCACGTGCAATCTTTCTATATGGATGAAACAGAGGTTACCAATATCATGTACATGGAATACTTAGATTGGACAAAGAAAGTATACCCACCAGAAAACGAAAATTTCACACAGATATACGATGGTGTAGTTCCAGATACTTTAGTTTGGAGAAACAGACTTGGTTACAACGAAGTAATGACCAACAACTACCTACGTCACCCCGCATACCAAGACTACCCAGTAGTTGGAGTTAGCTGGATTCAAGCAAATCAATTTTGCGTTTGGAGAACAGACCGTATTAATGAAGATGCATTAGAAAGAAACGGATTCTTAAAAGAAGACGCTAAAATAACTGACGTAACCGCTGATTCAAACTTCAGCACAAACACTTATATCATTTCTCCAACATCTACCTATGGTGGAAATGAAGAAATACTAAATGGAGGTAAAAAGAAAAGTAAAAACCCTCAGACTAATGCAGATGGTGAAGAAATTAACATCTACGCAACAAGGTCTACCGGTATTTTACAACCAGGATACAGATTACCAACAGAAGCTGAATGGGAATTTGCTGCATTAGGAATGTCAGAAATAAGAAGCTATAATGTTTACAGAGGTAGAAAAAAATACCCTTGGAGTGGACAATACACAAGATCAGGAAAAAGAGTAACAAGAGGTGATCATAATGCAAACTTCAAACAAGGAGATGGTGATTACGGTGGTATTGCTGGTTGGTCTGATGATGGAGCTGATATCACTGCACAAGTAATGTCATACGACCCTAATGACTTTGGTTTATATGACATGGCTGGTAACGTTGCTGAATGGGTTGCTGATGTATACAGACCAATAGTAGATGACGAAATGAGTGATTTCAACTACTATAGAGGTAACGTATTCACAAAAAACAAAATTGGAGAAGACGGAAAAGTAAAGATTATTACTGCTGACTCAATTGGATACGACACCTTAGCTAACGGAAAACTTATCGCAACTACACTACCTGGACAAATTGCTCAAGAACCTGTTGACGACAACGAAACATACTTAAGAACAAACTTCAACAAATCCGACAACATCAACTATAGAGATGGTGACAAAGCATCAAGCAGATACTTCTCTTTAGGTGGTGATGATGAAGGAGGAGAAGAAGCAAACAAAGGTGATGAATCAAGAAAAATGTACAACTCACCAAATCATTCTGTAACCGTTGATTCTGCAGGTGTAATGACTAAAGAATATGATGGGTCATCAAAAAGAACATCTTTAGTAAATGACGAAGTAAGAGTTTACAAAGGTGGATCATGGAAAGACAGAGAATACTGGTTAGACCCTGCTCAAAGAAGATTTTACCCAGAAGCTATGGCTACTGACTACATCGGGTTTAGATGTGCTATGTCAAGAGTAGGAGCAAAATCTAAAGGAAAAGGAAACAGAAAATCCCCTAGATAATCTGTATAACTTAAATACATACAAAAAAAGCTCTAATGAAAATTAGAGCTTTTTTTATGCAAAATTTCAACATATGAACATTTCAGACATATATACTATATTCCAAAAATCAAACGGAATTAACACAGATACGCGAACAATTAAAAAAAACGAGTTGTTTTTCGCCTTAAGCGGAGAAAACTTCAACGGTAATAAATTCGCAAAACAAGCCCTTGGAAGTGGAGCTAGCCATGCTATCATTGATGACAAGAATTATTCACAAGAAAATACTATTCTTGTAAACAACACACTTGACACTTTACAGCAACTAGCAAAACATCATAGGAAAGAACTGAACACTCCAATTATAGCACTAACAGGAAGTAACGGAAAAACAACTACAAAAGAATTAATTAATTGCGTGTTATCCAAAAAATACAACACTACAGCTACAAAAGGTAACTTAAACAACCATATTGGTGTTCCATTAACATTACTTACAATGGACAACCAAACAGAAATTGGAATTGTAGAAATGGGTGCAAATCATTTTAACGAAATAGAATTATTAACAGAAATCTCCAGCCCAGACTACGGCTATATCACAAACTTTGGAAAAGCACACTTAGAAGGATTTGGAAGCCTTGAAGGCGTAATCAAAGCGAAAAGTGAATTATACCAAAACTTAAGAAAAAATAACAAAACTGTCTTTCTAAATTCCGATAACACAAAACAAGTAGAGCAGTCAAAAGGAATCAATTGCTTCACTTTTTCAGAAAACAATAACTCAGACACCAATGTTCAATTCTCAAAAACAACACCTACGGTAGAAGTTATTTACAAAAATCAACATATAAAAAGCAATCTTATAGGGAGCTACAACTTTACAAATATCGCTGCCGCCATCAGTATCGGAGAACACTTTAAAGTGAAAACTCCTGACATCATAAACGCCATAGAAACCTATACCCCAGATAACAACCGATCACAACTAATCAACAAAAATTCTAACGAAATAATTCTAGACGCCTATAACGCAAACCCTACAAGCATGAAAGCTGCCTTAGAAAGTTTTGATCTACTAGAAACAAAAAACAAAGCACTGTTTATAGGAGACATGTTTGAACTAGGAATAACAAGCAAGGAAGAGCACCAAAGCATCGTAAATTATATTGAGACATTAAACATCAAACAGTGCCACATCATTGGAGAACAATTTTCACAAACATGCCATAGTAACAAAATCACATCTCACCATGATTTTAACGCATTTTCTGACGATTACACTGAATCCTTATCCAATTACACCATACTAATAAAAGGCTCCAGAGGAATGGCCTTAGAACGGATTTTGAATTTACTTTAAAAACTAAAAAGCATAAAAAAGCGTTACAAATAGTAACGCTTTTTTTGTGTGTAATAAGCCCACCATAATTGTATATCTGCCCTTCTGGAATTACCGCATCTAAGTGTATATTATAATAATGAGTTACCAAACCAACAAAAGGAGAAGCTACTACTATAAGATAATCTTCATCTGCCTCGTAAAACCTTTTTATAGTCTGAATGATAGCATAGGACTTTCCTTGTCCTACTGCTGCATTTATTACTAAAGTATTTTTATGACCTAGCTGTACAATTGGCTGTATTGCAGTATCTATATATCCATCCTCATCAGGAGAGATGATATGTTTCTCCCTATTGTTCTCTACTTCAAAATGAGGGAAATCTTCTGGATTTATCTCTTTAAACTCTATTGAGTAATCTTCAAAGTGAATGTTAGGTAGCTCCATAATGTAATTAAGTCTGCCATAAATTTAAGATTTCATAACTAATTACAAGTATGGGTTTGGACAAAAGTTTTCAGTGTGGATTTTAGAGTGTTAAAGAGAGGTATTTATAGACCTAGGGGCTCTATCAGATGAGTTATTCGTAAGTATTGGATATTTATTAGACTAATATTGTATAAGTTATACAACCCTAGTATTAACTACCCAAATTTCGCTAGAAGGCAGAGACCCCAAGCTCTGTCTTTTTATTACACACAACCTCATACCTCCCTCAGCAGCGTCCAATGTAACCATCACACAATCCATTCAGCCCCATCCTAACAGCCTATGCCATCAATCAGATGAATACACATGTCTAAAATAAGAAGACAGCTATTCATGCTCTTTAAACGTAGCGTAAAAACCGATATCAATAATCTATATTAGATACGACAGAACCTTAAACTACAACAAGTACTCCTTACCAAGGAAACATTACCATAATGAATGTTCTATAGGGGCAGCAGGAACTACAGAAGATTTACACTTTCCTAACCAACTCACAAAGGCTGGAAAATTCTCCCAGGACTCTTGAGCTTGCTTAAAGTGATCATCTACACCAGCTACTGATTCATAAACTTCAGCAAGTATAAAATTAGTATTGCCTGTAGGTGCTGAATTCGGATCCATTGGATTTGAAAGTTCTGGCGCCATAGATACATTGTAGTTCAGTAGTGCTTTTTCTCCATCTCGATGATGAGTTCTTCCCATCCATCCAACATGGGATTGGAATATACGATAACCCTCCTCGGCTTGTTCAGGTGTTGCTGTAATAAGAATAATGAGTTGAATTTTCCCTGATTGTGACATAACTTTAATATTTATTGGTTAGTTCGAAAATATTTTTATTACTTCTCCTGAATACTTATAGCCCTAATTATCAGGGCAATAACTCATTAAAGATAATAAATAATCCCCTCACTAGCATGAAAATAACGCAAGATATTTATTGAAAAGAAAATTAGTTTGGAGATGGAAAAGTTAAAAGGAAGTGGAGTTAAAAGAGAGGAATAGTTAAGGATAATTATGTTACATATTTAGTGCTTAAAAGTTATAGTTCAAATAGCTTTGGAGATTTATATCCTAAAGCAGAGGTTCTGTCGTATTTCTAAATTTTGATTCTAAGAAAACTAATAAATAACCTTGATTAAGCGGCTAATGAATAAAATGCCCTACTAACAACACATACAGTCCCATAATAACAGTACTAAAACAAGAAAAGACAGCTCCTAAGAACTATCTTTTCATAAAATCAATAGTCTCATATTGTACTTATACAATTTATAATATCTAAGAGAAATAATTAATTTGTATTAAATCACTGTCTAAAGGCTATCATTACCCAACGTTGTAAAACAACATCATAAACAAACTCTGCAGTCCCATATCCTGCAGTTGTCATAAAAGCATTAGCTAAGGTTATAATTCTGTTTTGTGGCAAAGAATCTGCATGCTCATCATAAAACTTTAAGTTACTTGTAGAAACATTAAATATAACTATATGTCTACCATCTGTACCTCCAGTAATACCTGTAATTTCATAATTAGCTGTTCTGTCAGTTAACCTGAATAATGTTTTCCCATCGTTAAGTCCATTTAAGTCTAAAAACAAGTCATTAAACCTGTCTCCTGAACTTCCACCTGGAAGTGATTTGGTTGCTACATAATAATATGCAGACCCTTGTCCAGTAGCATTTAATATGTTACCAGATAATTGTAGGTTTTTTCCAATATTAACATCATTTAATGTTCCATTTACATCTAACCCTGTTAGTTTTACAGGTGTAACACTGTTAGTTTGGGTAACTCTAAAAGAGCCTTCTACATGCAATGTCTCTTGAGGTGTGGTGGTATTAACACCTACTTGAGATAAAATTAATTGAGGCAAAAAAATAAATAAAAGCAATAATAATTTCATTAAAATATTGGTTTAAACGTTGTTACATAACTATACTTATGTAATCAACCAATTACAAGATTATTTGATAAAATTATTAATAAAATATCATATAAACAATAGAGAAACTACACTTCGTGGCTAATAAAAATACTATGCAGACATAAATCATTTATACTCCGTTTAATAGCCGTTTAAAAAAAATAATCTTGGTCTTGTATTTTTTTCAATTTTACTTAATTCGATTATTTTTAAGTAAAAATATCCTTTTAAATAAAAAATCTACATTATTTGTATGGGTTTGGATAAATGTTTTCAGTGTGGGCTTAACAGTGCTAAGGAAGGTTTTATAGACCTAGTGGTTCAATCAAATGGAACTTACCAATCCTAATCAGTAGCTCCTCACAACCTCTTTAAACAAGAAAAGACAGCTCCTAAGAACTGTCTTTGTATATTTAAAAAGAATAATAGCTTACTGTTTAATGACTTTTTGAGTAGCTCTTCCTCTGTCTGTTTCTAATGTTAAGAAATACAATCCCGCTGGTAATTCAGTAAGACCTATAGTATTATCACCATTAGCTAAATTACCTTCTTGTACTAATTGACCAGTTAAATTCATTAAAGAATATTTAGCTTCTGATTCTAAAGTTATAGTAACTTTGTCAGTAGCTGGATTAGGGAACATCTTAATATTTAAAGCTTTAAAATCTTCTATTCCTAAAGCTGCACAAGGACCACCATCTACTACTGACCAAAAATATGAAGCAATCATGTTTGCTCTAGCTGTTTCTGCCGCAGTAGAACAATATTGAGAATTACCCCCATGAAATGATGCTCCATACAAAAGATTTTGAGCATCCCAACCAACCAATAAAGCATCATAATTAGCCTCTGAAAGAGTAACACCATCAAACATATTTGTAAAATTCACAACATTTTCTACATTCCATCCACCAATATTCTGGTCAAAAGAAGTAGCATTGTAAAACATATAAGACATAAGAGTTACAGCTCCAGTATTCCAATTTAATGGCTGACCACCATTACTAAAAGCTGTAGCATTACCGAACATACTATCCATTTCGCTTACACTACTTATATTCCAACTACTAATATCTTGGTCAAAGACAGATGCTCCATAAAACATATGCCCCATATTAGTAACATTACTTGTATTCCAATTACTGATATCTTGATTGAAACTACTAGCTCCTTGAAACATATCTCCCATATAAGTTACGCTACTTGTATTCCAATTACTGATATCTTGATTGAAACTACTAGCTCCTTGAAACATATGCCCGATATTAGTAGCATTACTTGTATCCCAATTACTGATATCTTGATTGAAACTACTAGCTCCTTCAAACATTTTAAACATTAATGTGACTGAACTTGTATTCCAGTTTAACGGCTGACCACCATTATTGAATCCAAAATTTTGAAGAAACATATATCCCATATTAGTAACATTAGTTGTATTCCAATTACTGATATCTTGATTGAAACTACTAGCTCCTTGAAACATCTGACTCATATTTGTTACTACTGATAATTCAGGAGTATCCATAGCATTACCCACTAAGTTAAACGCTCCGCGAAAAGCACCTTCCATTGAAGACCAGACACCTGTACCCCATTGATCTATAGAAATGATCTTTATTCTATCACCTGTATTGTTGAAATAGATACGTGGGAAAGTTCCCTGTATCCTAATTGTATATATTCCTGAAACCCCAAAATCATGAGTAACATCACCTGTTAGTCCAAATTCATCAAAAACTCCATCATTATCCCAATCTACATCATAGATATATGTTTCTCCTGTGAAAGTTGGAATAGTAATAGAGGTTGAATTTGAAGTTCCTGGATTGTCTGTTTTCCAGGTAGTAATAAACTCATGTTGAGAATATAAGTTAGATATGCAAATAAAAAATAAGTATACTAGTAGTTTTGTTTTCATGTTGTACCGTTTTAAAATCTCAACAAAAATACTAATATCCTTATAAATATAACCTCCCTATAAATGGGTATTTTCTTTATTTAAAAGTAACATACTTTTAACTGATTCAACTATTTCAATTTCTTCATCAAGTCATTAATTTCATCACTAACTTTACTCTTCACCACCTTAGCATAATGCTCTTGTGTTACAGTAATTTTACTATGTCCCAATAACTCAGACACAACCTCCATAGGAACCCCATTTAAGAGTAGTACAGTGGTTGCAAATGTTTTTCTAGCAATGTGATGTGTTAGCTTCTTTTCAATCCCTACAAGCTCTGCAATCTCCTTTAAATAGGAGTTAAACTTCTGGTTAGAGATACTTGGTAGCACTACATCAGAATCTACTTTTTTGTACTTGTCAAGAATAACCTCAGCTTGTGATAACAAAGGAATAGCTATAGGCTGTTTAGTTTTCTTCCTAATCATGTTAATCCATAAATTACCATCAAATCCAACAGCAATATGACCTGTTCTTAAACTAGCCATTTCTTGATATGCTAACCCTGTATAACAGCAGAAAACAAACATGTCTTTTATCTGTTGTAACCTCTTTTGAGCAAAGTTGTGATTCATTAATCTCTTCAGCTCTACATCTGATAAAAACACAATAGTTCCTTTGTATTTCTTGTTTTTGTAGAGACTAAAAGGATTCTTTTGTAAATAGTTTTCATCTATAGCAAATTGAATCATCTTTTTAACCCGTTGCATATTCCTGTAAATGGTTGCTTGTCTTAACTTCTTTTCAGTTTTCCAATAGTACTCTAAACCCTTGATAAACTTTAAATCCAATTGCTCTAGCTTTAAATCAGACTTCTTATACTTGCTTTTAATGAACTCTGATACCTTGCCCCTACTTTCTACATACCTACTCCATGAAAGCTCATTTAAGTCAATGCCAACTAGCTTTTTCATCTTTTCATTATGTAAATCACAAGCTCCTAGAATTGTTATTTCATCCTTAGTATCCTCTCCTATAAACTTTTTGTAAATGTCATCTACATCAAACTCATTGGGTAAAACTTGGAGCATTAAAAAAGCCTCATTAATCTTTTGACTAATAAGGCTTAATTGGGTGTTGATAATGTTGTTTTCTGCATTAGGTGGTTTAGCTACTTGCTGAGAACTACTCCAATCTACTGGATTGATGAATAGCCCTGTTGAGAATATTTTTCTCTTCTTTTGATAGGTTATCCTGCACCTTATAGGACATAGTCCTTTCTTATTTATCTTCACTTTATTAAGTAAAAACAGGATTGAAATTTTATAATTATTCATAATATTTTTAGTTTTTAATTAATGGTGTACCCTATAAGAAAATGGTGTACCTAAATGTGTACCCAAAAGGCATACTTTACTTAAATAAATGATTGGATGAAATTAATGGGGAAAACCCTAAAAAGCTTGTGAAGTACTACAAATACTATAAACCAAAAAAAACCTATAGTTTCCTATAAGTTTTTTGTGGGTCATGAGGGATTCGAACCCCCGACCCCCTCGGTGTAAACGAGGTGCTCTGAACCAACTGAGCTAATGACCCTTATCAATAAAACAACCAAGAACTAAAGTGGGCAATAAGGGATTCGAACCCCTGACCCCCTCGGTGTAAACGAGGTGCTCTGAACCAACTGAGCTAATTGCCCTAGTAACTGA
>Ga0209396_1003392_pt1 | contig 16132 bp, 10 predicted proteins | sample GOMGulsemesocosm_6_FD_184638 | JGI IMG/M metagenome (GOLD analysis project Ga0209396, IMG submission 184638) | Methane-oxidizing microbial communities from mesocosms in the Gulf of Mexico - GOM8C Gulf of Mexico (SPAdes) (version 2) | ecosystem: Environmental > Aquatic > Marine > Cold seeps...
CTATTTATTAACGGGTTAGCTTGATAGTCAGCCAAACTAGCTAATCCTAAACCTTGCAAACAGTAGAAACTCATCGCTTCTACATTATTAACGCGTATTTGATGATTAAACTCTATATCAACAGTGTGTAATTTCCCGTTTTTCTGTGAGGAAAAACGTCGGAAACTTGGCAATTGCTCTAGCTTAATCCAACACCAGTTATTTATATCGTTCAAAGATTTAGGTTCATTGTGTGATTGGTAAAATTCAGGTGTACATACAAGCTTTCGGTTTATTTGCCCAATGTTTTTAGCTTTTAGGTTACTATCTTCAAGATCTCCGGCCCTTATTGCGAGATCAATACCTTTTTCGATAATATTTTCTCGGGTGTCAGAAAAATTCACATTTAAGTTTACGTTTTTGTGTAATTTAGCAAACGCTGAAATTTTCTGATTAATCGGTGAGTGACAAAGGGCTGAGGGTAATGACAACGATAACTCACCAGATGGTTCTGTTTTCACTCCTTCAATTTGTTCAATACCTACTTTAGCTGCATCCATCATTGCAGAGACACTACGATAAAATAACTCCCCCTCATTGGTTAAAGATAAATGACGAGTAGAACGGTATATCAACGCCGCTCCCATACGTTTTTCCAATTGCGTAATATGATAACTGACGACAGAGGGAGATAATGACAATGCACGAGCCGCTGCTCTAAAAGAACCTTTGTTGATAACTTCAGCAAAAATAGCCATAGATTTTAAGTCATTTATCATTCAACTGTTCCATTCAATGAAATTTATAAATCAAATTAAACCATCTAATCATATAAACAACAATCCTCTACAATATAAAAAACATCAGGATTTTCACTATGGACCTTCTCATTGCTATGTTCTTATTCTCATTATCAATGTCGATAAGCCCCGGACCAGTTAATTTAATTTGCTTAACTAGTGGGGTTAACCATGGCTTTAGAAAAACATTGCCTTTTGTATCTGGTGCAACCATTGGGTTCACGCTATTGCTGATTTTAATTGGAACAGGAATTGGCTTCATTACAAATAAATATATCAATATATTTAACATACTAACTTACTTGGGCAGTGCCTTTATCGCTTACGTAGGATGCAAAATCATTGCTTCATCAAATACAACGTATTCTGCTTCTCAAAACACTAAAGCTCCAAGCTTTACTCACGGCTTTATGATCCAATGGTTAAATCCAAAAGCGTGGTTAGCCTGTATAGCCGGAACAACAGCATTTGGTATTTCTACCTCAACTGAAAAACTCGTTCTTTTCGCCAGTATATATTTTATCGTTTGTTATATAGGGATCAGTGCTTGGGCTTTAGCGGGTAATAAATTAAGTAACTTGCTCGATGATTCAAAATATATGAGCGTATTTAATACCGCGATGGGGATTTTGTTAATCGGAATAGCTATATATTTACTCTTAAGCTAAAAACGAAAAAATAGACAGGATTAAAAAGTGAATTCTAATACACATTAAAAAACACATTAAAAACACACTATTATCAAATGATTACATATAAAAAATGAAATTCATAAAAATTTACATCTTGTATTGTCAATGTGTTTATTGTATAAAATCTGAGTGAAAATCAGGCAGTAATAGAAAAACCATAACAATAATTGATAACGGAGATATCTATGTTTATGAAAAAATCTAGCCCTACCCTTCCTTATACTTTTGCACTTAGTACCTTAGCTTTAAGTATGTTTTCAAGTGTAAACGCAGCCGAACTTGTTCAATTAAAAGGCAATGGAGCCAACCAGCTCTCATCTACTCTTAATTCGCTCAATCAAACAAAATCTGGGGTAAGGTCAACTGAAGTTTTATATTCCTTTGAACTCGTAAGAGTCATAATGGGCATTAACAGTACGGTTAACAAAACAGTTAACGACGTTAAACACACCCGCCATCAACAATACTACAAAGGCGTGCCCGTATTAGGTAAACAGGCAATCACTCACCAATCGAAAAAGCGTGGTGAACAATTAACCGGGCAATTACTTGCTGGTATTGAAAAAGACCTTAAAGGGGTAAAACCTGACTATAGCTCAACAGAAGCTTTACTTAAGCTTAAATCAATGAATAACCATAGTATCCCAGCTATGCTGTCAAGAGCACCAACCCCTCGTTTTAAAAATGAAAACAGCCAATTAGTGATCATTCAAAATGGCCATGGCAAAGCACAATTGGCCTATATGGTCAGTTACTTTGCTGAAAACCCTAAAGGTGGGGATCCAAGTCGACCACATGCCTTAGTTGACGCGACTAATTTAAAAATTATTAAACAATGGGATGGCTTAACAACTGATGCTATAGGTATGGGCCCTGGTGGTAATGAAAAAACCGGTTTGTATTATTATGGTGAAGATTACCCTTTACTTGATGTATCGCTTAGCGAAGACGAACTAACTTGTACTATGGAAAATAGCAACGTTAAAACCGTTGATTTAAATCATGGCACCTCTGGTACCGATGCATATTCATTTCTGTGTCCAGAAAATACCCATAAAGAAATTAATGGTGCTTATTCTCCATTAAATGATGCTCATGCTTTCGGTAATGTCACCTTTAATATGTATAGTGATTGGTACGACAGCGCACCGCTAACCTTTCAATTACAAATGCGTGTACATTACAGTACAGGTTATGAAAATGCTTTTTGGGATGGTTCAGCAATGACCTTTGGGGACGGTGGTTCCACATTCTTTCCATTAGTATCTCTTGATGTCTCAGCTCATGAGGTTTCACATGGTTTTACTGAGCAAAACTCTAATTTAATTTATGCTAACGAATCAGGAGGTATGAATGAAGCCTTCTCTGATATGGCTGGTGAAGCAGCGAAATTCTATTTCTCTGGAAGTAATGACTGGCGCTTAGGTTACGATATATTCAAAGGTCCTGGTGCGTTACGTTATATGGACAACCCGCCACTTGATGGTATTTCTATTGATCATGTTGATGACTATTACGAAGGAATGGATGTTCATCACAGCAGTGGAGTATATAACAAAGCATTTTACAATTTAGCAACAACTGCAGGTTGGGATACGCATTCAGCATTCGATGTTATGGTTCTTGCCAACCAAAACTATTGGTTAGCTGACTCTACCTTTCATGAAGGAATGTGTGGCGTTATCTCTGCCGCTGAAGATTTAGACTATAACAGCGCAGATGTAGCAAACGCGTTTAGCCAAGTTGGCTTAAACCAATCTGGAGCAACATTACTTACACCTAGTGAAAGTGGCGTTGTGAGATTGGGTGCTGAAGAACTATTAACCGTTGAAATTAACAGTTGTGGTATTCCAGATGATGTTGCAATTACAGTGACAACTTCAGATGGCGATTTTTCACTAAATGATGACGGTTTAGACGGTGATGTTATCGCTGGCGATGGTGTGTTTTCTGCTACTTGGGTTCCTTTAACAGAAGGTCCTGATACGTTAGTTGCAGAAATTCAATTAAATGGTGAAACTACCATTATTGAACGTAATATTAACGTAATAGATCTTGTCGCTTACAACATTTATGAAGCAAGTTATGAATGGGTAGACACTACGGCTGGAACTTGTCTTTCTTTAGGTGACGAGAGTCCAAGTGAAATAGTATTACCTTTTGCTTTTGAATTTTATGGGGAAGAACACACTTCCTTGATGGTTGATCCAAATGGTTACTTAAGCTTCATTTTAGATCCTATTTCAAGAAGCCTTTCTTGGACCAACTCTGAAATTCCAGCTGAGAGTGAACCAAACTCTATTGTTGCTCCATTCTGGGATGACTTTAATAACCCAGACAACGCAGTATGTTTTGTTGAACAAGGTACGGCTCCTAATCGTAGTATCACCATTGCTTGGAACGATACACCTCATTATCCATCTGTTGGTGCGGCATCTTTCTCTGTAACGTTAGAAGAAAGCACAAACGACATGGTTTTCAACTATAAAGATGTTGAATTTGGTAGCTCTTCATATGATTTCGGCGCTTCAGCTACAGTAGGTGTTGAACATAGCTCTGGGACTTTTGCTTCTCAATACTCATTTAACGAAACCGTATTAGCTAATGAAACGGCATTACGCATATCGATACACCCACCAGTGCTTGATAGTGATGGTGACGGTATCTCTGATGTAGACGATAACTGTGCAGATCACGCTAATCCGAATCAATTAGATGGGGATGATGATGGCATGGGTAACCGTTGTGATGCAGATTTCAATAATGATGGCGCTATAAATAGTGCTGACGTTGGATTAATGAGATCTATGATGCGAGCACAACATCCAGCTGCAGATTTAAATGAAGATGGACGTTTTAATGGTGCGGATATTATGGTTTTCAGAGAATTATGGTCTGCTGCTCAAATCGTTACAATAAAAACTAAAAAATAATAATTAAAAAGGATTGTTATGAGTAAATTACTTACAAAAATGGCTGGTCTTTCGATGGTGTTATTATCGTTAAATGCTAGCGCTGGTCAAATCTTTCTAGAAGAATCAACGAGAACTGATAGTACTATTACGGTAGCACTTAAAGGTTCTGATTTTGATGATGGATTAGCCGCAGGAAGCTTTTATGCTGATTGGGATAGTAGCCTGTTAGAGTACTCAAGTATTAGTTTTAATGAATCATTATATGATTTTGTAAACTATGTTGGCTATCTAGATCAAGGCTCTGGCTTTCTTGATGATGGGATGTTTTCAGCGTTAACCGGTGTTGACTCTTCTATCACTAGTGGTGAATTTGACATTGCAAAGCTTACCTTTAATATTTTAGGTAATGGAACATCTGATATCAATGTTTCCCAAGGCTGGGACTTGTTTGGCCCACAACCATTTTATGATACTTCATTCAATGAAATAACAGATGTAACTTTCAGCGGAACAAGTGTCGATGTTTCAGTTGGCGTTCCTGAGCCATCCTCACTGGCTATTTTAGCCTTAGGGATCATGGGATTAACATCTCGCAAGTTGAAGAAAAGTGCTTAATCTTTACTGATAAGCGATAAAAATAAAAGCACCACTCTTTAAGTTTGGTGCTTTTTTTTACCCTTAATATAGGTTCTTAAAAATTAATATTAAAGGGCAAACGAAGAGTTATCATTCAAAGAAATCAAGAAGGCACAACCTTCTCTTGGCTAGTACTTTCGGCATCATCAGTATTAAGGCTTTTTTCAGCAGGTTTTCCTTTCCACCATACTGCTAACGAAGAGCCGGTAATATTCATTAACGGGCCAAAAATAGCTGGTGCTAAGCCCATACTAGCCACGCGACCCATTTCCAGCGCAATGCCTGAAGCTAACCCTGAATTCTGCATACCGACTTCAAAAGCAATAGTACGCGCAGATGATTCATCCATTTTTAATAGTTTAGCGCTACCGTAGCCGAGCAAGAAGCCTAGAATGTTATGTACCAAAACTAAAACCACCAAGAATAAACCGATACTTAATAGGTTATCTCGCCCTGCTGCGGTAATAACGGTAATGATAACGGCAATGCCTACCATAGACAGCTTAGGCATGGTTTTATCTACCAACGGAAAACGGCCATGGAAAAAGTGATTAAAAGCCAAACCAGCAATAATAGGTAAAATAACAATTTTACTGATACTAAAAAACATCGCGGTAGCATCGATCGGAATAAACTCTCCAGCAAACATCGACATATAAAAAGGCGTAATAAAAGGCGCTAATAAAGTAGAAACCGCGGTTAACGTTAATGACAGCGCTAAATTAGCCCCTGAAATATAAGCCATAACGTTAGATGCCAAACCACTAGGCGAACAGCCAACTAAAATAATACCTGCAGCAATTTCTGGTGGTAACCCCGACAGAGTCGCTAAGGTAAAACCAATAATAGGCATAATCGAAAATTGCAGCACTAATCCAATCACGACTCCCTTAGGCATTTTAGCAACATTGGCGAAGTCTTTAACGCTCATCGAGGTGCCCATGCCAAACATTATTAACATCAGCAAAGGCACAATCAAAGCTTTGTATTTGAAATCACCAAAACCAAGAAATAATTCAGGGTAGTATAACGAGGCGCTAACCGCGGCAAAAATAACAAAAGTGAAAGCAAAACCACTAAAGTTCTTGGTCATTTTTAAAAAAAGCACTAACAAGATAAAGAATGAAATAACAATAGGGCCTGACATTGCCCATTGCTGAAACACGATTAATCCGGTGCCAATAAGCCCTAATAACAGCGTTAAAATAGCCAGTAGTGTTTTGATTGATTTCATAATTTATACCTAAGATTGTAAAATAGCGTTGCTTAATCGCACCAATGTTATTGATTCATAGTATCTACCCTGAGTTCAAGATAAATGGTTATTTAACTTGAACTCGAGCTCCGGTTATTTAACTTTTTTGGCATCGGTTGTTGCTAAATGCATAAAAGTAACCTGCGTATAATCTCCGTTAGCTTTATCAATATCCCAATTACCCGTACCAGGACAGGCAGGATACCTAAAACTAGGGTCGTCTTTAGTACTGCACTGATTATAGGCTCCAGCCTTAAAGAAGTTACCTTCACCGGTGTAACCTTTAGGATGATCTAGCTCATCAATCTTGCCAAAAGCATCAATATTATTCGCTAAATTAATTTCATAGTTAACCGTACCATGGCGAGCAGTGGTGAAGGTTAAGTACATAATATCTTCATAGATATTCACTTCATAACTGAACGTTTCATTTAAGGCGATACCTGCTTTACCTGGCTCGTCCTTATCCAGCCATGGTTTACCCCAAACGGAATAGCTGATATCTATTCTATCAGGATTACCTTTGGGTAAGTTACGTTCATAGTTCCAAAATATTGAACCATACTCATGATCGGGCCATTTTTTAAAATAAATTTTTAACGGTTCGTTCCCCCAGCCGTAACCTTCACCCTCAGCTCTTCTGTTTTTATCTTGCACCGCATGAACTTGACCGACAACCACAGAGAAAGCGGTAGGTTTTTCTGAATATTTCGCTCGTTTTGATACATGATTTACTTTAAGTTTTGCTTGTAAATTACCACCCACTTGAGCAAATTCATTAGCACGCCGATTAGATTTTAGCGTAAAGTTATTGGCAAAAGATCGACTTGCCACTTTTCCTTCGCCGAGCATATGATGTAACTCACTCCGGGTATTGGTAGAGTTAATGGAGGTGATGGCTTTATTCGGCGCAGCAAAAACCAGATTATCTTCAGAATCAAGATAAAAGTAGTCTTTATGTTGATATGTTTGTATAGCGTCAACGTTAACCGCATCTACAATGCCATCATTGTCATTATCCGTTGGTGTATTTATTTTCCACTGAGTCAGATCAAATTTTTCAGCTGGAAATTTTAAACTTGGCTCTTTTATATTTTCACTATATCCGCAGCCCTGTAGCATTAATGTACTGAATACTAATACACAACAAGCTGGTGTTTTTCTTTTCAAAGTCATTATTTATACTCTATTATTGTTACTTAAAAATCATTTTGCGCATTCAACTGAGTAGCAACATCATTCACTATATCGCCCGGCGTATTCTGCACATCAATTATCCAACCATAATCAGGTAGCTCAAGCGCCTCTAGTTGTGAGCTTAATAGTGTTGAGCCCATAAAATGGCCCGTGCGGGTATTCAACCGCTCAGTTAATAACGCTTTTGAACCATGTAATACCAGCCAATGAATATTGCCCTGACATTTTGAGGCAAGTATTTGTCGATAAGTTTCTTTTAATGCCGAGCAGGCAAGTACCGCACCATCACTTTTTTCCCATGAGACTAATGACTTGGCCAGTAATTCAAGCCAAGGTTGGCGATCGTCGTCATTAAGTGCCAGACCGCTTTTCATTTTTTGTACATTCGACTCGGGGTGAAAATCATCACCATCATAAAAAGGCAAAGATAACTCTTTGGCTAAGAGTTGACCTATGGTGGACTTTCCCGTGCCTGACACCCCACATACGATGATAAGCATACTGTGACCCTCTTCTTATTCTATTAGTGCAAGGATACCGGTATACGAAATCAATACAGAAAATAGGAACGCTAAGCCCAAGACGAAATTAAGTAAGTAACCAGCAACATGTTCGCCCATTAATTTTTTCTTGTTGATCATTAAAATAATACCGATGATGACCAAAGGTAGTACGAATACATTAAACACCTGTGTGAGTAGTTGCCCTTTAATTGGATTAAACCCAAACACAGGGATGGTTAGCGCAACAATAGCCGCAATACCGGTAATAATTCGAAACTGTTTAGATTGGGTATCTAATTTACCTGAACGATAATCTTCAATTAACAATGGCGCAATTAACATACAAGGAAATACCGAAGATAAACCCGCAGCCAGTGTGCCAAAGAAGAACACCGTCAACGCGGTTTTACCGGCAATAGGCTCTAACGCTGTAACCATATCTAATACTTTAGTGACTTTACTGCCTTCATGAAATAACGATCCAGCGGCAACGGCCATCACCGAGGCACTGATAATAAAAACTAATACCGCCGCAACAATGGCATCCTTCTTTTGCTGACCACGATCTTCAATGGTCCAGCCCTTTCCTTGAATAAACAGCGGCCTTGACAGGAAAGTAGCAGCGGCCATGGTGGTACCGACAAACGCAGCAACCATCATTTTACCCCCATCAACATCAGGTATCACTGGTATCAAACCTCTAACGACTTCAACGGGTAAAGGATGAACAACAAACAGCGATAAAACGAAAGATAGTCCCATACAAGAAACGAATATCACCAGCACTTTTTCAAACAGCGAATACTTACCAATCAGTAATATCGCGTACATAATGCTGATCACCAGTGCTGCAATAGCGAGCACAACGCCGTACTTATGTGGGATCACGGAGGGGAAATACATCGCGATCATTTCAAACAGAATATTGGCAGAAATACCCAATATGCCCATCAGTGAATTCCACTGACCAAATGAAACACCAATGATGATAAGTATCGCCATCGGCTTGCCAAATTTCAGGTGCTTTTTAAAGCTATAAAGCGCCGTTTCACCGGTAACTAACGAGAAGTTACCGTAGGCGTAAATGAGCACGCCAGAAAATAAACAACTTAATAACAACACCCATAATAACTGCATGCCAAAAGTACTACCGGCTACAATCATAGCCGTAACACTACCTGTTCCTATGGTATAACCAATGGCCAAAAACGCCGGCCCAAAGCTCAATAACGCTTTAATTAACTTGGACATATTTACTTCCCCATTTATTTTTTGTTTTATCGCCATCATCTGATGCGCGCGCTCTATTTTTGTTTTTTGAATTGATTAAAAACCAACTTCATCGGCCCGTTTTACTACTCCAACAATAAGGATAATATTGGCAAAGCGGCGTTGTTCACCCGTTTGAATAATCAAGGTGGTTGCTGGTTCTCGAATTTTGTCATAAAAGCTCCAGCGCTCCATCTCATCCCAACTGACATCACCTAATAAGGTTTTAAAGATTTGATGAATTTCTGTATTCGCTTCTTTTGGTTTTTCCATCACAATAGCCCCTTGAATGGGGCATACTTCAAGAATGCCTTCAAGTACCGTTACTGCGTCTAACATACCCGGACGAAAGTTTAGGTGTACTGTGGTGGAGTTAGGCCCAGTCATAGTGCCTACTGGCAAATTACCATCGGCGATAACCACTTGTGCAAAATGACCAGAACGAGCCAGCGCTTCCATAATGGTTGGATGTATTACTGCTGTTTTGAGCATTGTTTTATTCCTGAATTCATCTAAAAACATAAAAGCCAGCCCTAGTAAGTCGTAGCGCCAGCGTTGATGGTAAATTATCCTAGCTTACATATTGTACACACCACCATTGATATCTAGCGTTGCACCACTGATAAAACCATCATATTCCGAGCCCAGATAAACAACCGCCCGTGCAACATCATCGGCATTGCCGCCACGCTCAATAGGAATATCGGCGATAGTGGCGTCGGCAGATGCTTTACTGGTATGAGTATTATGAAATGAGGTGCCTAAGATTAGCCCTGGAGCGACGGCGTTGACACGGGTTCCTTGTGAACCTAACTCGGTTGCCAGTGCTCGAGTAAACGTTAATATCGCGCCTTTGCTCGTTGCGTAAGCGAGTGAGCCAGGATGTCCACCTTTACGGCCGGCGAGAGAAGCTAAATTAACAATACTGCTGTGTTTATGCTTGCCCAGATAAGGCGCAGCGGCTTGTGTCACCAACATCATTGAGGTGAGGTTAATATCCATCACCTTATGCCAAAACCCTTCACTCATATTCGCTAGCAACTTACGATCAACCAGTGAACCGGCATTATTTATCAATATATCTAAGCCGCCCAAGGTAGTCGCCGCTTGCTCAACCAAGGCTTTGGCGTCGGCTTCATCAGTTAAATCACCACTGATGGCAATGACTTGTTGATCTTTATTTTTAGCGTAGTTAATAAGCTGTTTGGCGGTGTCTGCACTGGAAAAGTAATGAATAGCGACATTGGCTCCACTATCAATAAAGTGCTTCGTGATAGCCTCACCAATGCCTTGCGCACCTGCGGTGATCAGCACATTTTTTCCGGTTAATTTGGTCTTCATGTTATTCCTAAATCAAGAAAGTCTACGGGGAATACTTACCAACAACCCCGATGTGATGTTGATAAGTATTTAAAACACTAAACAGCAAGATGCCGTTAGTGGTAACGAACGTTTGAGGCTTTGTATTCATCACTATTCGCGCGAATTTTGCCTGTCTGCTTAAGCACAATATCGTCAATAACGGTAATAGGTCCGCCATTGGTGAGAAACAGCTCTAAAGGCGCACTATTATCCCAGCGAGTATTGGAAATAGTTAATCGTTGCACCCCGTGGAAATACATAGAAGCACCGGATCTGTGCGTAGCGCCTTTACCTACATTAGCTAAGGTATTGTCGGTTACGGTTACAATCGGACCAAAAGTGCTCTCGTCTCTACCGCCTCGATAAAGGGTAACCACCTCTTCTTTAATGTCGGTAAAGGTGTTACCTGAAAGGGTTAAATTCTCAACGCTGTATATTCCTAAGTCATCAACTTCTCGATTCAACTGTAAAATAGCACCGGTGATATTGATAAATTCAGAATCAATAATGTCAATGGTATCGGCAAAGGTACCGGCATTGGCTTTAAAGAAATAAAAGTAGCCGTTCACATCCAGATCAGTCACTTTAATATTGCGCACTGATAAGCGGTAATTAATATTCATTGAAGTACTGCTAGTACTAATCACATTATTGCCTTTATAGTCAGGTGATTCCGCACCATCAAACCAAAGGTTTTCTACCGCCAGCGCGCCGCCATTTTCAATGTTAATAAAATTAGGTTTTTGTGAGCGAATAATAGGTTTTTTACCCGCGTTGGCCATAATCGTTACTGGATGATGAATTTCAGCAAATTTTGTTAATAAGTAATCACCGCCATTTTCAAGTACAAGAATATCGCCAGCCTTACTGCTAGCTAAAGCATTAAGAAGAGTATTGGTTCCCGCAGGTACCGCGATACTATCGCCACTGTTAAACGCAATAGTCGCCTCGGTTTTAGGGTAAAATACTGCGCCGGTTTCTTGCTTGGTCACCGGTAATTTCACTTCGCCAAAACCTATCTTATCAAGCAACGCCTGAGATGGAGCTTTTAGCCCATGCTCATTCACTGATACGGTATAGGGTGTTGGCGCAAAGCCCGACTTAATCACCGTACTGGCTTCTTCGTTTAAATAGTTGCCGTTAAAGTTAATACCCGACATATCATCATATAAGGTGAATGGCGTTAAGTTCGATTTACCTAGAATGATGTTACCTTTGAACTCCGACGTTGTTGGTGGCGCTGAGCGCTCTTCATCGGCACCCGCACCTAGTTCTATGTAATCACTGTCAATGACAATATTGTTGTTCATGGCCGAGTCAATCACCGGATCATAACGATTCGGCGGTGAATTAGGCACACCATTCATAATAACCAAAGCGCCACGTAAACGTTGGCCGGTTAAACCATACATATAGTTATTACTGACCGACTGACTTTCGTTAATAATACGAATACCGCCAGTATTGGGTTTGCGGTTACCAAGAAAATAGTTACCTTCAACCTTAGTAAAGTGACCATGACGCATGGTCAAAGTACCTTGGGTTTCAAAAAACACATTGTTGATTAACGCGTTGCCACTCGATTTGTTGGAGATAATTTCGTGTTCACCGTTAGTGCGATCAAAATAGTTATATTGCGCAGTGGTGTTTGAATATTCTCGAGAAAAGTGACTGGTACCTATGCGTAACGTTTCACCACCGTTAGAGCCAAGTATTTGCCTTGGGCCAAAATAGTTATATTCGATCAGATGATGATTTTTACGACTAGCCTCGGTATTCATTCTTACGGCCAAGGTAACGCCGCGATTTCTTTTATTCACTAACGAGTTATGATCAAAACGATTATTTTTACCGTACATTGCCACCCACAAGTCTGACATTGGGCGGTCTATGGTGCTGAAGTTGTCAATAACGGTATTGGTTACCCGAGAGTGGTTAGCCAAGTCATCCGTAGAGGTTCTAAATGAAATAACTTCACCAGTTGGCGTGGAACCGTCTTTAAAGACTAAATCAGAAATAACAATGTATTCACCTGAAAAGCTTAAATTAGATTGCCCTGTGATAATAACTTTGCCAGGTGTTTGTGCGGTTAAGGTAATTGGCTGGTCGGCAGTACCCTTGCCTATAAACACTAATTCTACATCGCTCCAAACACCGTCAGCTAAGATGATTTCATCACCTGGCTTAACTGTCGCTACCGCTTGGTTAAATTGCTCAATAGTACTGACTAGTTGAGCATTACTGGTTTGGGCACAAGAAAAAAGGGCAAACACTAATACCAAAGGGTATAAGTGTAATTTAAAGTGTTTTAACATGTTATTAATCTCCTAGTATTTATTCTTTTTAATTTATTGTTGATAAATTAAAAAGAATAAATTTCACACCTCATTAAACGTTAAGCATTAATAAGGTGTAAAATTTTTCAATGTATTAATGATAAAAACGAAGAGCTACTTAGTATAATTAACGTAAATAGCTCTATTTATCATCATTAAAACTTAGCGCGTACTCCAAAAGTAAATCGACGATCTGCTTCGCTGTATTTCCAGTTACTGCCAAGTTCTGTAACTTGGCGAATTGGCTCACCGGTAAAGTTAACCGCATTTGCAACGATCGTAATGTTTTCGTTAATGTCGTAACTTGCAGAGAAGTCAAATTGGCCACGAGCATCTCGGTAGTTGTTACCTAGTGTGGGGTCAAAGTAATCCGCATCTGGATCAGTAAGGTTATAAACACCTGTCGCTAACGCACCAACTGGGCGTACTCGCTTCTCGTTTTGAGTATCTAAGTACTTGTCACGCCAGTTGTAAGCTAAACGAACTTGGAAGTCTTCGTATTCCCAGTAAATTTGGCCGTTGAAGGTGTGGTTAGAGATATCTAGTAGTGGATTACCATCAGGTTGCTCACTGTCAGCATAAGTGTAGTTTGTGCTAAGGCCTAAACCAGACCAAGCGCCAGGTAAGAAACTAAATTGCTGTTGAAAAGCAAGTTCTAAGCCGATAATTTCACCACTACCGCCGTTGACATCTGTATCAATAACAATGCCCGTTTTGCCGGCATCTCTTTGACCTTCAACGTACGCAAGATCTTGACTGCTTGTGGCGTAGTTCACATTGGCTTGACTCACTCCCGCCGTATCAAGCAAACAAACGTTGACATATTCAGTAACGTTTTGTCCTTCAGTTGTATCTGAGTCAGCTACACAAGAACTACTGCTTACCGTAAAAGATTTAACGTCTTTGTAGAATACTGCGGCAGATAGCAGTCCACCGTCACCAAAATAGTGTTCAACTGACAAGTCGTATTGAGTAACACGGTAAGGGTCTAATTGGTAAGAGCCTTGTGTACCAGTAACTAGTGAGTTATCAATACTTACAGACGGACTTAATTCACCAAATTCAGCACGACGCATTACTTTGGCTGCTGCAAAGCGTATCAGCGTTTCATCATTAAATGTATAGGTTGCATTTATACTGGGTAAGAAATCTGAATAATCATGTTCACCCACTTCGTCATAGGTACTCGAGGTTAAATCAGTAGACACGTAACGGCCGCCAATGATTGCCGTTAAGCTATCAAAATCTAAGCTAAACTGAGTATATAATGCTTGGGTTTTTTCTTTGATTCTTGTATACGAACCTGTATTGCGCACCATATTGTCATCAAGGGTACCGGTTAATTCATGGCTAGTCCCATCTAACATTTGTTTAACTCTATCGTACGTACCGTTGATGTCATAGGCTAGCGCTGCACCATCATAAACCCAGTAGTGAGTTAATGCGTTATCCCCTGAAATGCCACTTTGATCAAACGAGTTGGCGTGATTAATTTCTTTAAATCCACCATAAGAATCATTAAAATCGTCAGCCCATACCGGCGTTACCACACCATCAACTGTCACGCTTGTTTGAAGATTTTTAAGCTCACTACCATTATTTCTAAGGTCGTAGCGATCAAGCTCATAATCACGATCAGTAGTACGAATACCTGCTTTTACTGACGAGATAAAATCTAAACCCGAGAATGGTTCAGTGTATTCAACATCAAAACGGATCGCCGTTTCTTCGTTTTCTTCGTAGTATCTTTGGTGAGTGAATTGGCGAATAGCTAGATTGTCAGCGTTTAACAGTGCATCTTCGTCAGAGAATGCTAAGCCAGGTACTTGGTCACCGTCTTGTGTCATAGTGATGGTAAATAAATGTTCAGTGATCGTGCCATCAGCTTCATACTGGTCTCTTGAGATAGGGCGCAAATTGAATTCAGATTTGGTACGTAAGCCTTCAGATTTGGCGTATGATATCTCACCTGATATCAATAATTGATCAGTTAGGTATAACTCACCGCCAAGTGCGTTTGATATCGATTCATTAGTAGTAAAGTCAGCCCAAGTTTTAGGTTGAACAAATACACTTCCTGAACCAAAATTTTGCAGTTGCCCTTGTTCATCTCCATATGCGTTATCAAGTACTAAGTCGCTATAATCTTTACTATCATTAAGTACAGAGTATGCTTCTTGACCACCATCAAGTTCAGTCCCGTTAACATCTAGATAGATAAATCCATCAACGTCTTTAGGTGCCCACTGTAATGACAAGCCGTATGCGGTACGTTCACGCTGCTCAGTTTTTTGCTCTGAGGTATTTTGACTTCTAACGAGGAAGTTACCACTAGCGTTATTTGCGTGATCGCTCGCCCCGTCACCATCTAAATCTAATTCAGTGGGAGTAACAAGGTTTAAGAATTCGTCGCGGCGTAAAGTACGATCTTGGTAGGATAAAACGGCTGATGCACCGAAAGTGCCGGAATCACCTAAATCCCAATTTTGACCTGCTGAAATATTGAATTTAGGGGCTAAATTTTCGGTTTTATCTGCGTACTCACCATCTAAAGTGAAAGCAACTAGTGGCTCATCTAATTCTAATGGACGAACAGTCGTCATGTTGATAGTGCCGCCTAACGCACCTTCGATCATATCGGCTGTTGGCGACTTAATAACTTCAACTGTTTTTAAGAAACTTGATGGGAAGTCGTCTAAGCTAATCCCGCCACGACCGCTACCTGAAGTCGATCGACCATTTAATTCAACCCTGTTTTGAGAGATACCGCGAATGGTAACCGACTCACCGACACCAAAATCTGTACTAATTGATACACCGGTAATACGTTGTAAAGCTTCAGCGATATTATTATCCGGTAATTTACCAATATCTTCAGAAACAATTGCATCAACAATTCGATTATCAGTACGTTTAAGTAAGGCAGCCGCTTTCATACTACCTAACATACCGGTAACTTCTATAACTTCTATTTCATCAATTTGCTTATTTTGAGACTCGGCCTCTGCTGCATTAACTGACATCGCTAATGTTGCGGCTAATGCTGTACCAAAAATCATCACGTTACGCTTTTTATTTTTAGACTGACTTAGCACAGAGCTAATTTTGTTTAATTGCATTGTAATTCCCCTTGTCAGTATGTTCCCTACGACTTTTATTTTGAATAAGCAGGTAAAATACTCGTTTGT
>Ga0209396_1003393_pt1 | contig 16131 bp, 19 predicted proteins | sample GOMGulsemesocosm_6_FD_184638 | JGI IMG/M metagenome (GOLD analysis project Ga0209396, IMG submission 184638) | Methane-oxidizing microbial communities from mesocosms in the Gulf of Mexico - GOM8C Gulf of Mexico (SPAdes) (version 2) | ecosystem: Environmental > Aquatic > Marine > Cold seeps...
ATCCTGGCTTTTATTATCCCGTTTCTGTGTCTTATTCTGTTCTTTGTTTGGCATAATAGTCAGCCCAAGCGCGCCAAGGTAGTGATGTGGGCGGCGATTGCTGGGTTTATCTTTTTTGCGGCGCTTTTATCAGAAGGTGACACGGGTTATTACTACTAGAAGCAGGGGAGTATAATTTTTTTACTCCCCTGCTTATGTTTTAGCGGTTTTTTAGATAAGTCAGCATGGTGTCTGCATCGGATACTTCAAAGGGGTCGGTGGGGCAGTTATCCTCAAAACCCGCTTCGCTGAATAGTTGTTTAATTTCGCCATTCTCAACGTACATGGAATAGCGCCAGCTGCGTTGACCAAAACCTAGGTTAGTTTTGTCTACCAACATGCCCATTTTGCGAGTGAACTCCGCATTGCCATCAGGTAGCAGAAAGACGTTTTCTGCATCCTGGCTTTTGCCCCATTGATACATTACGAAGGCATCGTTGACGGATAAACATACCACTGCATCCACGCCTTGCGCCTGGAACTCGTCATAGAGCTCTTCATAGCGTGGTAGGTGTGACGTCGAGCAGGTGGGGGTAAACGCTCCGGGCAGTGAGAACAGAACAACATTCTTGTTTTTGAATACTTCGTCACTGCTCAAATCCTTCCATTCGAAAGGGTTAGGTCCACCCAGTGCTTCGTTACGAATACGTGTTTTGAAAATGACGTTCGGGACTGTTGTTTTCATGTTATCTCCGGTGCGTTAAGCGGTGCAGTAGTTGTTTGAGCGAGATGAAGAGTAGTTAATGTCGTTGTGATAATAAAATTGAATAATCAGATGAATACGATCAATTTATTAGATCGACGCTGATTGAATCTCACCTTCATAGAATTAACCCGGTCGAAGGCGGTCTTAATCGTTGTGATTGCATTGCCTAGCAAGTAAATTATGCGCGTGTCTCAAATTGATTTCCATGAAGCGTATGTGCCCAGTTACTGGGCGCTAAGTTAATGCAGGTGTTTACGCGTTAGGAGTTTGCTTTAGTGCCTATCAAACGCCCGTTTAAGTTCTACTTTATTCAGAGAGTTTTAATGAAAATTGTATCGAAATTGATTGCCGGTTTGTTTTCCTCAGTGTTAATGCTTGGGTTATCTGCCTGCTCAGATGACCGTCAACAACTGACTACCAACACTGTTGCTGTTGAGTCATCAAGTACAGATAAAGTAATGCTTGATGTTTATAAGAGCCCAACTTGCGGTTGCTGCAAAGACTGGGTTGATCACGTTGAGGGTGCTGGTTTTACAACATTGGTCCATCATCCGTCTGACCTGGGAGGTATTAAGCAGCAGTATGGTATTTCCTCTTCTTATCAGTCTTGCCATACCGCCGTTTCAGACCAGGGCTATATTTTTGAAGGTCACGTTCCTGCTGATATCATGCAACGCTTTTTGGATCATCCACCTGAGAATGCGCTCGGTCTAGCCGTGCCAGGTATGCCTGTTGGTAGTCCTGGCATGGAAATGGGCGATCGCTATGATGACTATGTGGTGATGTTGCTCCGTAAAGATGGAAGCTCAGAAATCTATCAGGAAATTAAAGGGAAATAATAATTTAACTGAATCCTGCCCTGGTTAAAGCCAAGGCAGGGCTTTGCATTGCTCAGCCACTTCTTTCGTTGAGCAGTTCTTTTAAGGCTTCTGGCAATACACTTCTTATTCTCTGGGTGATGGCTCGTTCATTGCGCTGCCAGACAATGCCTAGATAGACAATCCCCAGCCCGATTGCTGTCAGCGCAATAGGAAACAGCCAGCTGTCTTCGAATATTTCTGACGCCAAATGTTGAAGATACCAGGCACAACCAAAGGCGGCGAAGACAACGAATACGCGTCTGACCAAAATGGCGCCGATGGCAATTAAGCCCAGATTAATGCAGAAATAGATGAATTTATTGAGCTCGCTGTCCGAGTGCTGCATGGAAAGTCCACCCCAGAAAGTCATGACGCCAAACAGGTAGAGCCAGAAAGCGTAATCGCCTGATTTTCTGGAACGGATATCTACCCAGAAGGCAAGCAGGGTGGTTAATAGACCAAACCACATTGAGAAAAAGGCACGGAATTCATAATCGTAATGGCCGCCAGTGATCATCACAGCGACATCCATGGACATGTACCAAAGCGTTACGGCAATCGGCATGATCATAAAAGGGTAGCGATAAAACCTCGCCATAATCGTGCCGACGATCAACGTGCCGAACTCCAGGTAAATCCAGTGCCACTTAATGTATTTGTGGTATTCACGATAGGCCGTGTCATCGGGCCACCAGCCCATGGCTTCTTGAAATCCGTAGATGGCAAGGGGGCTAATCGCAACCACAAAGGTTGCACAAATCCCGGCCGGAATTGCGTGACCAGAACGCTGAAACTTTTGAGTTAGCATCAGCCCAATGCCAGCGTAGCCCAGGGAGATAAAGAAAATACCCCAGCCGCCAAAGGCTTCCCAGCCGAGGTTCATGAAGAGCGTCATGGCCCCAATGGCGATCAGCCCGCCGAAGTAATAGAGAATGTTGGTAAAGGTGAAGGCGGGGCCGGTATCGGGTTGGCTTTGAAGGTAGTCAAACAGGGCGTCAGCCTGATCTGGAGAAATAATGCCCTGTTTAGCAGCATTACCCAGCTGGTTTTTGCTAACTCTCATAATTACGCTCCGTTGTATTTATGGGAGACCTTTGCACGATTGTTTGCCTTGCCAGAAATCAAAACTCCGGCTCGTGTAAAGGTCTCTATGAGATATCCTAAAGAATCATTATGAATTTCCCCACGGGCTTTGCTCTGAAAAAGTACTGATATAAAGCTGCTCGACCTTATCTCTTGCCCAAGGGGTTTTGCGCAAAAACTTCAGGCTGGATTTAACCGAGGGATCGCTTTTAAAGCAGTTAATATTGATTCTATTGGCGAGCTCTTCCCAGCCGTAATGGTCAGCAAGTTTTGTGACAATTTGCTCCAGCTTTACGCCATGCAAGATGTTATTACTTTGATGATTAGTCATCGTCTTCCAACCAGTCGAAATAGCATTCAAAAAATAAACTCCAGAATTCAGCGCAGCCCGATGTTTTGACAAGCTTGTCGCTTAGATGAGCCAAGGCCATCTTATCCACGATAGTTGTTTCATCGGGCACGAACAGCGCATTTTCCTGACTTCCATATTTGAATAGCAGCGCCAAACATTCCAGAAAGCCAGCAAGTGATGAGGCAACGGATTCTGTTTGCCATAAGCCTTCAACCTGCATGGCTGTATAAACTGGCAATTGATCGTCGCTAGTATCAACAAAGTAGGGATCGCCAAGTTCGGTATCAATGGCAAAAATTAGCCAGCTGTTTTGCCAGTCACCGGCGTTATTGCCAGACAGGCTGGTGCCATCAGGAAGAATGCTGAAGCCTTGCTGGTAGGTTGTAAGTTCTTTTTCTGAAGAGGCGAGAACAAAGCCCTGTGGGCCAAAATAAACAGCCTTCTTTTCAGTTTGGTTTAATAGTGCAAATAGTTGTGATTGGTTCATAGGGTATCTGTTGAGTATGCTGTGAAGTCTATGGCCTGAATAAGCTGAAAATGACCTTACCATGATTATGAACGGGGGTGTGGAAATCCAGCTTATTCTTACTCCAGCAATACTCACGAATTTATTTCCCTGGCACCTTGAATCTCTCGACTCATTAAGCCACAATGCCCGTCGATTTTAGGGTGACTTCTATTGGTCCCTCCGCAATGATACATTGTGAACTCCGCCAGGCCCGGAAGGGAGCAACGGTAACAGTGGACTCATGTGCCGGGGTGTGGCTGGTAGGAGTCGCCACCTAATTTCTCTTTAGCTCTTCGGCTAACGCCAGCTTCTCAATTACTTCCTCAATTCTTCGTAAGTTGTTCTTAAATACCTGAAGAAAAGTGTCTTCAAAGTTCGCCTTCATGGTTTATTCCGGCTAGCATATGACCTTCAAATTTTTGCACGTATGACAATCATCAGGCTGTTATGGAACATCAGGTATTAGCTCGTAAATGGCGTCCTCGCATCTTCAAGGAGATGGTGGGGCAGGAGCACGTGCTCAAGGCGTTGATTAATGCGCTGGATCATAACCGTTTACACCATGCCTATCTGTTTACTGGCACCCGCGGTGTGGGTAAAACCACTATCGCGCGTATTCTCGCTAAGTGTTTGAATTGCGAAAAAGGCATCACCTCTGAGCCCTGCGAACAGTGTTCCTCCTGTGTAGAAATCAATGAAGGCCGTTGTATTGACCTGATTGAGGTCGATGCGGCTTCGCGTACCAAGGTAGAAGATACCCGCGAACTGCTGGATAACGTACAGTACCTGCCGACTCGCGCACGTTTCAAAGTGTACCTGATCGATGAGGTTCACATGCTGTCGGGCCACAGTTTCAACGCACTGTTGAAAACGCTGGAAGAGCCGCCAGAGCATGTAAAATTCTTGCTGGCGACCACTGATCCGCAAAAATTGCCGGTGACGATTCTGTCGCGTTGCTTGCAGTTCAGCCTGAAAAACATGTCGCCAGAACGTATTGCTGAACATTTAAAGTTTGTTCTTGGCGAAGAAACAATTCAGTTTGAAGAGCCTGCGCTCTGGCAACTGGGCCGCGCTGCCGATGGCAGTATGCGTGATGCCTTAAGTTTGACCGATCAAGCTATAGCTTTCGGTGAAAACTCAGTGATGGAAGCTGACGTTAGCACCATGCTGGGTAGTATTGATCGCGGTCGTATTCAGCAGATTTTCGATGCCTTACTGCAAAAGAATGCTGCTGAAGTTCTGAATCAGATTAACGAGCTGGCTGAATTTTCGCCGGATTTCTCTTCGGTACTTGAAGAGCTGATTTCCCTGTTACACCGGGTCGCAGTAGTACAGGCAGTACCGGATTCAGTGACTGGCGATGAAACACTGGCTCAGAAACTACGTGATTATGCTTCGCAAATCACTGCCGAAGATCTACAGCTTTATTATCAAATCGCCCTGATTGGTCGACGTGACTTACCGCTTAATCCGTCGCCGAAGGCGGGCTTGGAAATGGTGCTGCTACGCATGCTGGCATTCTCGCCTGTCGATAGCGACCAGCCCGAAGCGCCTAAAAAAAAACTAACGACTAGTCCGACACAAAGCACGCAACGTCCCGTTTCTCAGCCTCAGCAATCCGCTGCGCCAACACAACCAACGGTAATGGCTCCGCAGGCTGTGGGGAGCCATCAGCTGGAAAAAGTCCCTCAATCAGGACAGAGCAAGGCTGCACAGGCGTTGGCCATGGCGCGTGGTGAAACCCGTGCCGATAGCCAGCCCAAGACAGCCGGGCGCGCCAAACTTGATTTGGTGGTTGATAACGATATTGCCGGTTTGGCCGAAATTGCGGCTATTCCAAATAAAGCTGATTCAGAATCTGATTATTACGCGGATGAGACGAGTAAATCTCAGCCGCAATCCCCTCGACAATCATCGCCGGAACGTAAACCTGATCGATCGCCTTCGCCAGCTGTCTCAGAACGTGCGCCAACTGCGGCCGCCCCCGAGCAACCTGCTGAGCCTGTTCCTAGCGTTAAGGCTAGTCAGAGATTTCCGCTGGCTGATCTGAATACAAACGATGACTGGATCAAGGTGGTTTTCCAAGCGCCGTTGCGAGGCATGACACGCAATATTTTGATGCAGTGCGCCTTTGACTCACGTGAAGGTGCTCAAATTAGCTTGAAAGTTGATCCGCAGTACATTGACTTACTCAACGCCAGTCATCAGAGTCGCATTGAGCAGGCGCTCACCGAAACGCTCGATGCTGCGATCAAAATGACAATAAAGGCTGGTGTGGTTGATGTTGAAACGCCAGCGGCTTGGGATCAGCGTATTAATGCTGAACGATTAAAGGCGGCCCGTGAGTCGTTGGAAAACGATGAAAATGTTCAGCTTTGGGTTGCTGAATTTGGTGCCACACTGGATATCGGTTCCATCAAGCCCATCGATTAATTACCATTTTGAGTGAAAAGAGGGGGCTAATCAGGGGAACGACTGACTGCTTTCTATGCTCAAAGTGACACAGAATTAGAACAAGATTTTAAAGAGGTAGATAGAATGACTCCTGATTTAGGCGAATTAATGAAACAGGCTCAGCAAATGCAGGAGCAGATGCAAAAGCAACAGGAAGAGCTGGCAAATAAGGAAGTCACTGGAGAGTCTGGTGCAGGCATGGTTAAAGTGACCATGACGGGTCGTCACGATGTGCGTGGCGTTCAAATTGATCCATCGCTGTTGAGCGAGGATAAAGAGATTCTCGAAGACTTGCTGGCCGCTGCCGTGAATGATGCAGTGCGTCGTGTTGAGAATCTCAATAAAGATAATATGGCCAATATGGCGTCCGGTTTTGGTATGCCGCCTGGCTTTAAGATGCCGTTCTAATATATTTTATGTCCTTTAGTCCGCTTGTAGATCAGTTGATTGATGCTTTGCGCTGCTTGCCAGGCGTAGGGCCTAAATCGGCCCAACGCATGGCTTTGCACCTGCTGGAGCGTGATCGTGAAGGGGCCTTTCGGTTGGCACAAAAACTGGCCGAATCCATTAAAGAAGTGGGCCATTGCCAGCAGTGCCGCACGCTTTGTGAAACCGAGTTATGCCGTATTTGCGCTGATCAAAAACGAGATGCCAGCAAACTCTGTGTGGTTGAATCACCTTCGGATGTTTTAGCTATTGAACAGACGAGTCTTTTCCGAGGTCGTTATTTTGTGTTGATGGGGCACCTGTCGCCCATTGACGGTATTGGCCCGCAGGACATCGGCATTGACCTGCTGGTGAAACAGGTTAAGGCCAATCAGATCGAAGAGCTGATTATGGCGACCAACCCAACCGTTGAGGGCGAGGCGACCGCACACTATATCGCTGCGCAGTTGGAACCGCTGGATGTTTCTATCACCCGGATCGCTCACGGCGTCCCTTTGGGTGGCGAACTTGAATTTGTAGACGGCGGAACCCTCGCGCACGCGTTACAGGGGCGGCAAAGCCTCAATTAATAACCGTGTATTCTTGCCCTAACTTTTAACTAACTCAATTGAGAATCCTTTGACCTCACAACCCTCCGGTTTTACCTACATCGCCACTGATGCTGAATTGCAGCAGGCTGCCAGTGAATGGGCTGAAAGTGACTGTATCGCGCTTGATACCGAGTTTATGCGGGTTAACACCTTCTATCCGCAGGCAGCGCTTTTTCAGATTGCTACGCACGATAAATGTTTTCTGATTGATCCATTACCGATTAGCGACTTTTCACCGTTGGTTGAGTTGCTGGAAAATCCTGAAATCGTAAAGGTCATGCACGCCTGTTCTGAGGACTTGGAGGTTTTTAGCACCTTTCTGAAATGTCAGGCACGGGCCATTTACGATACGCAGATTGGGGCGGCGTTCCTTGGTTATGGTTTGTCGATTGGTTATAAGAATTTGATGGACACCATTTTTGATGTTGACCTGCCGAAGGGTGAACAGCGTTCAGATTGGCTACAGCGCCCACTGACGGATAAGCAGCTGACCTACGCGGCTCAGGATGTTACCTATCTGATCGAAGTCTATTACCAGCAGTGTGAGGCGCTAACGGCCAAGGGTTGGCTGAGCTGGGTTGAGGAGGAGATTGAGGCTCTGCTCAATAAGCAGCGGCGCAATATCGATCCTGCCGATGCGTATCTCAGAGTTAAGGGCGCTAACCGGATGACCGTGGACCAGGTGCAGATAATTCATCGCCTTGCCGAGTGGCGTGAAATTGAAGCGCGCAGCCGTGATATTCCGCGTGGTTTTATCCTCAAGGATCCCATGTTGCTGGACATCGCTCAGACTTTGCCATCGACCAGTAAAGCGTTGTCACGCACGGAAGATATTCGCCGGCGTGTTGTGCATGAGGATGGAGAGCAGATTCTTGAGCTGGTTGCCCAGGCTCAATCTGACAAACCACAGGTTCCCGCATTCCCTGAGACACTGCCGCCACGGGCTAAGCCGCTCATTAAAGATTTGCAGGCACTGCTGATAAAGATTGCCGAGGCTGCGGACCTGATTCCCGAGTTACTGTTAAACCGTAAAACGCTGGTCAGTATGCTCACCGAGCTTATGAATAGCGGTGAGGCACACTTGCCTGCGGATTTGCCTGGCTGGAAAAAAGCACTGTTTGGCGATGAGTTGTTATCAGCGTTGGCTGATATGAAGGGACGGATATAGGGCCTGTTAATGCTATTTGTGATGCCACTGTTATGGCTAAAAAGCACTCAGGCAAGGAATGAGGGATGAAGTTTGGTTATTCCAAATAAGCGACGAATGACGCCGCATGGGGGCTTTTTAGCCTTAACCCGAAGGGCTGGAGCTATTTTTCCCTTCCACTACGTTGCTACTCGCTTATGTAGGTGGCTACACTGCGCTCATAGCGCCTTGTTTAAGAAAAAAATAGCTTCCAGCAGTGATATCTCAAATAATATTAGCAGGCCCTAAATGTCTATTCTGTGTACGATCTACCGCAGCCCCAAGAAAGAAGGCATGTACCTCTACGTGGACAAAAAAGAAGATCTTGAGCGCGTACCTGAAGCGCTGCTTAAAATGTTTGGAAAGCCGCAGCATGCTATGACGTTACTACTTAAGCCGGAACGTAAACTGGCCCGTGTTGATCGTGAAGAGGTGGTGCTGGCGATTGCTGAGCAGGGGTATTTTCTACAAATGCCGCCGAAAATAGATACATTTAACAATGATCACAACAGCAAACTTATTTAATTCCAGAAGAGCGTTAACCCGATGGCAGATACAGTAAAACCTTTCTGGAAAAGCAAATCCATGCAGGAAATGGATAAGCAGGAGTGGGAGTCACTCTGTGATGGCTGTGCGCGTTGCTGCCTGGAAAAGCTGGAGTGTGAAGATACCGGTGATGTGTATTTTACTCACTTGGTGTGCCGCTACCTGGATCAGGATAAATGCAGTTGCACCGATTATAAAAACCGTACCGTGCTGGTGCCGCATTGCGTTGAGCTTACACCAGAAAACGTACTGGAATACAAATGGTTGCCTAATACCTGTGCTTACCGTTTGATTGCTGACGGTAAGGATTTACCCGACTGGCATCCGCTGATCACCGGCACTCATGACACTGTGCTAGAGGCTGGTATTGCCGTCACTGGTAAAGTGATCTCTGAAGAGAGCGTACCTTTTGATGATTGGGAAGAACACATCATCACCTGGGCCAGTTGCGACTAGAGCTTAATTCTCGCCTCCCTATGAAAACCGCCATCATCAGCCATTCCGATTGTGTTCTGCACGATATGGGCAATGATCATCCAGAAAGCCCTGAGCGTTTGCAGGCTATTGAACAGCACTTTCAGGATACCTGCCTGGTTCAGGAAGTGATTGAGCGCGAGGCAAAGCCTGTCACGCGTGAGCAGATATTGCGCGTTCATCCTGAAGCACATATTGAGCATGTACTGAAATCCTCTCCGGAGCAGGGCCTTATTGCGCTTGATCCGGATACCAAGTTATGTCCGCACAGTGTCAACGCCGCCAACCTTGCTGCAGGCAGCATCGTTCAAGCTGCTGATGAAATCATGGCAGGAGACTATCAGCGCGCCTTTTGTGCCGTTAGACCGCCCGGACATCATGCCGAAGCCGATACCAGCATGGGCTTTTGTATCTATAACGGCATTGCCATCGGTGCGCGCCACGCCATGGCTGAACATGGCCTTGAGCGTGTCGCTATTCTCGACTTCGATGTGCACCACGGTAACGGCACCGTGGACATCTTTAAGGATGATCCGTCAGTATTAGTTTGCTCCAGTTTTCAGCATCCGTTTTATCCGCATCGTTACTTTGATATTGAGCGTGAAAACATCGTCAACACGCCACTCGAATCTGGCACCAAAGGTGATGTTTTTCGTAGAGCTATTGAGCGTGACTGGCTGCCCGCACTGGTCAGACACAGGCCGCAATTAATTCTCGTATCCGCCGGATTTGATGCTCATAAGGATGATCCGCTGGCGGGGTTAAACCTGGTTGAAAGCGATTACGCCTGGATTACCGATCTGATTTGCCATGCCGCAAATGACACCGCAGAAGGGCGTGTTATCTCCGTTCTGGAAGGGGGCTACAATCCTCAGGTCTTGGCAAGATGTGCCGTTGAGCACGTTGGGCGGTTTCTTGGAAGTTAATGTAACTAGCTGAATTTAAGTAAGTCTAGTATGAACAAAATATTTATTTGATTGTCTCTAAATGGCAATAATTTTCACGTACATTGCTGACTTTCAATTTATAAAAAGAGACTTCTGAATATCCATGTTCGATTTTGACCGACTCGATTATTATGCCGTTGGCTGGTTCTTTCTGTGCTGGTTCGGCTATGCCTGGTTCTCACGCCACTACTCAAAACGTAAGCACCGCCTGCAAAGTGCCTTGCAATGTTACATTGATGAATGGATGCGCGTATTACTCAAACGTGATGGACGTATTGCCGATACCTCGGTGATCTCCAATCTGGAACGTACGGCGACCTTTCTGGCGTCCAGTAGCCTACTGATTATTGCCGGTCTGTTAGCGGTTCTCGGCGCGACGGATAGCGCAACTGATTTTCTGCTGGAGCTGCCTTTTACTGACTATCTCAGTAGTCGTGGCTGGCAGGGTAAAGTACTGTTTTTGGCGTTCCTTTACGTGTACGCCTTTTTCACCTTTACCTGGTGTATCCGCCAGTATGGTTTTATGTCGATCATGATCGGCAGTGCGCCATTATTTGACGATGACAGCTATTCGGATGAAGACCGTAATAAGCACGCTGAAACAGCAAGTAAGCTAACGAGTTTGGCGGTTTACTCCTTCAATATGGGGCTGCGCTCCTATTATTTCAGTCTAGCCCTGTTGCTGTGGTTTATTCATCCTTTCGCCTTTATGGCTGGTTCGGCATGGGTCGTTGCCGTGTTGTATCGACGTGAATTCCGTTCCCGCACGCTCAAAACGCTGGTTGAAGGCTCCTGTTTTACTGAGGATAAAGATTAGAACTAGTAGTTGTAATTGATGGTCCGCTTGTTCCCGTAAACGTGTTTTCGAAAACAGGGACAAGCGGCTTTTCTGATCTCCAGTCAATACAAAATAATCCCTTCGCGGTTCCGTTTGTCGAAATGACAAACAACTTTAAGCCACTTTTTTCTCTTGAAATGCTTCAGAGCAACCCCATCTATCCGGTACAGAACATAAAACAGTTCAATCTGTACGTAGGTTGGCTTTTGTAAATACCGGTTGTAGCAGGGCGTTCAACGTCACTGCAGCCCAACTTTGTTAACACCTCAGGAGACGTTTTTAATGACCGTTGAAACACAAAAAGAAACCATGGGTTTCCAGACCGAAGTTAAACAACTTCTGCAATTGATGATCCACTCGCTGTACAGCAACAAAGAAATCTTCCTGCGTGAGTTGATCTCCAACGCTTCAGATGCCGCCGACAAACTGCGTTACGAAGCACTGGCTGATAACGCACTGTATGAAGACGACGCGACGCTGAAAATTCGTATCGACTTCGACAAGGTCGCCAACACCATCAGCATCTCTGATAACGGCATCGGCATGACGCGCGATGAAGTGATTGCCAACCTGGGTACGATTGCTAAATCCGGTACCGGCGAATTCCTGAAAAACCTGACGGGCGATGAGAAGAAAGATTCTCAGCTGATCGGCCAGTTCGGTGTAGGTTTCTATTCTGCCTTTATCGTTGCTGACGACGTAACTGTTGAAACACGCCGTGCTGGTACAAGCGCTGCTGAAGGCGTTCGCTGGCAGTCTGCTGCCGAAGGCGACTTCACCATCGAAACGATCGATAAAGCGGATCGCGGTACACGTTTAACGCTGCACCTGAAAACTGACGAAGCAGAATTTGCCGATGATATGCGTTTGCGTTCACTGGTTCGTAAATACTCGGATCACATTTCTTTACCTGTTGAGATGCTGGAGCAGATTGCACCAGCTGCCGAGCCAGCAGAAGGTGAAGAACCAGAAGCACCGAAAACGCCTGAATACGAAGCTGTTAATGCTGCTAAAGCACTGTGGACTTGCTCACGTAGCGAATTGGAAGAAGACGAGTACAAAGAGTTCTACAAGCACGTATCTCACGACTTTGAAGATCCACTGACCTGGAGCCACAACAAGGTTGAAGGCAAGCTCGAATACACCAGTCTGTTGTACCTGCCAAAACGTGCGCCATTTGATATGTGGAACCGCGACGTACAACACGGCCTGAAACTGTATATCCAACGTGTCTTCATCATGGACGACGCGGAACAGTTCCTGCCGAACTACCTGCGCTTCATTAAGGGTGTGGTTGATTCTAATGACCTGTCTCTGAACATCTCCCGTGAAATCCTGCAGAAAGATCCACAAATCGACAAGATGCGCGGTGCGCTGACCAAACGTGTACTGGATATGCTGGGTAAACTGGCCAAGAAAGATCCTGAGCAATATGCAGTATTCTGGAAAGAGTTTGGTGCCGTTCTGAAAGAAGGTCCGGCTGAAGATCACGGTAACAAAGAAGCGGTTGCCAAGTTGCTGCGTTTCTCAACAACACATGATGACGTAGAAGAGCAGGCGATTTCGCTGGAAAGCTACATCGAACGCATGAAAGAAGGTCAGGACAAGATTTACTACGTGGTTGCTGAATCCTTCAACACCGCTAAAAGCAGTCCGCACATCGAAGTATTCCGTAAGAAAGGCATCGAAGTGCTGGTGTTGTCGGATCGCATTGATGACTGGTTGGTTAGCCATCTGAACGAATTCGACGGCAAGCAGTTCCAGGATGTTGCTAAAGGCGAACTAGATCTGGGCGGCGTAGAAGACGAAGCCGAGAAGAAACAGCAGGAAGAAGTGGCTGAGCAGTTCAAGGATCTGGTTGAGCGCGTTAAAACTAACCTGGAAGAGCGTGTTGAAGATGTGCGCATTACCCACCGCCTGACTGATTCACCAGCCTGTCTGGTCGTAGGGCAGTACGACATGGGCGCACAAATGCGTCGCATCATGGAAGCCGCTGGCCAAGCCATGCCGGAAAGCAAACCAACACTGGAGCTGAACCCTGAGCATCCACTGGTTGAAAAGCTTAACAGCGAAAGCAACGATGAGCGTTTCACTGATCTGGCGTCTATCATTCTTGACCAAGCCTTGTTGGCTGAAGGTGGTCAACTGGATGACCCAGCGTCATATGTTCAGCGTTTGAACAAATTGCTGTTGGAACTTAGCCAATAAGTAGCAGGTTCAAGTAAGAATAGAAAAAGGCGGCCCGTGAATTCGGAGCCGCCTTTTTTGTATCTATTTATTTGTGGATCAAACAGTTTCAGATGAATAATCTCAGCCAAGAAGTGGCACTAGCTCGGGGGGGAAGGTCAGCATTAACGCTGATTAAAAAGGCTCCGGTGGAACCTTTTTAATTTCAACCGGGGTGCCTTATTCGGATGTTAAGGTTTGAATATAAGCGACCACATCTTCAATATCTTGATCACTTAAGTCTAAAGCCATCGACCGCATCATCTGGCCATTATCATCTTCCTCATGGTTGCCACGCCTGCCGGCGCGGAAATTTTCCAGCTGTGTTATCAGGTACCAATCATATTGCCCTTCTAGCCTTGGCGCTTCATTGTCCTCGCTGCCTTGAGCTTGCTCGCCATGACAAGCAGAACAGACGTTAAAAACTGCCTTACCATTGTCAAGATTACCATCGGCACTCGCACTCATGGGATAACCACTGATGATCATCGCTAATACCATCAATAAACGCATATACGCTCTCCATCCAGTTTTAACGTTATTGTTCTACTTTCATTAATGGCTAGCCTAATTTTTGTCTTTGGGGCCTTTTTTGGTTATGTAGTCAGCCTGAACAACCTCTTGCATATAGGTTGTCAAAGCGGCCAATTCTACTGAATTCCAGGGTAGTGGCTCAGTTTTCATTGGCACAATCATACACAGTTGCACCATGCCTTCGGCGCTAACCTCGTCAAGTTTGGTCTTCTTTTTAGCCATTTTCACGCTATGAGGGTAGGGCTCCAAAAACGTTTTTTTAAAGCGGGAAACATTATTTTTATGGCAGCTTGAGCAGGCTAGTTTGCTATTGCCCAGGCTGGGATCATTCCACAGTTGTTCGCCTTTAGTTAATAACTCCTCATGGCTGGCCGTAGCCGGCATGGTGCCTGCGGGGCGCACGACCCGTTCCTGGTCGACAGATGCAGCGCTGACCGTTGTTATTATTCCGAATAAAGCGAGAGAGATAAGACTCTTGCAAAAAAATGACTTTTTCATTGTGTTGCTCCTGATAATGGTTGAAAAGGCTGCTTGTTACTTATCAGTCGGTTGGCGCTGTCAATTTCTTACACTGGATGTTGGTTTTTTTTAGAACCGTTGAAATAAGTGTAAGAAGTCACCCCTGCGGTACGACCTACTTTTCATCGGCCGATTTTTATTGACTCATACTCTGACCCAGAGGTATTTAGGACCTCTCGAATAATCCTGGATTATTCTTATGCGAGACAAACGCAGGGATTTTTTTAGAATTGCCCTTTAATCAAGTCGTTAATAGCTGCTAACAGAAAGTTGATTTGGAAAGATTTTGGACGATTGCAGTCAAGCGCCGTATCGTATTGAATGTCGTAGGAGTTGCATTGCTGGTGGGGACATTTCTTAACCTGATTAATCAGGGTGAGCGGCTTTGGGTAAGAGAGCAGGTAGATGGTTAAATATCTTGCTGAATTATCGGGTGCCTTATTGTGTGGCTACTTACAGTGCGACGAAAAATGAATTGGGTCGGAGCAAAATGAATGAGCGATAAAATCGCGGGCGAACTTATAGAAGAAGATTTGACTGCAGTAGCGCTGTTGGCTCCTGATTTTCTTAAAGCACTTCGTGTGCAGATGCTTAAGTTCGCGGTCTTGCAACTATCCGATGAGCAACTGGCTGAGGATGCGGTGCAGGAAGCGCTGATAGGCGCGCTAAAAAATGCAGTTTCTTTTAATCGACGTTCGGCGCTGAAAACCTGGGTATTTGCCATTCTCAAGAACAAGATTGCAGATATCCTTCGTCAGCGGCATCGCATGATTGAAGCGAGCCGCTTATTGCGGGAGGACGAAGAGGGTGAAAATTTCGATATGTTATTTAATGACAAGGGATTATGGCATCTGGATGAGCGCCCCGTTGCCTGGGAGCAGCCGATGGAGTCTGTAAAAAACAGCCATTTTTGGCGAGTCTTTGAAACCTGTTTGCATGGCCTGCCAGAGAATCAGGCGCGTATCTTTATGATGCGCGAGTTTCTCGAATTTGAAAGTCAGGAAATCTGCGAACTTCAGGAAATCACGGTAAGCAATCTACACGTTATTCTTTATCGGGCCAGGTTGCGGTTGCGCGAGTGCCTTGAGCATAAATGGTTTCAGGAGGATGAACGGGCATGAAAAATTGTCAACAAACAACACGATTATTGTCGGACGGGCAAGAACGCAAGCTGTCATTCAAAGAGCGGGCTGAACTCAAGGTGCATGTAATAATGTGCTCAGGGTGTAGAAACTTCGCGCAGCAGATGAATCTACTCCGAGAAATTACCCGCACTTATGCCAAAGGGCTCGATGATCAAGAGGCCGGTGTTCAAGACGATATGTCGGGAAACAATGACGCGGACGATCAGCATAAAGAATGATGCACCGTTCGCTGTGCCCTGCGGATTAGCCAGCCTCTCCAACCTGATGGTTCTGCCAGCGAAATAGTATTGGTAGGCACGCTCACGGCTACCATGGTGTTTGTTAACGCGGGTGCTTAGTTGGTCCAGGTAGACAGCCTTGCGGGCATTTTATCGGCTATTTAATGCTTATGGAAAATTTGATTTCCTTTGTAAGAAATCACCCTCATAAACCGACACAGGAAGTAACAGAAGAATATACAAGGGATTCAAACCATGTGTAGCTGACAAAAAGGTCGCAAAGAGTTAAGCGCTCAGGCTCCAGCAAGATCAACATTCAGTACGGGTAATATGGCGCGCTATACAGCGGTTGCAAACGCTGCTGAAGCAAGAAGAGAGGCGCAGCGAGTGCAACAAGCTGAAAGAGGGAAGGCCTCGTTGCCTATTGCGGCGACAATCAAATAAAACAATGATGGGCGC
>Ga0209396_1003395_pt1 | contig 16127 bp, 12 predicted proteins | sample GOMGulsemesocosm_6_FD_184638 | JGI IMG/M metagenome (GOLD analysis project Ga0209396, IMG submission 184638) | Methane-oxidizing microbial communities from mesocosms in the Gulf of Mexico - GOM8C Gulf of Mexico (SPAdes) (version 2) | ecosystem: Environmental > Aquatic > Marine > Cold seeps...
AGGGGAGCTTGTTAGAACAAATTGAGATTCCATCAGCGGATATTGAAACTTATATTTTTACGGTAACAGAGAGTGGTGATTATTACTTTGCTGTTGCGCTGAATACTATTTATGGAACAAAGAGTGAGCCCTCTAATATTGTTCATAAAAAGGTGAACTAGATGAAAAATTTAGCCAAAGTTTCAAGTAAATATACTGAGTTATTATTCATACTATTACTCTCGCTACTAGTCAGTGCTCAGGCTAATTCAGCGGCACCTAATATTGATACTATTTTAGATCAACGATCCTTGCCGGGAGAAACCTACCTGTATCAGCCCAATTTGGTGACAGATGAAAAAGTATATTGGACCAAGATATTTGGTCCGGATGAGGTAGTCGTTCATCCAAAGACTGGCAGGGTAACTTGGATAATAGCGAATGATGCGGTAAGTGAAAGTTATCATATAGGTGTAAGAGCAAGTAATAGTGATGGATTTAGTGATGAAACCTGGATTGTAACAGTGGGTTCTGGAGCGGTGGTGTATATCGGGCCAGATGAAGCTATCAATACTTTAAAAGACGGCATGTCTGACATTGAGTCTGGGGATACACTAGTTATGCGAAATGGTACTTGGAGTCATGCTGACCAAGATAATACCATCCCAGGTAATCAGAAGAAGGCGCAGACATTACCTGCAGGTACGAGCAATGCTTTCACAACTTTGATGGCCGAAGATCCTGGTCAGGTAATTATTGATGGCAATGATGAAGAGCAGTTGATTAGCCTTTGGGGTAGTGAAAAACATCCCGACTGGCCATTAGATAATAATGGTTCAAGTATAGATACAGATTATATAGCGATTAAAGGACTAGTGCTTATCAACTCAGATGCTGAAGCGCTAAGGATCAATAATAGTAAGTATATAAAGCTGATTAATTTGGGTATTGGTCCCTCGTCAAGGGATAGTGGCGCTTATGCCAACGTTTATATTTATCGTTCACAATATGTGTTGATTGAAGGCATGTATGTGTGGGGGCATGGTCGCTATAAGATACAGCTTAAGAACTCCTCAGAAAGTATTATCAGAAGAAGCATTGTCCGTATCGATGACTATATTGGCGGTGAACCTATTGGTGGTTTCATCTCCTACTGTTCTCGCAATATTCTATTTCAAAACAATATCTTGGTTGACTCTGATCACTCTCACTACTGGGGCAGTCATAATGAAATTATCAATGCTTTTGGGGTACCAGCCACCAATTGTGAATCATACCCAGAATTTAACGAGTTTAAGAAGAGTCTGGCATTGAATGCACATATGGGCTTGATGAATACTGATGCGCGCCAAAACGTCAATCCTACTTTATGGCAGGATATTGTTGGCTGGAATCTAAAGCCCGCTAGGCATAGTGGAGGAAATGGTGCGGTTGTGCCTATGTTATCAGGCGTAGGAGCTACCATCACTGATCGTATGACGTTAGCTGAAGTTAACTCGGAAGGTAGCTACTTTATGTATTCTAGAGAGCTAGATTCAACGGTTAAAAATTCAATCTTTTATCGGGTGGGTTGGAATGGTACTAATGTCGTTGATCAAGGTGCTCTGGTTAGAAGAGGTAGTGGAGGAAGCTTCTATTTCAGTGATAATAATTTAGTCGACTTTGCCGGTGATCTTGCTGATAGCTCTGGCAATGGAGATCCGATTGAAACAAATACTATGTCGATAGAACCTGAATTTCAGTATCTCACTATGCTACCTCGTGACTCCGATTTGCATAGTAGTGGTGAAGACGAAGGGCGAGTCGGTGCTGAGTTAATGACTATGCTAGGTCGCTCAGGAATATTTTATGGTGATACGGGTTACGATGAGGATACGGATATCCCTATGTGGCCTTTTCCTAATCAACAGCTTGCCCATGAGCACTTTGCGAGCTTCACCCATGCTGGAACGGATAGGAATGGCGGTGCAGATGGAATACAAGGTGCGAGGGGCTTTGCGCTGCCCAACCAAACGCTGACTAATTATGTGTGGGCTTATTTGGGCAACCCAACCCCTCCTTTTGAGGTTTCAATTTTACCTGGGGATAAACAGGTAAAGCTTCTTTGGAGTGCTTCTGCTCCTATCTATCAAAGTAGTATTAGTGGTTATAAAATTTATCAGTTTGTCGCGGGAAACCCTACGTTATTGGCTGATGTCACGAGTAATGTTAATGAGTATGACGTTACTGGCTTAGTTAATGGCGAGCAGGTAGAGTTAGCGGTTACTTCTGTTCGCGGTGATGGTGAGGAGAGCGATTACGCATTCTTGGCAACTGGGCAATCAGTTACATTACCTGCGCCTTTAGCGCCGACCTTAACGATCGAGTAGACGTCTGTCGGAATAAGGAATAACAGGTGGCTGTTAAAACGCTTCTCTTTCTTAGTTTGATCGCAGGCTTGTTTATTCCTACTCCTTCTTGGTTATCTTCGCCACTGTTTGCCCTGCTATGCGATCTATTACACTTTCCTTTGTTTCTATTACTCGGTTGGATTTTGTCCGGCCTTATCAATTGGCGATTGAGTTTAATATTATTACTTCTCCTTGTGCCATTCTCTGAACTCATACAATCACTTGTTGGGCGCTCAATGGATAGCTTTGATGCCCTATTAGGCTGGGCTGGTATTATAGCTTGGTACCTTTTTAGCGGAAAAAAACAGTTACTCTATATAGCAGGCTTAATCGTGACAGGTTATACGATTGGACTGTTATATTTGTTAACGCCTCATATTTCGGCTCTGCTAATGCCGAATCAGATTGGTAACTTTAATGATCAAAAGACAATGTATGGCTGGCGAAATATTGATGATTCCATTCGGCCAGGTTTGATCTTAAAAGCCCTGGAAGAGCCCTATGGATTAGTATTGCAGGGTCAATCCTTAACGTACCCGTGGACAGGGGTGAGTTATGACTGGCCAATACCGGTACTGCTTGATCCTGATATGGCAATACACTTCAATATCTATAGTCAAAAGCCCAATCTAGAACTTGATATAAAGATAACGTCATTAGGTGGGGATTCGAGTTTAAAAAGTAAGCTATTAGCCAAAACCGGCTGGCAATCTATAAGCGTGCCATTAAACAATTTTCCTGTTGTTTTAGACTCAAAAAATATAAAAAGTTTATCTATATATTATGATAGCTATAACAATGATGATGGCTATCTTCTACACAATATTATCATTGGAAAATAATGGCTTAGGACGGTTGAAAAGTTGATTTGTGCTATTCTGAAATAGCAGTCTTCGACTCTGGAATCGGCAATGTTTGATCCAATTGAACTAGTTAATCGTAATATCCTATACCCTTTCTATTTCTGGAAAAATGGTGATAAGCGCCTTAGTCGATTGCAGGATTTGGAAAAGCAGCAGTATTTAAAACCTAAAGATTTAGCCGAATTACAGCTAAAAAAACTGCAAGATATCATCACTTATGCTTATCAGCATACTCAATACTATCGTCGTATTATGGACGCTAGGGGAATCACTCCGGCTGATATACGCTGTTTACAGGACGTAGAGAAACTTCCCTTGCTGACAAAAAAAATCATTCAGCAGCACGGCGCTGAACTGGTCTCTGATCAATATGATAAAACAGAACTTTTTCAAGACGCTTCAGGAGGGTCAACCGGAGAACCCACTGTTTTTTATAAAGATTTATCTCGGCATAACTTACGCAGAGCAGACCAATTACGTCATGACCGTTGGAGCGGTTGGGACATTGGCAAACGCAGTGCTTTAATCTGGGGTGCCGATAGAGATTTAAAAGCTTTGAAGTCGCTGAGGGAGTTCATTATATCGCGATTCATTGCCCGTATTTGGGAGCTTGATGCTTTTGAATTAACGGATAGTAAAATGAGTCGTTTTGTTAAGCGATTAGAAAAAATAAAGCCCACTATGATATTGGGTTATGCAAATGCTCTAGGGGAATTTTCAAAATATATACTGAAGAACCATCCCGATCACTCAATCAAGCTAGCGGGAATCATTTCTTCTGCGGAAACCTTAACTGCTGAGAATCGGAAGATTATTGAGAAAGCGTTTGGCTGTGATGTATTCAATCGCTATGGCTCTAGAGAAGTCGGCTTAATTGCAAGTGAGTGCAAAGAGCATCAAGGACTTCATATAAATGCAGATAACATTCTACTGGAAGTAACGCATGAGGGACGAGGCGTAGAGAAGGGTGAGGCAGGGGATATTGTCATAACTGATTTTACTAATAAAGGCATGCCACTTATACGTTATCAATTAGGTGACATAGGAGTATTAGCCGTTAAGCCATGTTCTTGTCCTATTAATTTACCTTTATTAGAGCGCATTGAAGGTAGAAGCAGTGATTTCTTTATTAGCAAGGCGGGGAAACTCATTCATGGTGAGTTTTTCACCCACTTATTCTATGGAATCGAGGAAATTAAGAAGTTTCAATTAATTCAGCACAGTCTGGATGATCTTGAGCTTAAGCTAGTCGCTGAGGAGAGTGAGTATGTTCAGCACGCGGTTGAAAATATTAAGGCGAAAATCAATCAAATTATGGAGGATGAGGTAAATATAAATATTAATTTTTTAGAGGATATTGCGCCGAGTCCTTCAGGAAAATTCTTGTTCACACTGTCGAAAATTAGTTGTTAATTGGTTGCTGATCAATGAGAAAACATGTGGTTATCGTTACTAATCTTTATCCCAATCACCGTGAGATGAATCGAGGGATTTTCATTCGTCAATTAGTTGAACGTTTAACGGATGAATTTGATATCAGTGTTATCTGTCCAATACCTTGGCGGCCAGGATTTTTAATACGCAAACAAGAACAGATTCCTTTTAAAGATGAAATAAATGGTATTGATGTCTATTACCCTAGACACCTGATCATCCCCAAAATACTAAGAGCCAGCTATGGCTGGTTAATGTACTTATCTCTACTACCGGCGTTAAAAATATTGCATAAGGATAAAAGCATTGATCTAGTTTCAGCGCACTGGGTTTACCCTGATGGTGTTGGTGCGGTAAAAGCGGCGAGAAATATGGGCTTACCCGTGATTATTCATGCATTAGGTTGCGATATTAATGAATATAGTAAATATCTAATGAGAAGGATTCAGATTTCAACTGCGTTGAAAAACAGTGATTTAGTGGTAGTCAAAAGTAATGATTTAGCTCAGAAAACGATTAAGTTAGGAGCCAATAAAAATAATTTAAGAATTATCTTAAATGGGGTCGATCAAGAAAAGTTCTATCAACAAGATATGCAGTTATGCAGATTGAAACTCGGCTTAGTCCCTACTAAAAAATATCTATTGTTTGTCGGTAATATTCAGCAGGAAAAAGGCTTAAAGTATCTTATAGAAGCAATGGCTATTATGAGCTCTTGTGACTTTGAATTACTCATTATTGGTGTTGGGCCCCTTGAGGAGGAGATGAAAGCGCTCGTAGTTAAGGAGGGTCTAGAATCAGTGGTGACTTTTTTAGGTTGCATGCCTCATGATCGTATTCCTGATTACCTTAATGCCGTAAATGCACTTTGCCTACCAAGTATTCGAGAAGGTTGCCCTAACATTGTATTAGAGTCTTTAAGCTGTGGAACTCCGGTATTAGCATCTAGGGTTGGCGCTGTCCCTGAAATCATAACAGAAGAAAATCATGGAGTTATTGTATCAGCACAATCTTCCGATCAGTTAGCCCGTGAAATACCTAATATATTGAGAACCAAAACCATTAAGCCAGTAACGTTTGATTGGTATGGTTGGGATAGGAATGCTGAATATATTAGCCATGTGTTTAAAGAAATACTACCGTGAATATATCTACCAAGTTGTTGATAACGACGATTAGTAAGACAACGCATTCGATTAGTATCTTTGCTTTAAGTATCATTTTATCCAGATATTTTACCAAGGATGAATATGGTACATACCTGCATGTGCAGTTGATTGTGAACTTCGCTACCTGGGCATTTTTATTGGGTTTACCTCATAGTGTCTATTACTTTCTGCCCCGTGTTGCTGAGCAAAAGAAATTTATATTCACAACCTTGATCGTTATTATCTGTATTTCTCTTTGTACCAGCCTATTGGTTTTTGCAAATACAACTGCTTTATCATCACTGTTATCAAACCCCGACTTGCTGAAACTCGGCTATATTATCGGTCTAATGGTACTGTTTCAAATACCGTTATCATTATTCGAACCTTTAATGATAACGGCTAATAAAGTGAAAGAATTTTCTCAGGTGGAAATATTTTTTAATGTTAATCTATTTGTTCTGATCTCTATGGCGGTGATTTACGATGCAACGGTCAGTGAAATTTTATTAGCTACTGCAGCACTCTTTAGTCTTCGTAATGCTGTACTCATTTACTATGCTTGCAAAATAGCTTTTTCTTACGCGGAGCATCAAAAAGGCGAGCATTATAAGTTTAAACAACAGCTAGATTATTCTTTGCCTATTGGCTTATCTATGGGGGTTATGGAAGTTTCCCGCTATACCGATAGAATAATTGTGAGTAATCAAACAAACCCAGAAGATTATGCTGTCTATACCCGTGGTGCTATGGAAATTCCAGTGGTAAGTATTCTAGCCAATACGTTAGACAATCTTATGATGCCTAGATTTGTTGAATCTTATAAGAATAAACGAGCGGATGAGATTCTAGACAGTTGGCATAGCATGATACGGCTTATGGCGGTATTTATTTATCCTTGCTGCTTATTTTTAATAGCCTCTGCCAGCTTGTTAATACCGGCACTTTTCTCAGATAAATACATTGGTAGCATCATTATTTTTCAAATCTATACCTTAGGTCTGTTAACGAGAATTTCAACCTTTAATGTGATTATGAGGGCAATCGGCAAAACGAGAGTTATCTTATGGATTAGTTTATTTTCAATAGCTCTCAATCTATTTTTGACCATTGCCTTGATGGAAATGTGGGGGTTGATTGGAGCCCCCATTGCGACAGTAATAACCACAAGTTTAATGCGTTACGCTTATTTAGTTGGTATTACTTATTATTTAAAAGTTAAAATGATAGCGGTAATTCCTTGGCAAGCGTTGGGCCATAGTTTAATGGCCGCAATTATTGCTTCTTTACCTGTTTTATTACTGCTAGAGGCAGCGATCAATGTTTGGATTAATTTGCTTATAATGGCGGTAATTTATAGCGTTATTTATGTACTTCTCGTTAGGCGTAACCGATCACTGATGAGCAAAGAAAAAGAATTGATAAGAGGTATATTACCGCAGAAGCTAAAATGGTTGATCAATTAGTCGATATACTCTCTATGCCATAATTCTAGTACAAGCAGTTGCCATAATATTTTATGATGATCTTTACCTTCATCGATGTGTTCTTGCAGTAAGCGCCGAATGACTTGGGGTTTGAAATACCCACGCTTATGAGCCAGATCAGAATCCAATATGTCTGATATATAATCTTTAAGCCCTGTTTTAAATAGGGTGGCAAGAGGTGTAGGAAAGCCTTGCTTCTTTCTATATAGAATACTTTTATCTAGCCAGGGCTCTAAAGATTTCTTTAATAGATATTTACTTTCGAAACCCTTATTACGATATTTCAGCGGTAGAATCCCTGCAAACTCCAAGAATCTGTGATCTAAAAAAGGCACTCTTAATTCTAAGGAAGCTGCCATACTCATACGATCGGCTTTAACGAGTAAGTCATCAACCAACCATGTTTTCACATCCAAATACTGCATTTTACCTTGATCATCAAGATTTGATACTTGCTGGTAGTAGGGTTTAAGTTTGTTAAAGCTTGAATGGTATTCCGCCTCTTTTAACAGCTCTTGAGTATAAAGCTGTTTCTTTTGGTCTTCGTCATAAAATGAAACACCTGCATAAGCCTGCTCTAAAGGTAGTTGGCTGAGATTAAGATACTTCTTGATCTTAGAATTCAGGGGTTTAAGGAGAGGGGTTAATACCGTGCGTAATATATTTGGTAGGCGCTTATACTTGGCGACTAGGTCCATGTATTTATATATAGAATAGCCGCCAAATACTTCGTCTGCCCCTTCACCAGATAATACGACAGTCACTTTTTCTTTTGTCTTTAAGGCGAGATAATATAGGGATATGGCTGCGGATTCGGCGACGGGCTCATCCATATGTTTAATAAATAGAGGCAAAAAGTCTTTAAAATCATTTGCCGTCATAAAATATTCGGTATGGTCGGTATTATATTGTTTAGCGACTTGGCGGGCATAGCGAGTTTCATTAAAGTCTTCGCCATAATCCCAAGCGACAGAAAAGGTTTTTATATTGTCGTTACCCAGCTTACTCATCATGGCAACAACGGCAGAAGAATCAACACCGCCACTTAAAAATACGCCTAAGGGCACATCGCTTCTAAGTTGAAGTTTCACCGAATCTTCAAATAGCGTTTGAGTTTGTTTTATATAATGGTCTTCGCCTCGATCTTTCTCACGCTTAATTGGGAAGTCCCAATATTGTGTTTCAATGATCTGTTTATTAGATATTTTTATATAATATCCAGGAGGTACCTTTTTAATACCTTCAAATAATGTCTCATTGCTTGGACAGTAGCCAAGACTCATATAGCTATCGATTAAAGCTTTGTTGACTGAGCAGGGGGATGGATCAATGGCCAATATGGATTTTATTTCAGAAGCAAAGATAACTCCTGCGGGTGTTTCTTTATAGAATAAAGGTTTAATACCGACTCTATCTCTGACTAATAGTAGTTCTTGTTGGCTAGCGTCCCAAAAGGCAAATGCATACATGCCATTAAACTTGCTTAATGCTTTCACTCCCTCTTGTTTTAGTAGTTGTAAAACGACTTCAGTATCTGAGCTAGTATCTAGTTGTCCTCCTTGATCTAATAATGATTGAGCCAGCTCAAGATAATTATAGACTTCGCCGTTGTAGCATAAGGTAGTTTCTTGATCTGGAGAGGTCATCGGTTGATTAGAGCGAATGGAAGTATCGATAATTGTCAGCCGCTTATGGCCTAAACCGATATTACCTTGAGTATAAATACCTTCCCCATCTGGACCGCGGTAGTTTATAACGGCAATCATTTTTTCGATCTCTAATGGGTCAACGACTGTATCCGACTTATACCGATAGATGCCCGCTATTCCACACATTGTTTCGATACCTTATTACGTTTCAATGGGGGAGGGATTATGTGATCTCTGTAGAGGTTGGGGTTACCTATTTCCCCCGCTTCAGCGGCACGTACAATATTGTATGCTTCGCGAGTACTCACATAATGCAATCGATATTTTGTACCGTCGTTATAGTGCTTTTCCAAATATGAAAAAAGATCATCAGTAATCGAACTGACTACAGATTCATGATCTTGCCCGCCATGACAAAATACTTTTACAAATTGCCATTCGGGTCTACCTTTTACATGGATTGCTTGCCGAACCCAAGCATCAATACGCTTAGGATCATTATGTGTATTGGTATTATTGATATCACCATCTTCAATGGTAGGGTGCCATTTATGACGCCAGTCCAACCAGTTAATTGTCATAGGACCTTGAAATATCATGAACTCATCCTCTTGTGCTTGATAACCAAGTTGAGAAGTTCGTCCATTGAAGTAGCAGGAGTTAGTATCTAGCTGATTACAATAATAAATACTATTAATTGTTGGTGGCTGCGCTTCACTAAATAATGCCGGATAAGTAAAGTCTGCATAGCAGCCTTTATTTTTTAAAATGTGCACTTCATTATCTAGTCCACAGAAGTCATCGCCGCGAGAATTGGCTAAGGACCAGTTGCCATGGATAAAACCAAAGCAAGCATCTTGATCCGGTTTATAAGGTCGCATATATCCATAATGATGAAATAGCTTCATCGCATCATCTAATTTAGCAATAAAACTCGTTTCAGATTCATGCTGATGATGCCAATGAAGCTCCATTTCGCCAAAACCACTTTCTATCACGGGTTGCATTGCAGCCAATTCATGTTCATGCATGAGGTCTAGGGCATAAAAGAAAGTATGACTTGGAGGACGACCATCACTGTCTTTATGTTTAGCCGCAATCCTTGGATAGCCTTGTGTCCAAGAAGTTAATCGTTCTTCATGACCATTTAGTTCAAAGTGATCGACAAAGATAAACATAAGATCAATAGGCTGGTTGTGGATTTTGACAGGGCTGATAAGTCCTTTGCAATAAGACAAAAGCCAGCGATCTATGCGTTTTTTCTTAATAAAGAATAGCACTGTCAAAAGGGCTGCTAATCCTAGTGTGATGATATAGAAAAGCATTATTCGCCTGCCTCGTTAGATTTTTGGCTAAGGTTAATCGAATCTTGTGCCGATGGTTTTTTTGAAAAGTTCTGTATCGCTGCACATAGGCCAATATAAAAATAGGTCCAGACAGAGTAGCCCTGGTTGCCAAGAAATATATAGAACAGCCATGCTGAGAAGGTTATTAAGGTTGCGATAATAATTGATCGAGAAAACGAGTTACCTTTATCAACAACCTTTTCCGAATGTTGAGCCAATATATTAACTATTGGTTTAACTATTGGTTTAAATATTATTTTGCTTTGGTTAGATAAAGGATACTTTGGTTTGATTATCTCAGAGAAGTTATTAAAGCTTAGTTTAAGTATCCAGAGAAAAATGAAGATACCAAAGATACCTAATTCAGCCATAATTTGAACATAAGAATTGTGTGGCATCAAACCATGGTACTCGATCCACTGGCCCTTGCCGACACCGGTAAACGGGTACCAAGAAAGCATATCAAAGCCATAGCCCCAAGAACGTGTTCGCCCTTGAAAGGATGCATCATCATTGGCATTGAGTACTGTTCCCATGCGCTCTTGCAAGCTTTCAGGCATAAATGTGAGTAATGCAAGCAAGGCTATAGCAATAATTCCACCTATGACCATCTTCTTCATTATGTGACCATGACCTCGTAACATAAAGAGCGAAACTAACATTAGTGCTAGGATGACCATTACCGTACGAGAAGCGCACTGAATCATAACGTAGGTCATTATTCCCATCATTGCCAACGCGATAAGTTTCAATACGCGATTTATATTGATAATTAATACGGTTAATAAAAATGGGATAGTAGAGATCATTAACTGAGCAAATTCATTGGAGTTTTCATAATAACCTAAGCCTTGCCAGCGGCCGCTGCGAGGATCTATATAGCTGCTTTTTATACCTAGCGTGGTGATATCTTGAATAACTAGGATGCCGGAAAATGTAATACAGGCCGCCATAAACATAAAAAGAATCAAAAATTGTTTTGGAGTTTGCAAGATACGGCTGGCGAAGTAATAAACTGCTATTGAGCAAATAAATAAATAGCTTTCATGGATTAAATTCCCAGGCGCCAGTATGCCTAGGCCGATAATAGAGATAGAAAATAGAGCAAGCAGTAACTTATCTTGCAACCAGGGTCCTTTTGCTAACTTGTGTCTATTTAGAAAGCAACCGATAATCATACCCGTAAATAAAAAGGTAAAAGGTTTGAAAATAACTAATGCAGGGTAATGATCCTGAAAGCGTAAGATTAAGCTGCAAACAAAACCAACAAAGCCCCAGAATGGGTTAACTAAACTAACTAGAAAACTAGTGATGTAATAAAGTATCGCGATGATCATCGGTAGTCCGCTCTAGAATTCGCTAACTCGTAGTAAGTATCTTCATAATTTTTAACCATGGAATTGAGTGAAAATTTTCTTTCAATGTGGCGTCTTGCTTGTTGGCCCAATAGAATTCTCTTATCTTCATCGCCAACCAAGCTAATAAGAATATCAGCGAGCTGATCGGAGTCATCAGATGGATATAAATAGCCTGTCTCTCCATCTTCGATAATTTCACTATTACCACCAACATTTGATGCGATTACCGGAGTGCCACAAGCCATTGATTCAAGTAGCGTATTTGATAAACCTTCGCTGAAACTGGGTAAGACAAATATATCGAATAGATTCATTAAGGTTTGAATGTCATCACGGCGGCCTAAAAATATAACATTATCTGTAAGCTCTGCTTGTCTGACTTGAGCCAATAGCGTCTCTTTTTCTGGGCCATCTCCGACGAACAGTAAAATAACCTTGGGGTGCTTAAGTAGTACCGACTTTAGTGCTCGAATCAAGCTTGGATAATTTTTAACTTTTACTAAGCGGCCAACGGTTCCGATGATAATTGCATCACTAGGGATGGATAGAGATTCTTTTATTTGAAGTTGAGATTTTGATGGATAAAAACGTTCACTATCTACGCCATTGATTATGGTTTTAAAATGCTGGGGGGACGTTGAATATATCTGGCAGATCTTGTTTTTTAACGCTGCACTAACCGTCAGGTTGAGTTGCATTTGATTAAATAGAAACCTTTGCACCAAACGTTGTTTAAGAGACGAATAATATAGGGTTCCATGTTCGCCATTGATGATGCAGGAACTTTTAGCAAGCTTACCGCCGACATAAGCCGCCAGCATAGTTGCAAACCCATGACTATGGACAATGTCATAGTTATTCACTTTACACAGCGAGTAGACTTTTTTAATCGCACATAACTTGTTATGACTCGAATTGTGATCAAAATAGACATGGCTATTAACATTATCGATTCGTGGTACTAGGTCCCCGCCAGCACGTAAGCATAGTATGTCTATTAGGAAATCATTATCATTCGAATAATTTATTAAATTCACAATGCCATTTTCTAGCCCACCGGTATTCATTGATTGAACGACATGTAAAATTCTAATTTTCATAGCTAACCTAGTGTGCTCTGTTGACGAATATCATTCGTATAGGCCAAATATAACTGTTCTAAATGGTGAGCATTGTTGGACCATTGGTATAAGGTTTGGACTTTATCTTCTGCAAATAACGCAGCACTCTTAATCTGTTCAGGTTGATTGTAGATAGAAAACAATTTTTCTATGCAGGTATCAAAATCGTCAGGAGGAAATAGCCAGCCATCTTTGTCATCCTCTATGACTTCAGCAATGGGAGGGTAGCTTGCTGCGAGTAAGGGAACTCCGGCCCCCATCAGTTCAAACATCTTCATGGGAGACCCATATTCGTTTGAGCTAGGTAATACTGAAAAATCCATTGCGCGAATATAATCAATGATTTGTGTATGGGGTATATTACCGGTGATGATGACTTGGTCACCAAGTTGGTATTTTTGTTTTATACCTCGAATGTAATCTAATGTTTGACCATCACCAATTAATAATAGAGTGAGGTTTGGGTGTTGTTTCAAGCGTGGTGCAATACGAGTCATGAACCTGTCTACACCATGCCAAGGTGCAAAGCAGCCAATGAATCCACAAACATGTTTATGAGTTAAGTTAAGTATTTCTTTACTTCTTGTCTTTGACTCTTCATTTGAGAAAAAAACTGTTTTATCGGCTGCATTATGACTAACTATTGATAGCGAACTAATGCTTGGATAGGCTATGTGGATAATATTTTCTAAGCGTTTTGATACAAAAACCAAGCCGCTCGCATAGCTAAAAATTCTTTTCTCAATATAACTAGCAAACCTCTTGAAGAATAGAGGTCTTAAACGTTTCAGTTGCGCAGAATCATTAATTTCATAGACAATAGGAATTGAATAAAATCTGGCCAGTATGACTGTTGAAAATAGAAATAATGAATAACGTTCGTAGATGCGATCGGGTCTATATTGGCTGATGACATACCATAACCGAAAGAATGAATAAAAACTGTATGCAAACTCAAGTAGTTCGAACAATGGTTCAGGAATGTTTTTGGCGATTGTCTTTAGAAAGCTAGGCTGTACATTGGCATTATTGACTTCAGTCTGGCGGTTTGTTGAGTAATTTTCATTAATTGTTTTTACTGAGACTAACTTGACCTCATGACCTTGAGCAGCCAACGCATTACAAATGCTATGAATATGGACACCTTCAACATTTAATCCTTGGGTTCTGTGATGATATAGGTACTTCATAGTTGAACCTACTGGCTAACTGATTAGAATTAATATGTCGGTTTTGAATGCTATATTGATCTTCACTCTATTAAGTCAAGCACATTGGCAATGAAATACTAGGCATACCTTCTTCTGTTTTTATAACTTGTCTATTCTTTAATTCATCTTTTTATATCTTTTCGGCTGCTTGCCATTATATAGCAGCGACATGATCGTGAATTTACAAATAATAAAATTATGTATCATAATTGTGGTAGCGAAAGTTATACCAATAACAGTAATGAATTTTAGAAAATTAGGAATATCAATAGGATAAAGTAAGATAGAAAAAGCTATAACAAGAATATGGTGAAAAAGGTAAATTGTATAAGAAGCATCTGATAAATATAGAAATAGCTTAGAAGGGATGTTGGTTAATTTATGGAATAATATAAAGCAAAGGTAGCTGAGTAACCAAGTCAAAAGTGTATCGATGATTAACTGTATACGTTCTTGCCAGATGATTCCTGCTGTTTCTATGTTCAATAAAGCAAATATTATTAAGCTCGGTACTAATACTGTCGGTAGATCGAATCGAGTGAAGCGTTCCAATATACTTGGACTGCGAGCGATAATAATACCAAAATAGAAATAGATTGAATATTTAATGCTTTCAGCTATTTCCCAATTAAATTCAGAATTCATTATATGTAAGCTAGCTATGTTACTTAGCTTTATTAGTACTAAAGAAATAAGTGGCAATAAAATAAGAAGGAAGCAACGGGATGACGTAAAAAACTTTACTGTGCTAGATAAGAAAGTACTGGCTAATTTTGGAACTATGCTTTTAATGGCAGTGCTGATTATTAGAAAATACATGAGTGATATTAAAAACCACAAGTGGGATATCCAACTACCTTGCAACCAATATCCTGAACTTAGTAAATCCATATTCTCAGACCGATAATCATTTAGAAGGATATTTTGTAATGAGTTCAATGTAATTGCCGTAGCGGCTAATGGTATTAAAATACGATTAAATTTTTGTTTTATAAATATAAGGTTGCCAATACGGCCCAACATTAGATGACAAAAGAAACCTGAGATAATAAAGAATGCAGGCATTCGAAAAAGATGAATGATATGAACTATTTGACTGTAGAACTGAGATTCTTGTTCTGGTAATAGCCATGAATTATTGCTAAAGACAACTGCCGAATGTAAAACGACGCCCAGCATCATCAGTATGCTGCGCATTGCATCCAGGAAATAGTAACGCTGCATATTACAATTCCTCTTTTCCAGCTTTAGTTTTGGCTAGGAGCCAGTACCAAAATTCTGGATTATTGTAAGTATCTAGCCATGCATAGTGTCCATTTTTTTGGTAGATAGTGATTTTATGTTCGCCACCTTTCTCTATTAAGGCTTGATGCCAAACACGACTTCGCCAGACTTCAACAACATCGTCGGCAGAATTATGAAAAAACCAACTAGGTACTAGGGCCATGATGTCGCTGGGTTGTCTAAAGCTAGGTGCTTTTATAGCAGGGGCTATAGGAGCGATGGCGGCGAGATTTTCAGCATGATCTGCGGCATAGCGAATAGTTATACCTCCACCTGCACTGAATCCAGACATATATATACGGTTTGGATCAAAATGTCCTTTATATCGATTTATAATGTAATCAACAAAGGGAGCAATATCAGCAGTTTTCCAATCTCGCATCATGGCTGAAATAATAATGGTATTAAAATGACGATCTTGGTTAATAAGTTGTGGTAAGCCTTGGCTTAATAATTTGACCAAGTCCTGTTGTCCATTACCGGTAATTGCATTGGAGCCATTCCAATAAAAAAGCAGCGCAATATCAGCATTAAATTCGATAAATTGTTCCGGTAAATACTCATAATAACCATAGACATTACCTTCGCTATCTTGATAGATAGCAGTCTGTTCTCCGGATTGACCTTTCGGTCCCGGGACAAATAATGAGCTTACCTGCTCTTGCTCAGCAGACTGTTCCTTTGGAAAACAGCTACTAAGGCTTAAGCTCAAAGTGACTATGATTAGGCTTAATTTGAGATGGAGCATATCAACCCCATACTTTTATATTGTGCTGTTTAGTACAGATTGCATCAAATATTATTCCTTCAGCCATTAAGTAATCTTTGTAGCTAATAATATCTTCTGGACGTCCTTG
>Ga0209396_1003398_pt1 | contig 16123 bp, 17 predicted proteins | sample GOMGulsemesocosm_6_FD_184638 | JGI IMG/M metagenome (GOLD analysis project Ga0209396, IMG submission 184638) | Methane-oxidizing microbial communities from mesocosms in the Gulf of Mexico - GOM8C Gulf of Mexico (SPAdes) (version 2) | ecosystem: Environmental > Aquatic > Marine > Cold seeps...
GAACTACGAAGCCATGATTGATTTAAAAACAGAGCTAAAGCAGCTTATTATTACTGAACTAGATTTAGAAGATATTGAAGTTGAAGACATTAATGATGCGGATGCATTGTTTGTTGAAGGCTTAGGGCTAGACAGTATTGATGCGCTTGAATTAGGCCTGATTCTAAAGAAACATTACGACATCAAAATCGATGCAAACTCGGAAGAGATTAAACACCATTTTTCATCTATTGATGCACTAAGTGCATTTATAACTCAGACTCGTGCCACGGCTTAATTAAGGATTTCCCATGCAATCTAGAGAACACATCTACCAAACATTAGCCGACATCTTAGTTGAAGAATTTGAAATCGATGCAGACGATATCAACCTCAGTGCCCATCTATATACTGACTTAGATTTAGACAGTATTGATGCCATTGACTTAGTGATTAAATTACGCGAGATTACTAACGAAAAAATTGAACCAGAAGTGTTCAAACTAGTACGTACAGTAGAAGATGTTGTAAACGAAATCGAAAAACTAACGTTAGCGAAATAATAGCAGTACATTAGTCCACAGTGAATTATATGTTGAAGAAACTACTTACAGTGATCTTGGGGTTATGCTTATTACTTTACCCCTTTGCAGTATATTTAGGGTTAAATTACGTGAGTCCTTTTTGGCTTGCGCTCGGTTTATTAGTGCTGTTACTGTCTCGTTTAATGATGCTACGTGGTGTTTTGAATAAAATGCCTTGGTTATTACCCGCAACCGCGCTAGGCGGTTTGGCGATAGTTACCTCGTTATTCACTGATTCAGATATTGGCTTTAAGCTATATCCGCTAATGGTTAATTTTGCCATGTTGGCGGTATTTGCGTATTCATATCTTAAACCGCCCACCGTCATTGAAACATTTGCGCGGTTACAAGATCCAGATTTACCTGAACATGCGGTAAATTACACACGTAAAGTCACTTTGGTTTGGTGTGGTTTTTTCATTATTAATGCCAGTATTTCATTGTATACGGCTTTATATAGCTCATTTAAAGTGTGGACTATTTATAACGGTTTTATCGCGTACATCCTGATTGGTAGTTTATGCGCCGTTGAATTTGTTGTACGCCTATTTGTGCAGCGAAAGTATGCGAATAATAGCGACGTGATCAGTGCTAATCCAAGTATTGAAACGACGCAGAAGGAAGACTAAATAATGACAGAACTGTCGCTACGTCAGCGTGATATATGCTTTCATATAAACAAGCAAGCATATAGTTTCGAGCAGTTTAGTGCTGATATTCATGATACAAGACAAGTGGTTCGCCAAATGGATGCAGACAGTGTGTTACTGTTTCATCAATCGAGTTATCAGTTTAGCGTTGGCTTTTTCGCTCTGGCACTGGAAGGTCGTCACATTGTTATGCCACCGAATGCACAGTCGCAAACGCTCATGCATATTGCGCCACAATGTCAGGCTACGCTCGGTGATATTAAAGTCGATGGACTAGATGCGATAAATGTAGCATTAATCGACGCGCCTTTGATTAACACGAACAGTATTGCTAAGCATGATGTGGTTGCTGTTCAAAGTCAGCCATTACAAGACAGATCTGCTCTGTTTACACCATTAGACTGTCAAATTACCTTCTTTACATCAGGTTCGACCGGGCAGCATAAACCGATTGTGAAACAGTTTAGCCAGCTTAACTGTGAAGTCGATGTACTCATCAACACCTTTGCTGTACGTCTAGATGCCTCACAGCTATTATTAAGCACAGTGTCCCATCAGCATATCTATGGGCTGTTATTTAAACTGTTGTTGCCGTTAAAGTCCGGCTTAGCAATTGTTAATGATACCTTTGAATACCCTGAACATATTAGTCAGCTTTTGGTCGAAGAGCTAGGTGATCATGGCCGCCCAACAGCATTATTGATCTCTAGCCCTGCGCATTTAAAACGGCTGAGCTTAGATAATGTCTTGATAGCAAATAAAGCGCAATTACAAGGTGTATTTAGTTCTGGTGGGCCATTACCTTTTACTGTCGCTCAAGAATTATTTACCCAACTATCGCAGGCGCCAATTGAAGTCTTTGGCAGCACTGAAACCGGTGGTATAGCGTGGCGACAGTGCCAAGACTCAACCCCAAGTGCGTGGCGGGTTTTCCCAGATATTAGCTATCGTATTATGCCTGAGACTGCGCAGTTGGTCTTAACATCACCTTATATTCATGATGCTAACTACGTCACCGAAGACCGGGTTCAGCGTATTGATGAACAACATTTTGAAATGTTAGGCCGTGCCGACCGCACTGTGAAGCATGAAGAGAAACGTATTAACCTCGACCATATGGAACGCTGTCTACAGCAACACGTGTTGGTTAACGAGGTTCGTGTTATCGTACTTGATGGCGCTAAAAAACAAGTGTTAGCAACAGTGATTGAATTGACCGAAGAAGGGCAAGCATTACTGAACGAACAAAGTAAGAAGTCACTGAATGATGGCTTTAAAAAGCACTTACTCGGTGAGTTTGAACGCATTTGTTTACCTAAAAAGTGGCGTTATCCAGCGCAAATGCCATTTAATTCTCAAGGTAAATTAGTGATTAAAGAATTGGAGAAATTGTTTGACTGAATTAGTGAAAGTGGATGCAACCATTCTGAGTACTGAATTTCTTAATACAAAGAACCCGGATGATAAGGTTGTATTAACCTTGCATATCCCAACAGACCTAGATTACTTTAAAGGCCATTTTGACCAAGCGCCAATCTTAGCGGGTGTTGTTCAACTGCACTGGGCGGTAGAGTATGCGAAGCAATATTTAAGCATGGGCACGGCTGATGTGATGAATATTCAAGTGTTGAAGTTTCAGGAGATGATCTTACCGGGTCAAGATGTGGTGCTGACGTTAACGAAAAAATCAGCCGAAAAAGTGCTGTTTAGTTATCAATCCACAACGTCAAACGGTGATATTAAATCTCATTCTTCTGGTCGACTTATTTTTGCTGAAACAGTTGCTGTATATAGCGCTGAACATAACGCTGAAAAGAATACGGTAGGTGGTCTGTGAGTTATTGTATTGTGATCCCTAATTACAATCACACGGTAGTGATTGATCAGTTGTTAGGGGCTTTGGCGGAATACAAGTTACCTGTGATCATGATTAATGATGGCAGCGATGCTGACAGTAGCGTATTTATGCTGACGTTAGCGGAAAAATACAGTTATGTCACTTTGATTAGCCATGAGCAGAATCAGGGGAAAGGTGCGGCAATACAAACAGGTTTAAAGTATGCAGATAGTATGGGCTTTACTCATGCTGTTCAAGTGGATGCCGATGGTCAGCATGATATTACTGATATCAATAAACTGGTTGAGTTATCACAGGCACAGCCAAGTCAGTTAATCAGTGGTCAACCTATTTATAATGAGTCTGTGCCTAAACACCGCTATTATGCGCGTTATTTAACCCATGTTTGGGTATGGATTGAAACGCTCTCATTTGATATTAAAGATACCATGTGTGGCTTTCGGGTATACCCATTGGCTGAGACGCTCGGCTTGTTAGCCAAAAATAACAATATTGGCGAATATATGGCGTTTGATACCGAAATTATGGTGCGCTTATATTGGGATGGTGTAAATACGTTCTTCTTACCAACCAAGGTTAATTACCCTGAACATGGCGTTTCACATTTCCGGTTATGGGAAGATAATGTGGCTATTTCATGGATGCACACGCGTTTGTTTTTTGGCATGTTAAAACGTTTTCCACAGCTACTATTGCGTAAGTTTAACACTTGATTAAGGGCAGAATAACGATATGACTACCACAGTTCACTGGTCAAAAATGCAAGAGCGCGGTACCTATATTGGAATGAAAACACTGCTGCTTTGCTACCGTATTCTAGGCCGTACTGGTTTGTCTATTATTCTTTACCCTGTCATTGTGTATTTGTATTTCACTGGTGGAGAAAGCAAAAAAGCATCGTTAAATTACCTTGGTAAAGTTGCAAAGCGTAAAGGCAGTTCGAAACAGCCGGGTCATCGAGAAGGTATCAAACATTTCTATATTTTTGCCCAAAGCGCATTTGATAAAATAGATGCTTGGACGGGTAAAATAACCATGGAACAAGTGGAGTGTGATTACACTGATAAATTTAGACACTTATTAGAAACGAGTCAAGGCGCGGTATTTATTGGCTCGCACTTGGGTAATTTGGAAGTATGTCGCACGCTCAGTGTCGGTAAGTATAAAACCCGTATTAATGTATTGGTATTTACTCATCACGCCGTTGAATTTAATAAAATAATGCAAAAGATTAACCCCAATGTGAATGTTAACTTCATTCAAGTGTCAGATGTGGGTGTTGATTTAGCCATTTTATTAAAACAACGTGTAGAAGCGGGTGAGAAGGTCGTTATTGTGGGAGACCGAACCAGTACTACGTCTCCTGGGCGAGTCGTTTATGCCGAATTTTTAGGCCAGAAAGCGCCGTTTTCACAAGGGCCATTTATTCTAGCTTCTTTGCTGGAGTGCCCTGTGTATTATCTATTTTGTTTGAAAGACGGTGACAAATATCGCCTTATCTTCGAACATGTATCTGATAAATTGAAGTTTGCACGTAAAACCAGACAAGCCGATATTGGCGAGCTGATTAATCAATACGCACAAAGGTTAGAACACTTTTGTTTGCAGTACCCGTATCAATGGTTTAACTTTTTTGATTTTTGGCAAGAAGACCATAAAGTAGAACGTAAGAAATAGTTTGGAGAAGTCAGTGGCTACCACTAAAGCAACAATTAAGTTTGGCGAATCACGTTTAACGATTGAAGATATCGTTGCAATTGCGAAACAAGAAAAGCATGTCAGTATCAGTGATGCACCAGAGTTAACGACTAAGATTGATTCAGCGCTCGCGTTCTTAGATAGCTTATTAAAAGAAGATGGTGTTATTTATGGTGTAACCACAGGTTATGGTGATTCTGTTACAGTAAAAGTACCGCTTCATCTAGTACATGAATTACCATTACACCTTACTCGTTTTCATGGTTGTGGTTTAGGGCAATTATTTAGCACTGTTGAAGGCCGTGCTATTTTGGCTACCCGACTTAATTCTTTAGCACAAGGCTATTCTGGCGTAAGCTGGGAAATGCTGCATTTATTGGCGGCCTATTTAGAACACGATATTATTCCGGCGATCCCACAAGAAGGGTCAGTGGGTGCAAGTGGTGATTTAACGCCATTATCTTATGTTGCTGGCGCATTAGTTGGCGAACGTGATGTGTATTATAAAGACCAGATCCGCAATAGTGGCGAAGTCATGGCAGAGTTAGGTCTAACGCCATTAGTGCTACGACCTAAAGAAGGGTTAGCGATCATGAATGGCACGGCAGTAATGACAGCCGTTGCTTGTTTAGCCTTTGATCGTGCTAACTACCTCACTAAATTAGCGGCGCGTATTACTGCCATGGCGAGCTTGTCTATTCAAGGTAATAGCCATCATTTCGATGAGATCTTATTCTCGGTAAAACCACACCCAGGTCAGCAACAAGTCGCTACCTGGATCCGTAATGATTTGAATCACGCAGAACACCCACGTAATGCTGACCGTTTACAAGATCGTTATTCGATTCGTTGTGCACCGCACGTTATCGGAGTATTGCAAGATTCACTGCCTTGGTTCCGCCAAATGATTGAGAACGAGCTGAACTCTGCAAACGATAACCCGATTATTGATGGCCAAGGTGAACACGTATTACACGGTGGTCATTTTTACGGTGGTCATATCGCGATGGCTATGGACAGTATGAAAACAGCGGTTGCTAACCTAGCTGATCTTGCTGACCGTCAGTTAGCGTCTTTGGTTGATAGCAAATACAATAACGGCTTGCCATCAAACTTATCGATGAGTGATGAATCGCGCCGTTATATTAACCATGGTTTCAAAGCCATGCAGATTGGTGCATCTGCGTACACAGCAGAAGCATTAAAACAAACCATGCCTGCCAGTGTTTTCTCACGCTCTACTGAATGTCATAACCAAGACAAAGTGAGTATGGGCACGATTGCCTCGCGTGATGCAATGCGTGTTTTACAGCTGACAGAGCAAGTATTAGCGACGACATTATTGGCGACAGTACAAGGCCTACGTATTCGTATTGAACGTAAAGAGTTAGATTTGGCAAGTTTACCTGTCGCTGTTCAAGCTATGTATAACGACATTTGCAGCTTCTTCGAACCATTAGTAGAAGACCGACCAATGGATAGTTTATTACGCTTTACAATTGATGCGATTCAAACGCAGCGTTGGGCGCTTTATCAATAATCTTTACACAAAAAACAAGATACAAGATACAAGCAAGGTAATACATAAATGAGCAAAAATAGTCTGTTATCAGAATCCGTTATTATTGACGTACCGTTTCATGATTGCGATCCGATGCAAATCGTGTGGCACGGTAATTATGCACGTTACTTTGAAGTCGCTCGCAGCGCGCTATTACGTAAAATGAATTTTGATTATGAAGATATGAGTAAATCAGGCTATATGTGGCCAATTGTTGATATGCGCGTGAAGTATATTGCTTCGGCGCGTTATGCTCAGAAGATAAAAGTGGATGCACATTTAGTTGAAGTGGAATCTCGCTTGAAAATGGAGTATGTAATCACCTGCTTAGATACAGGTAAGAAGTTAACTAAAGCATCGACTATTCAGTTAGCTGTTGATTTAGAAACGCAAGAATTGCAATTTGTGACACCACCTGTCTTTACTGATAAGTTAAAGGGTGAACTGAATGGGTAGTTGGCTACGACTGCTGATCTTACTGTCATTGACTGGCAATGTGTTTGCTGCCGATGATGCTAAAGATTTAAGCTCGGGTAAAATTAAAGGCTCAGCAGCACCACTGGCACTATTATCGCAGTTTAAACCGCTGGCGATAGCCAGTGGCACATTTGTGCAACACAAGTATTTCACGGTATTGAAGAATCCAGTGATCTCCAGTGGTGAACTGTTTTTAGATCAAGCTTTAGGCTTTGTCTGGCATACCAGTAAACCGATTGCCTCGACCATGATACTCAAGGAAGAAGGGCTATTTTCCATCGACCACCGTCAACAGCAAAAGCAGATCAATAATGCTACACCAATTGCAAGCGTGCTCATGAGCGCCTTGTCTGGTGATCTTGCTGCGCTCGAAACTCAATTTAGCTTAGCGACCACATCATTAACAAAAGCAGCATCTTCAAACCAAACTTGCATTGAATTAACGCCGAAAGATGCGGTGATAGCGAAAGTTATGAGGGTGATTGAGCTATGCGGGAAGGATACTGTCGATCATTTAGTATTATTTGAAACCTCTGGTAACCGTACCGAGATTGAACTTAGTTTGACTGCGGTTGATGAACTGCCAAAGGCTATTCGTGAGCAACTCTAACTTTAGTGGCTGCAATAATAAGTTTGGACTTAAATGTTACTTGTTCCAATTGGTTGTGGTATTGCTATTAGCGGGTTATCAACTTGGCTGGGGTCAATGGAAAATAGAGACGAATATACTGTCGTTATTACCGACCGACAGCCAAGCGCAAGCGAGTCAGCAGCAAGATATAAACCAAGCCAAGTCGGCCTTATTCCAACAAGCGAATCAACGGGTATTAGTGGCGATTTCAGGTGAACAAGCTATTCCTGCGTATCACCAATTAGCTAATACTATTACGTCGTTTACTGGCATTGAAAACGAATCAATGACAGTCCCTGATATCAGCGATGTGATTGCGTTTTATCAGCCTTATCGTGACAGTGTCATGACCGATGACTATCAAGCCTTGTTAACCGAACCACAAGCAATTAATAATTTTGTCTTAGGTAAACTGACGCAAGTAAGCGATCCGTTCGTTAGCGGTAGTTTAGCTATTTCCCCACGATTGAATTTGGCTGATTTTTTAGCGACAGGTTTAACCCAGTTACAATCGTTTGAAACTGAACAGGGCATTATTGTCGTTCATAAAGATGGGTTAAAACATTACATTATGCCTATTAAGGTTAATGTTGATGGTTTCTCTGTGAAGCAAACTCAAGTATTTTCGACGCAGTTACAGGCAGAGTTTCAAAGATTAGAAACCAAGTTCGATGTGGATGTGCTTTACAGTGGAGTATTATTCCATACTGCAGAATCGAGTCAGCAAGCTGAATATGAAATGTCGACCTTTGGCGTGATCTCATTATTAGCTGTGTTATTAATGATTTTAGCGGTATTTCGCAGTGCAAAGCCCGTTAATCTGTCTCTGCTGGTATTAGCCATCTCGATCATTTATGGATTAACGGCGGTCGTTACTTTATTCAATCAATTGCATTTACTCACTTTAGTCTTTGCTGTGACCTTAATTGGTATTGTTATTGATTATTGTTTTCATGCCTTTGTTAGTCTCAGTAATAGTAATACTGGCGGCGGTATTAAATCGATTCGTACCGCCTTGTGTTTAGGGTTTATCACGACTGCATTAGGTTATGCAGCACTAATCATGTCGCCGTTATCCTTATTGAGTCAAGTTGCAGTATTCATGATCTTTGGCTTGTTTGGCGCACTGTTAACTGTGCTGCTATTACTGCCTTATTTAAATCTAAGTGGCAACATCAGCGTAACGCCAAGTGTTTGGACGTTAACAGATAAGCTAAATACCTGGTTAACAAGACTGCACCAGCAACGCCGACTCGTCTTTGCCTTACTGAGCTTAGGGTTAGTCAGTGTGATCGTCATCGATGACATTAATTTTAATGACGATATTCGGCTGCTTAATTCCAGTCCCGCATTTTTGATTGATAACGAAATCAAAATGGCGAAGCTAATGGGTTACCAACACAGTCAACGCATTGTGATTACCGCGGATGATAGCGAAACCTTATTGCAACGCCAAGAAGTCTTACTTGCACGATTGCAGCATTCACAACAGCAAGGTTTAACCGTGAAGAGTATTGCCAGCTTGTTGCCGTCCGTTGCGAAACAACAAGCAAGCAACGATCTGCTTAAAGACGCTGAGCAACAACAGATTTTCCAGCAGGGATTAGCGATCTTAGGGTTAACTGATACGGTAGATGGATTTAAGCCGTTAACGTTAGATGCGTTTAATTCTGGTCCATTACAGGCCCTATCTGCTGTGTACATTTTTCAATATAAGTATCAAAACCAAGATACCAAGAATATAGATGAGAGTGTAGATAAGAAAGCGACGATGAAGTACGCCTTGTGGGTTGAAACCTCAGGTGTGGCATTAAATACTGACTTACAGCAATGGATCGCAGATCAACCTGACATGAGTATTGATAATAAACCTGCGGAAGTGTCTGCGGCATTAAACCATTATCGACAAGCGTTATTATTACTGTTCGCGGGTGCGATATTAGTGGTGACGATTGTGCTGTGTTTACGTTTTGGCTTGATGCAAGGCTTGCTAGGGTTATTAAGTATTATGGTCAGTGCTGGCGGTGCCTTGTTATTAACGCAATTAAGCTTAGGCCATCTTAATATTTTCAATTTGTTAGCGGTATTACTTATTCTCGCTTTAGCAATTGATTATGTTATTTTTTATCAAGAACACGGATTGCAGCGTAATACCGTTTTAGCGATAACTTTATCGGCTATTTCATCTGCGCTGGTATTTGGTGTACTTGCCTTAAGTGTGACACCTGCGGTAGAAAGTTTCGGCTTAACTGTTATGTTTGGGATCTTGTTAGTATTTCTATTATCGCCATTAAGTGCAAAACAAGTCACGGTTCTGAGTACCAAACAAGTTGAGACAGAAAGTCGAGGTGACGATGTGAGTAATAACAGTATTGAGGTAGTAAAATGAAGTGGACCTGTTTGCCGAGACTAAGCTTGCCGAGATTAACCGCTGTGTTATTAACGGCCTTATTATTAACTGGCTGTATTAGTATGCAACAAAGCCATTTAGTCGCGATGGCACCGGGTGTCACCTTACAACTTACTGCACCACCAGAAGCATTACAGATGCAGGCGAAAACGCAATTAATTGAAGCCGAGTTTAATGGTGAAGCCCAAAGTTTATTAGCACAAGTCGAATTTACTGAAACGCAAATTAAATTGGTGGCGATGACACCCTCAGGTATTCCGTTGTTTGATGTATTGTGGAGCGTGAATGACGAGGCTGTGATTAACCAATATGTGCCCGTACCGGGATTAGATATCAGTTATGTGATCGCAGATCTGCAATGGGTTAACTGGCCGTTGGCGCAATTACAGTCAGCGACCAATGGTTCGTTTAGAGAAGAATTTAGCAATCATGAGGGGCAAACCTCAACAGATTGGACGCGTACATTAACGAAAAATGGTCAGGTCATTTTGACGGTAGAAAAGTTCGATAATCGTTATATCCTTAAGCATTTACTGCGCGATTATCAAATAACAATAACAGAATTAAGTAAGGTGTCACTGTGAGTATCTGTCTAAAAGATTTTGGTGTGGTATGTGCTTTAGGTGATTCGAAAGCATCTGTCGCTGCTGCACTACTAAAGGGTTACCGAGGTGGATTGGTACTTGATAGCGAGTTGCCAATTGCAGAACCTCAGTATGTGGGTCGTGTCGTTGATGCAACTTTTGATAAAATACTCACCCGTAATGATAAGCTTAGTCAGTTGGCTTATTTACAAATTGCCGATACGCTTGCGCCTCTGATAACTGAGTTTGGGCAACAACGTATCGCAGTGGTGATTGGGACCAGTACTGCAGGCATTGAATACGGCGAACAAGCATTAAAGCAAAAAATGGCGACAGGCGAATACCCAGAAAACTATCATTATAAAGTGCAGGAAATGGGTACCACAGCGCAGTTTATAGCGGATTTATGTCAGGCTAAAGGACCGGTTTACAGTATTTCGACAGCCTGTTCATCTAGTGGTAAAGCGTTAGTCAGTGCACAGGCATTACTGGATGCTGACTTAGCTGATGTGGTTATTGCCGGTGGTGTTGATAGTTTAGCAAAGCTTACCGTCAATGGCTTTAAAGCATTGGCCTCAACAGCGACTGCAATGAATAACCCATTTGCGACAGACCGTGATGGTATTAATATCGGTGAAGCATCGGCGTTATTTGTCGTCACCAAAGAGCAAGGTGGCATTCAATTGTTAGGGGCGGCTGAAACCTCTGATGCCCACCATTTATCAGCGCCGCACCCAGAAGGAGAGGGCGCATTACGGGCGATGCAAGTAGCATTGGCCGAAGCGCAGTTACAAGGCTCACAAATAGATTATGTCAATCTACACGGTACTGGCACACCAAAGAATGATGACATGGAAGCTAAAGCCATGTCTAACGCTTGTGGAAGTGAAGTATTGTGTAGTTCAACAAAAGGCATGACAGGCCATACGCTAGGCGCAGCAGGTGCATTAGAGGCGGGTATTTGTTGGTTATTACTTCATGATGAATATAACCCAGAACATAAAGTGCCGGCCAATGTGAGCGATGGTGAGGTAGATAACAGCCTTGCTACGATAAACCTAGTGGATGCAAAGGCCAATGCCGATCGTACAGCTAAGAATAAGTTACAAACCTGCATGAGTAATTCGTTTGCTTTTGGCGGTAACAATATCAGTTTAGTGATAGGAAAACAGCAGTGAACCAATCTACAGTAGTGAGCAAATATCCAATTGCAGATGTCTTACCGCATAGCGCACCGATGATCTTAATTGATGAGTTGGTGAGTTATGACGACGAAAACGTCTGTTGCCGAGTGACTATTACGCCCACGATACCTTTCTATGATTGCGCTAAACAAGGCGTACCAAGTTATGTCGGCTGCGAATATATGGCGCAAACCATCGCGGCTTATGGTGGTGCGCATGCACTGGATGATGCTGGTGAGGTGAAAATTGGCTTTCTATTAGGTTCTCGTAAATATAACGCCGAAGTGGGTGTATTTAGAGTCGCGCAAACCTTGTTAATTGAAGCCAAAAAACTAATTCAAGACGAATCAGGACTGTGTGTTTTTGATTGCGTTATAAAAGATGAAGACGATGCGGTGCTAGCAAAAGCTAAAATCAATGTATTCCAACCGCAGGATCCCGCACAATTTTTAAAGGATAATCATGAGTAAACGTATTTTAGTAACAGGCTCAAGTCGTGGACTGGGTAAAGCGATCGCACTGCAATTAGCAAAAGACGGCTTTGATATTACGGTTCATTGCCGTTCTGGCGTTGAAGCGGCGCAGGATACTTGTGCTCAAATTGCTGAACTGGGTCAAAGCACGAGCTTATTACAATTTGATGTGTGCGATAGAGCCGCGGCAAAAGCAAGCATCGAAGCGGACATCGCTGAACATGGCGCGTATTATGGCGTTGTGTGTAATGCGGGTATTACGCGTGATATGGCATTCCCATCAATGGAAGGCGAAGACTGGGATGATGTGATCCGTACTGGCTTAGACGGCTTTTACAATGTGATTCATCCAACGGTAATGCCAATGGTACGCGCTAGAAAAGGCGGTCGTATCGTTACTATGGCCTCTGTTTCTGGCCTCATGGGTAACCGTGGTCAAGTGAATTACAGCGCAGCAAAAGGCGGTATTATTGCAGCATCAAAAGCGTTATCGCTTGAGCTAGCAAAACGTAAGATCACTGTAAACAGTGTAGCTCCAGGGTTAATCGAATCAGACATGACCAATGACTTACCGCTCGATGAAATCAAAAAAATGATCCCATTAAAACGTATGGGTAAACCGGAAGAAGTGGCAGGTACAGTGTCATTCTTAATGTCTGATTGTGCGGCTTATATCACTCGCCAAGTTATTTCTGTAAACGGTGGGCTAATCTAATGAGAAGAGTTGTTGTTACAGGTATGTCTGCGGTCACTGCACTTGGTGACGATTGGGCGACGTTTAAAGCTGGTCTAGAAAAAGGTGAAAATGCTGTTAAAGTGATGCCTGAATGGGATTATCTTGATGGGCTTAATACCCGCTTAGCAGCACCTGTCCTGCATTTTGAAAAACCAGCCCATTATAAGCGTAAACAAGTTCGCTCAATGGGGCGCGTATCATTAATGTCGACACGTGCAACAGAGTTGGCGTTAGATCAAGCGCAATTATTAGACCACCCAGCATTAACCGATGGTCGCACGGGTATTTCGTACGGTTCATCAGTGGGTTCGACTGAACCACTGGTTAATTTTAGCCGCATGATGGACACGGGTAACATGTCTGGCGTAACGGCGACCAGTTATATCCAAACTATGTCACACACCGCACCAGTAAACGTAGGCGTATTCTTCGGTTTGACGGGACGTGTTATTACCACAAGTTCGGCCTGTACGTCGGGTTCACAAGGCATTGGTTATGCGTATGAAGCGATTAAATTTGGTCGTCAAGATTTGATGGTTGCTGGTGGTGCTGAAGAGCTTTGTATTACCGAAGCGGCGGTATTTGATACCTTGTATGCAACAAGTGTTAAAAATGATACACCAGCGCTCACACCGCGACCATTTGATACTGATCGTGATGGCTTGGTGATTGGTGAAGGCGCATGTACGCTGATTCTAGAAGAGTTGGAACATGCCCTTGCGCGTGGCGCGACAGTTTACGCTGAGATCATTGGTTTTGGTTGTAACTCTGACGGTAAACACGTGACCCAACCAACCGCGGCAACTATGCAAGTAGCCATTGAACAAGCGGTGGAAGATGCCAAGATTGATATCGATGAAATTGGTTATGTGTGCGCCCATGGTACAGCAACGGACCGAGGCGACATTGCCGAAACCATCGCCACTGCCAATGCGTTAGGTAAAAAACCAATCAGCTCATTAAAGAGTTATTTAGGTCATACCCTTGGTGCTTGTGGCGCAATTGAAGCGTGGGCATCAATCAACATGATGCAAGACAACTGGTTCGCACCGACAATCAACTTAGATAATATCGCGCCTGAATGTGGCGATCTTGATTATATTCGCGGTGAAGGCCGTGAGATACACACTGATGTTGTGATGACTAATAACTTCGCCTTTGGTGGGATCAACACATCACTGATATTTAAACGCTGGCATAAATAGCATTTCGAGAATATAAACGCGCCTTACTTTTCATTAAGTTGCGCGTTTTTTGTAATTTTAACTGGAGTAATTGCTCTGCCTGTCGATAATAAGGTTATACCTTAACTAAGTGATGAGTAGACATTGATGTCGATTAAATCTGTTTTATCTGCGGTGAGCTTACTTGCTTTAAGCCCATTGGCTGCCGCGGAGTCTTTTTACCATAGTAATATTGAATTGAGCTATGCAGAAGACACATGGACGTTGAATACAGAAAATGAAATGTCGGAAGATGTACATTTCAAAACATTCATTGATAAAAAAAGTGACATATCAGAAGTCAGCGATGCATCGGCTAAATCAACGGATATTACGGTTGGTTTGTCAAAGACATTTAGGGTTCATGAATATGCGGAGATATATGGTTCGGTTAATCTTGGCGTTAGTGCTTTAGTCGCAAGAATTGAAGGACAAGAAAAAGATAAAACCGTTGCAATATTAACATCACCAGTATTGGGTGTTACGTATTCTACGTCACCTGAGTATGAAATAGATTTTAATGTATCATATGACCTTGTGAACCTCGATCATGAAGTGGATGCTATCCAATCTATTTATAACGCTACAAAATTTAAAGTGGGGGTTAAATACCATGTTAACTCGGCCGTCACAATCAGTGCGGGCTACCACTGGACGGTTACCGAGCAAGACAGGTTAAACCTGAACAATGTTGTATTATCATTCAGGCTTAACCTCGAGCCCGTTGTTATGTTTATGATGTAGCGTTTTTCCTTATCGTTATATTCCTGAACCTTGGTTTGTATTGCTAATTTACTGTACACTTATCCAATACATTTAAACGGTTTAGAGATACGTTATGGAATCATTCGACAAAATATACCACCGTGCCGCGGAACGTAAGGGCGGAGAACAGGCGTTAGCGTATTTATTATCGCAACCACTGACAAATGCCGAACTCGTTACTGTACAAAACAGCGATGTGTTGGCTGAGTTTACCCGTGCGATCTTTAAATCAGGGTTCGTATGGCGAATTATTGAAATTAAGTGGGCTGGATTTGAAGAGGTGTTCTGGGGCTTTGACATTGATAAGCTAATCTTAATGCCTGACGATATGTTAGAGCGTAAAGCGGCTGATGCTAAAATTATTCGTAACTATACCAAGGTAAAGACAGTACGTGATAACGCGCTGTGGCTCAAAGATATCTGTGACGAACATGGCTCTGTTGCTAAGTGGTTAGCACAATGGCCAGCCGATGATGTCGTGGGTTTATGGCAATATATGAAAAAACACGGCAGTCGTTTAGGTGGTAATACCGGCCCGTATGCATTGCGTCGATTAGGTAAAGATACGTTTATTTTGAGCAGTGATGTGGAAGCTTATTTTCGTGGGCATCAACTCATCGATGGTGGGCTCATGACCAAACGTAGTTTAACCACGATCCAAAACACCTTTAACCAATGGCGACTAGAATCGGGTTACAGTCTGCAAGAACTTAGCCAAATTGTCGCTTATTCTGTCGGTGATAATCGCGTTGGTTTTAGTGGCGAAGTGCAGAGTAATACCGAAGTAGATAGTAATACCGAACTAGAGAGTGTTAAATAATGAAAACTGGTATGAATAAGTTAATCATCACCTTGTTATTAATGTGCACATTTGTATTACCCGCACAGGCGTTAACGGTTAAATTTAGCGAAGCAGAGTTGCAAGAGAAAGTCTTGAGTGTCATGCCGCTAGTGAGAAAAACTTCATTTTTGACGGTTGAACTGAGCAAACCTGTATTAGCACTAGCGAAAGATAAGAATGAAATTGAGCTGCAATTAAATGTTAAACTATTAATGGCAGGATTAGAGTACAGTGGTCATACGCGACTAACGGGATCACTGAGTTATAATTCAGAAAAATCCGCGTTCTATGTAACAAATATGAAGGTGCATGAAGTTAAGGTTGAAGGCATGCCGGACTTGTTTACACCACAAGTGATCCAAATAGCAGAGCAAGTGGTAAATCCAGTACTTAACCAAATGCCAATATATAAACTTAAAGATGACTTAACCCAAACCATGATTAAAGCTGTTCTAGAGTCAATTGAAGT